>JGI24422J19971_10002360_pt1 | contig 11732 bp, 13 predicted proteins | sample DeeMarSWOR152_54_FD_19971 | JGI IMG/M metagenome (IMG submission 19971) | reverse complement strand
CAATGGTCGGTCCAATACCAAATTTAGCCTCGGGGAAAAGACATTGTACTGCCTCAGCCATGATGTGCGCTGCGGAGTGTCTCATCTGTTCGAGTTTATTATCCTTTTTTTCTACTTTCATCTCGAACTTCTCATTATAAATCTAGAAATCAAATATGCCACTCACCAAAAAATGGGCGGTACTGGACTTGAACCAGTGACCTCTGCGATGTCAACGCAGCGCTCTAACCACTGAGCTAACCGCCCGTTTGACGATTGTAGCAAACATAGCTAAACAAGACAAACCTTGGATAATACAATAAAAATAGAGAATTACCTATCATTAGGTGGCTTAGAAATCAAACACTGATGACAATACGATGCTAGCCGTGACTATTCTTTACCTCGCAGCCTTACTCCACTGGTGACATTAACCTCTATAGTTTGACCACAATTAGGGCAGGTTACTTCCATAACAAGAGGTCTTCCCATCACCCTTTCTACAAGTGATGTTACTATAGAGTCCATATTATCCAGCCGCTCATCTAACATATCGAGGCGCTTAATTAACTGCCCTATATCCCGGTCCTGGTTGATTCGTCCGACCGGTCTAGTTCTATCTTGTGATACCAATTTATAGACTCTTCTCGACGACGCCTAATGATTCTAACTCAGCTTTATCCTCTTTGATCCGTTTATCTATTTGTTCAGAGAGGGTACGTTCCAAATACTTACGAAAGGCTTCCCGTGCTGCTGGTGATGACCTCACCGCCTCCTTTACTCTCTGCCATTCATCTTCGATCACTTCGTTCATCTGCTCGACACTCAGGGGCTGTTTTCCCTGCCACAACTCTTCTATCCTATCCAAGACCCTGCTTGTCATAGCCCTCTTAATGCGGTCAAAAGAAAGTAGCTCCTCCGCACTATATGGTTGCCCTACTTTTCTGTCAGTCATGGTATACTACCTCCTCTTAGATTTATTCGATTTACTATCATAAGTATAGCAGCACAACTTGTCAAGGTACAACTAGTATTCCATATTGATTTTTAATTGGAAAAAGTGTATGATGTCTTTTTAAAAGGAGGTATTTGAAGATGGGTGAAGTGGAAATCGGTAAAGTAACCGATTTTTTTGCCAAGCCTGTGGTAGCTGGCATAGAGCTAAGCGGTACATTGAAAATAGGTGATAAAATCCACATCAAGGGCAGCACCACAGATATGGAACTGACTGTGGAATCTATGCAGATCGAGCGCGTTAACATCACCGAGGGCAAGCCCGGCAATCTCATAGGCATAAAAGTTCCTGATAGAGTAAGGCGAGGTGACAAGGTTTATCAAGTCACTGAATAGCCTTAAGCAGATTTGCCATTTCAATAGCGCTTACTGCAGCAACAAAGCCTTTATTACCCTCTTTAGCTCCCGCTCTCTGGATAGCCTGCTCCAAAGTATCAGCTGTGATTATGCCTTGTATTACTGGTAGTCCAGTGTCCAAACTTACCCTACCAATTCCCCTGTTTACCTCGGAAGCAACATATTCAGAATGAGGGGTCCCACCACGAATCACCGTGCCAAGGCATACTATGGCATCGTATTTATTACTCTGTGCCAAATTTTTGCTTATAAGCGGGATTTCCAGACAACCTGGAGTCCAGACAATATCAATGTCACCTTCAGCAACACCGTGGCGCAATAAAGCGTCTCTTGCTCCATCAAGCAGTTTCGTGGTTATTAACTCATTAAAGCGAGAAACAATCACGGCAAATTTAAGACCTTTTCCTATCAAGATACCTTCATAGTGCTTAGCCATTACTTACCCTCCTTTATACCTAGAATATGTCCTAACTTCTTTTGCTTGGTTTCTAAATAACGGATGTTATAAGGGGTAGACGGAGCAATCAAGGGAACAGTCTCGACTATCTTAATTCCATAGCTTTCCAGCCCAACCACCTTCTTGGGATTATTGGTCAGCAATCTAATATTATGTAAACCTAAATCAGCCAAAATCTGAGCGCCCACTCCATAATCTCGTAAATCAGGAGAAAAACCTAAAGCTATATTAGCCTCCACAGTATCCAGTCCTTGATCTTGAAGAGCATAAGCGCAAAGCTTGTTGTGAAACCCAATTCCCCTCCCCTCCTGTCTCATATAAAGAAAAACACCTCGATCTTCCTTGGCTATGAGTTGTAAAGCCATCTCAATCTGAGCTCCACAATCGCATCTCAAACTACCGAAGACATCTCCAGTCAGGCATTCACTATGAACACGTACCAGCACTAATTTATCATCCGATATGTCACCTTTAACTAGAGCAACATGTTCAGCAGTGTCAACGGCGCTTCTATAGGCCACGGCTGTAAATTCGCCATACTTAGTAGGTAATTTGGCTTCAGTGACCCTTTGTACCAGTTTTTCATGACGAAGACGGTAGGCAATCAAATCAGCGATGGTTACAATCTTTAAATTAAACTTAGAAGCCATAGCCTCAAGCTGAGGCAGACGGGCCATATTGCCGTCTTCATCCATAATCTCACATATGACGCCAGCAGGATAGAGTCCAGCTAGCCTAGCTAGATCAACAATAGCTTCGGTGTGTCCTGCTCGTACTAAAACCCCGCCTTCCTTGGCTCGAATAGGAAATATATGCCCTGGCTGAGCCAGGTCCCCTGCTTTGGTATTAGGATCAAGCACCGTCTTTATGGTCTGGGCTCGATCAAAGGCAGAAATGCCAGTAGTGACTTTGTCCCTTGCCTCAATAGAAACTGTGAAGGCGGTGGAGTAGCGTGAGGTGTTATTGGTAACCATTAATGGTATTCTCAACTCATCAAGTCTTTGACCAATAATAGGAAGACAAATCAGCCCCCGACCATGCTTAGCCATAAAATTTATCGTCTCTGGAGTAACCACCTGGGCGGCCATGGCCAGGTCTCCTTCATTTTCGCGTGACTCGTCATCAACGAGAATAATAAACTTGCCTGCCCTTATATCTTCAATTGCCTCTGGAATACTAGCCAGCATCTATTCCCCCGACAAATCCATATTCTCTAAGAAAGTCTAAGTTTAAACCTTGCCTTTTTTTCTCCTTAAGGTTCTCCACATATCTAGCTATGATATCTGTTTCTAAATTGACTACGTCTCCTGGTCTTTTTCTTCCCAGGGTAGTATATTCCATAGTGTAGGCTACCAGAGACACCACGAAGGAAAATTCATCAAGGGCTACAATGGTGAGACTAACACCATCAACAGCGATAAATCCTTTATCTACCATATAAGGCATTAGTTTAGCTGGTGCCGAAATCCTCATAATACGGGCGTCTTCTTCCCTATTTATATCCACTACCTCTCCCGTATCATCGACATGTCCCAATACTAAATGACCACCAAGGCGTCCTCCAAAGACTAGGGCCCTTTCTAAATTTACCTTGTCGTTATAATGAAGACCACCAAGATTAGTGCAACGTAACGTCTCAGGCATAACATTAACACTGAATCCATGGCTTTCCACAGAGACAACAGTCAAGCAAACACCATTAACAGCCATGCTATCGCCTACTTTCGTTCCTTCAAGCGCCTTATGGGCTTCGAAGGCTAAGTGGCCTTGGCTTGTTTCTTTAACTACGCCGATCTCCTCAACTATCCCTGTGAACATAGTATATACCTAACAACCTACGCTTTTTGCAGGAATCCTTCCTCTACGTATCCACTAACCAATATATCATCGTTGAAACTCTTGATGCTGACCCGACTAAGGCGCAAAGCCTTAGCTATATTGTCAACGCCATTCCCCCCTACGCTTGAAGCCTTGCAGCCGCCAATGATGATCGGTGAAATGAAAGCCAATACCTTATCCACCAAGTGGTGGTCAAAAAGTGAACCCAGAAGTTTGCCGCCTCCCTCGACCAGAACAGTGACAATCNCTCGCTTCCCCAACAACTTCAATAACTCTACAATATCTACCGCACCTCCCCTNGCTGGTAATTCCAGTACTTCAGCACCTACCTGCGTAAATTTTTTCTTCTTTACAGAGTCAAAAGGTGCTGCTACAGCAAGCAAAACCTCTCCTGGTGGCTCAAAAATATGAGCGCTCAATGGTACTCTTCCCTTACTATCAACAACCAGGCGTAGAGGCTGTATTTTCCCTATGCCACCTCTACCACCACAACCCCTAGCAGTAAGTTGAGGATTATCAGCAACAATGGTGTTCACGCCTACCATTACGGCGTCGACAGTATAGCGCAGGGCATGCGCATACTTCCTTGTCTCTTCCTTGGTTATCCATTTGGAATCACCGGTTCTAGTAGCAATCTTGCCGTCAAGGCTCATGGCAAATTTAGCCACAACAAATGGTAAACCCGTAGTAATGTGCTTAATATAAGCTTCATTTATTTCGCGAGCTTCTTGCTGACACATACCTACATGGGTCTTGATATCAGCTTCATTAAGCTTGCTAACGCCTTGGCCTGAAACCATTGGGTTGGGGTCAAGCAAGGACATGTAAACTTCTAAAATGCCAGCAGCAATTATAGCTTGACTGCAAGGTGGAGTACGTCCATAGTGAGAACAAGGCTCAAGGGTAACATACATAGTAGCACCTTGCGCCTTATCACCAGCCTGACGAAGTGCCATAACCTCAGCATGATCCAAGCCAGCAGGCTGAGTATATCCCATACCAACAATAAGCCCATCTTTAACAACTACTGCCCCCACTGCTGGATTAGGACTGGTATATCCCATAGCCAACCTGGCTAAAGATAGAGCACATTCCATATAATCTTGAGGGGGCATTAGTATCTACCTTCTCTGGATAGATTCCTTATAATGATAATGGTCTGCTAGCTGTAGGTTCGCTTTTCCCTTAGCATTTACTCCTGGCATCGCTAAAACCATATAATGTTCCATACGGAGAAGTCAAGTTTGACAAAGACATTTGCCCATTGTCATCCTAATAATACAAGGTAATTGATAATTTGCCAAATTGGTCAACTCACGGGCAGGATGTACGATGCTCCCTTTACTGTCCTCCGTATTGATTGTAACAACAGCTTGATTGAAATGCAAAAAGAACAAGCTTAAATGGAGATGTTGCTACTATTTTTTGTATAATGAACTTAGGGAAATGAAAAAGGCCTTTGAAATAATTGACCATACTGCTGATGTGGGTATCATAGCCTACGGGGTGGATATCAAGGAGCTCTTTTCTAACGCTGGTCTGGCCTTGTTCAGTTTGATTGCTGAGGTAGCAAGCGTTGAAGAAAAATTGCACCTCAATTTGAAAGTATGCAGTGAAGATAGAGATAGTTTGCTTGTTGAATGGCTTAATGAACTCATTTACCTCTTCGATGTCAAACATATTTTGTTCAGCCGGTTCGAGATTAAAAGTTTGACTCACAATGAACTTAAGGCTACCTGTTATGGAGAAGAGTTCGACCCAATGAAACATCAGCTAAAGACAGGGATAAAAGCAGCCACATATCATATGTTGAAGTTAGATAAAAATGGTGATAGCTACAAGGCACAGATAATACTCGACATTTAGGAGCAAAGGACATGACACGATGGCAGGGACAGCTTATTAAGCTAGACGATTATCGCTGGAAGATTCCCGAGAATTATAAAACTGGCATGAGGGTTCCTGGTCTAGTCTATGCCAGTAAGGAAATGCTGGAGTCTATACGTGATGATCAAACTCCAGAACAAGTTGCCAATGTTGCATTTCTTCCCGGTATAGTAGGTTATTCCTTTGCTATGCCAGATATACACTGGGGCTATGGTTTCCCTATAGGCGGAGTGGCAGCAATGGATATTAAGGATGGCGTAGTTTCCCCGGGTGGAGTAGGTTATGACATTAATTGTGGTGTAAGGTTACTGCGTACCAGTCTCAGCAGAGATGAAGTGCAACCCAGAATTAATGAACTCATTAATGAGTTATTCCTGAATGTGCCATCAGGCCTTGGCTCTGAAGGGAAGATAAGGGTAAGTCAAAAAGAGATGAATCAATTGATGGTCGAGGGAGCTCGCTGGGCAGTGAAACGTGGCCTGGGGTTTGAAGAAGATTTGGATGTTACTGAGGAAGGCGGCTGTCTCTCTGGTGCCGATCCCGATAAGATAAGCAGCAAGGCGACAAAGAGAGGCATGCCTCAGGCAGGTACATTAGGCTCAGGAAATCATTTTCTTGAGATTCAGGCAGTAAAGGAGATATTTGACCGCCACATAGCTAGCATTATGGGCATCACTGAGATAGGTCAGATATTGATCCTTATACACACGGGATCTCGTGGCTTTGGTCACGAAGTGTGTACTGATTACCTACGTGTCATGGAGGGAGCAGTATCAAAGTATGGGATAAAACTACCCGATCGCCAGCTTGCCTGCGCTCCCATAGAATCATCGGAAGGCAAGGATTATTTGGCTGCTATGGCATGTGCTGCTAACTACGCTTGGGCTAACCGGCAGTGTATTGCCCACTGGGTTAGAGAAAGCTTTTCGAAAGTTCTAGGTAAGAGTCCTGAGGCACTGAACATGAAACAGATTTATGATGTCGCCCATAACATAGCTAAAATAGAAGAACATGCGATAGATGGTCGCAAGCTTAAGGTTTGTGTTCACCGCAAAGGAGCCACCAGAGCTTTTCCAGCAGGCCATAAAGATGTTCCCACACTCTACAAAGAGGTAGGGCAACCTGTGCTCGTGCCCGGAGATATGGGACGTTGTTCCTTTGTTGCTGTGGGCACTCAAAAGGCCATGGATGAGAGCTTTGGCTCCACTTGTCATGGTGCAGGGAGGACGTTAAGCCGCGGCGCTGCTAAGCGGAGTATGAAAGGTATAGATATAGCTCGAGAATTAGAGAGCAGAGGTATTACCGTTAAGGCGGGAAATATCCCTTCTCTAGCTGAGGAAGCGTCCCAGGCTTACAAAGATATCACTGAAGTTATGGATGTAGTTCATAGAGCTGGCATTTCAAAAAAAGTGGCTATGGCTATACCTATAGGCGTTATCAAGGGCTAGAGCAACCATGCCATTGCGAGCCAAGCGAAGCAATCCCCCACAATCAAACTTCCTTCTCCTCAATTAAAAGGTGAAGTTTCATTAGAAGAAACGATACTAAGGCGCAGGTCGGTTCGTAGATACCGTGCCGAGCCATTAAGTTTGTCTCAATTGAGTCAAATACTTTGGTCGGCCCAGGGTATTACCGGAACTAGTGGGTTCAGGGCAGCACCCAGTGCCGGAGCTACCTATCCTCTGGAAATTTTTGTGTTCATCGGCCAACAGAGCATCATTTCCAGCGAGGTCCCGATTGGATCGGGACAAGCTCTCAAAGAGTTACAGGCCGGTATCTACCACTATGAAGCAGATGCTCATTTATTGAGCTTACACAAAGCGGCTGATTTGAGACCAGATTTAGCCAGAGCAGCTCTAGACCAAGAATTTATTATCGAAGCCCCGGTGGTAATTGTCATCTGTGCTCTTTATGACAGGACTTCCCGTGTATATGGTAGACGTGGAGAAAGGTATGTTAACATAGAGGTGGGACATGTAGGTGAAAACATACACCTTCAAGCTTTGGCTTTGGGGTTAGCCACGGTGGAAGTTGGTGCTTTTCATGATGAAGAGGTAAGGAAAGTCCTCGGGGTAGACGAACAAATCAAGCCCCTATATATAATGCCTGTGGGCAAAGCAGTGTAAAGAAAAGCAAAAATCGTCAAACATTTTTGTTGGCGTCTGTTCACAGACATTTTTATCCCACAATTGAATTAAGCTTTACCTCTTCTGGCCATCTCAGCACACTTATTTGACTGGCAATCTAGAAAGCTATAGAATAGCCTGTCCCCATAATAGATGATTCCTAAAATTATGAAGCTAGTGGAACAGAGTCTTAAGGGAGAAAATGTCTCTCTGTCACGCGTCATCAGTCTGGTAGAAAACGAAAGTAGCCAGGTGCCCGAGATAATGAAGCACATCGTTCCACACGTGGGGAAAGCATATTCCATAGGAGTAACCGGCCCCTCGGGAGTAGGAAAGAGCACCCTGGTGGATAAACTGACATCGCTGGTGAGGAAGCAAGGCTTGAAGGTCGGGATAATTGCCATAGACCCCTCAAGCCCATTCACGGGAGGAGCAGTATTAGGTGACCGGATAAGAATGCAGCAACATTATCTTGACGATGGGGTTTTCATTCGCAGTATGGCAACTCGTGGCAGTATGGGTGGGCTACCACAAACTGCCAGCTCTGTGATTAAGTTGCTTGACGCCGCTGGTAAAGATATTATCCTGGTAGAGACGGTAGGAGTAGGACAAAGCGAAGTAGATATTGTGGAAAAGACCGATACAGTGCTTGTCACATTATGTCCTGAATCTGGGGATGCTATCCAGACGATGAAAGCAGGACTATTTGAGATCGCTGACATATTTGTAGTTAATAAGGCTGACCATCCTGGTACCGACAACTTTGTCCGTGATATACAAGCTATGCTGCATCTTCGTGAGCCAGGTTGGTGGAATATACCTGTGGTGGCCACAGAAGCAGTTAACGACGTCGGCATTGAAGAGCTTTACAAACAAATTCAACTACATCGCCAGGCCCTTTATGAAACAGGTCAACTTTCGGAACGCCGCCAGCTACAACGGAAACAGGACTTCATAAAAATTATAGAACGAAAACTCACCAATAAGTTGCTTAGGTTAATTGAGCAAGACGGGCAATTGCGTAACTATATTAAAAAGGTAGAAAAGGGAAAGATTGACCCCTACTCTGCAGCCGAGGAAATCCTTAAATCAGGAGAAATTCTAACCGATTGGCTGCGTCAATAACCATAGATTGAATCTCGATGACAAATAGTTATGACGTTTCTATAGTTGGTGCCGGCCCAGCGGGAATATTCGCTAGCTTGGAATTATGCAACGCTGGCCTCGACGTTTTGCTTCTGGATAAGGGAGGCGAAATTGATGCCCGTGTTTGTCCCGTTCAAAATAAAAGTGGGTGCTGTGCTCTCTGCTGTCCATGCCATTTAGTAAGTGGCTTTGGAGGCGCTGGTGCTTTCAGCGATGGCAAACTAACTTTGTCCACCAAAGTAGGCGGCCACCTCAAGGAATTGGTCGGTTTTGATAAAGCCCGAGCACTCATAGACTATGTTGATTCTATCTACCTCAAATTTGGCGCCCCTCCCAAGGTCTATGGAATGGGGGGAAATACAGCTGAGCTGGAGCGAGAGTCTGCCTCAGCCGGGCTGACATTAACCCCTGTTAAATTACGTCATCTGGGAACAGAGCTTTGTCACAAAACATTGAAGGCCATGCAGAATTATCTGTCATCTAAATTAGACATAAGGCTGGGAACAACAATTAACAATATTGTAGTCGAAGATGGTGTGGTCAAAGCTGTTAAAACTAGTAATGGTGAAAGCTTAAGTTGTCGCTACTTAATTTTAGCTCCGGGGAGGGAGGGGGCAGAATGGCTATGCAATGAAGCCGAGAGGCTTAAACTAAGCCTTTCTTCCAACCCTGTAGATGTAGGTTGCCGAATCGAAGTGCCAATGACAACCATGGAGAAGCTAACTTCAACATTGTATGAATCAAAACTCGAATTCTATTCCAGAAGTTTTAATGACCGGGTTAGAACATTCTGCATGTGTCCTGGAGGCGAGGTGATAATGGAGTCCACAGGCGGCTCCGACCCTGTGATTACGGTCAATGGAATTGGTTATTCCCAACCCAGAACAGAAAATACCAACTTTGCCATTTTAGTGAGCACCGCCTTTACTGAACCTTTCCACGAACCTATTGCCTATGGTAAATATCTGGCAAGGCTGGCTAACATCCTTAGTGGTGGTGTGTTGATACAGAGATTGGGGGACTTAATGGATGGTCGCCGCTCCACACAAGCCCGCCTCCAGAATAGTCCCGTCGAACCAAGTTTAAAAGCGGCAACCCCGGGAGATTTGAGCTTTGCTCTCCCCTATCGTTATCTCAAGAGTATAGTGGAAATGCTTCAAGCTATGGACAAACTAGTTCCAGGTGTCGCTTCCCCACATACTCTACTTTACGGGACAGAGGTTAAATTTTACTCCAGCCAGCTAAAGTTGACTCCTTGTTTAGAGACCGAGATCGGTAATCTATTTGCTGCTGGCGATGGCGCGGGCGTTAGCAGAGGTCTGGTCCAAGCTTCGGCGTCAGGTATAGTGGCAGCTAGAGAGATATTAAAAAGGATAGGTAAAAAAGCTCCCTCAGCAACGTGAATTATCCCACTTTTTTCGGCATCGATTTAACCTCCACAGAAGCCAAACCTAGCGCTTGTTTAGGATTGGACAGTAAATCACAACTTGTTTACCTCGGCTTTTTGATCAAGAATAGAGATATCGTCAATCTGCTAGATTTCTATTCACCTCAAATAATAGCCATCGATGCCCCCTTGAGCTTGCCACTGGGGTTATGTTGTCTTGAAGAAAGTTGCTCTTGCCAACCAAAATTCCCGAGAAAGAACAGGCAATGTGACCAGGAGCTAAGGCGACAGGGAATACCTTGTTACCCCACCAGCAAGAAGACTTTTATCAAGGAATTAATCTACCGTGGCATTGAGCTCAAAACTGGCATTGACCGCGAAGTGAAGCAAGCCGGTCAAGTCATTGAGGTCTATCCATTCGCCAGTAAAGTTCGACTCTTTGGTAAAACCATGCCCCGGAAAACTACCAAAGAAGGTATGAGCTTTCTCAGGGATAAGCTAGGAGAAATTCTACCTGGTCTCAAGCCCTATTTAGATATATTAGACCACGACCTATGTGATGCTGCGGTGGCAGCTTACACTGCTTTGCTCCATCACCAAAACAAGGTGGATGCTTTAGGTAACAGTGAAGAGGGCATAATCTACATCCCAATTGACGTTCATCTTCTATCTTGCTAAACTACGGAAGTACAGCAGGGGGTGAAGAAATGGAACTAACTTTAAGCGTTATCAAAGCAGACGTCGGTGGCTATGTTGGCCATTCTTCCAGCCATCCTGATGTAATACAAAAGGGCAAGGAAAACCTGGAACATGCCCAAGGCCAGGGACTGCTCATAGACTATCACGTTACAGCTTGTGGCGATGACCTCCAGTTGATAATGACTCACCAAAAAGGTGAAGATAGTGAACAAATCCACAAGTTGGCCTGGGATACATTTGTAGAATGCACCAATGTAGCTAAGAGCTTAAAGCTACATGGTGCCGGGCAAGACCTTCTAGCTGATGCTTTCTCCGGTAATATCAAGGGGATGGGGCCTGGTACGGCGGAGATGCAATTTTCCGAGCGCCAGGCTGAAACCATAGTCATATTTATGGCGGATAAGACGGCATCCGGCGCCTGGAATCTGCCACTATATAAAATATTTGCTGACCCCTTTAACACCATTGGGCTAGTTATTGCCTCCAATATGCACTCTGGCTTCACCTTTGAAGTCCACGATGTTAAAGAGCACAAAAAAATCAGTTTTAACGCTCCTGAAGAGATTTACGATATGCTAGTTTTTCTGGGCGCACCGGGCCGCTATGCCGTTAAAGCGGTGTACCATAAAGAGAGTGGTGAAATCGCTGCCGTCTCATCTACTCAAAGGCTGTCTCTCATGGCCGGTAGATATATAGGCAAGGATGACCCTGTTTGCATCATTCGCTCCCAGGGAAAATTTCCCGCCGTGGGTGAAATACTGGAACCCTTTGCATCTCCTCATATAGTAGAAGGCTGGATGCGAGGCTCCCACCACGGGCCGTTAATGCCGGTATCTGTCCG
>JGI24422J19971_10002356_pt1 | contig 11737 bp, 12 predicted proteins | sample DeeMarSWOR152_54_FD_19971 | JGI IMG/M metagenome (IMG submission 19971) | reverse complement strand
CAAGGCTGAACTCGATGAATACATCGAAATACTCAGACATGTATCAAACGAGGCGTATAAGAACCCTCAGGTGGTTAAGACTGCCCCTCACAACAGCACTATTCACAAAATTCACCATACACCATTGGACAATCCATCGCAATGGGCGATAACGTGGAGGGCATATTGCAGGAAAACACGTCGGGCTTGTGTCAATCATAATGTTAACCTTAATGTGAAGAAAGGTGATTCTGGCTAGATGTCAAACTCTACTGAACGTAAATCTCATGAGATATTGAAAGGGAAAGTTGCCCTTATCACCGGAGGCGCCTCAGGCATTGGACGAGCTACGGCGTTACTCTTTGCCCGAGAGGGCGCAGCAGTGTCAGTTGTTGACGTGAACGAACCTGAAGGACAAGGAGTGGCTCAAATGATTACCCACGATGGAGGACGAGCCATCTTCGTGCACTGTGATGTGACTAGAGCGGCAGATTGCCAGTTAGCTGTGCGGCAGACTGTTGAAAAACTGGGCAGACTAGACATACTCTTCAACAACGCAGGCATCATCCGACGCGCGTCGGTGTTGGAGACAAGTGAAGAGGAATGGGATCGGACAATGGCAACCAACGTTAAGTCTGTCTTTTTGCTTTCTAAATACGCCATCCCAATCATGGCTGAGACAGGCGGCGTGATCATCAACACCGCATCGGGATGGGGACTGAGCGGCGGGCGGAAAGCAGCATCGTACTGTGCGTCAAAAGGAGCGGTAGTGTTACTGACTAAGGCCATGGCTCTGGACCACGGCGCTCAGAATATCCGCGTCAACTGCATCTGCCCCGGCGATACGGACACACCTATGCTGCGCAGCGAGGCCAAGCAGCTTGGCAAGCGTGAGGAGCAGTTTCTGCTTGAATCGGCACGGCGTCCGTTGCAGAGGATTGGCAGACCAGAAGAGATCGCTCAGGCAGCACTATTCTTGGCCAGCGACGCATCGTCGTACATCACAGGCACAGCGCTGGTAGTTGACGGCGGCGGGCTGGCGGGCACTGGGTGAGGAGGAGTTAGCGAATGTATGGCTTGAAAGGTAAAAGGGTTCTTATCACTGGCGGAGCAGGCGGTATCGGTATGGCAACAGCGAAACGGTTTCTAGAAGAAGGATCCCGCGTCGCTTTGCTAGACTGCAATGACGAAGCACTTAAGCGCAGTAAGAATAAATTTCCGTCACTAAGCGGCACCATAAAGGCTGATGTGTCGAAGGCTGATTCTGTAGCATGTGCCTTCAGCGAACTGGGCGAATTGCTGGATGGGCTAGACGTGCTAATTAACAACGCTGGAATAAGCATTCAACAACCCTTTATGGAAATCACGCCGCAAGAATGGTGCAAGGTGATAGAAGTAAACCTCAACGGTATGTTCCTCGTTGCCCAGCAAGCTGCCCGATGGATGCTGAGGGCAGATGGTGGGGTAATCCTGAACATGGGCTCAACTAATGGGATAATGGGATATCCCTTTTACGCTCACTACAATGCCTCGAAGGCGGGTGTTATCGAGCTGACGCGATCGATGGCGCTGGAGCTGGCGCCAAAGGTACGAGTCAACGTTGTCTGTCCAGGCTTCATCCTTACGCCCATGCAAGAAGCAGAATACACCCGTGAAATGTTGCGTGATTTCGAAAGTAAGGTGCCTTTAAAGCGTGTGGGGCGTCCTGAAGAGGTTGCAGCCCTCTTCGCATTCCTAGCCTCTGACGACGCAACCTTCATCACTGGACATTGTTTCGTGATAGATGGTGGTGAAATTGTGGGCGGCCTGGCTAGTCGATAGTAGCGCGCGCGCAAGAGACAAACTGTAGCAAACAAAAAAGTGGAAATGCGGGAGGTATCTCCACCGTGGGTGGCATGCATGCTTAAAATTAGTTCAAGCGCAAGAATTAGGAAAGTGGTGTCGTTACTGATTCATTAATAATTAGGTTCCTCTTTGCGAGTTCAGAGAAGAATCTCTTTGCGAGTTCTCTGTTCCATCCAATCTCACCGCAGTGGATCACTCCTTTCTCCTTGATGTCTCCTCGCCCAACCATTTGAGTTACAATTGAAATTGGATAGCATGTTGCTCTTTGGAACGCCGTTAAACCTTTATCTTCATCGTAAAAATCAATCATCATATAGGAATATTCCATGTCCACTCCATCCTTTTCCCCTATAACCTCTATTTTCTCTACCACTAAATCTCGGTCTCCAGCGTCGGAGTCTGGCTTAAGATACTTCTCAAACAGTTGAGTGAAGAATTCCAAAGGCGTTGTATTAACCCCCTTAATCGCCATCGGTTCGGTGCTTGTAAGATTCAGAGCGATCAGTTTTCTCCAAATCTCACACCAGCCTGGCCAGCGAACAGTTTTGTCCCAAGCTTCTTCCACATCCTTCAACCCGAGAGTTTCTATGAGCGTTTTCGGGTACTTACTATACCATGCCTCAACTTCTCCTATTGGCTCAGGAAACATGAGTGTTTCCGGCTCGGCCAGTTTATCAACCTCAACCTCCTTACCACCCACTAGTATCTTTGTTTTCCCGGATAGCTCAGATATAATCCCTGTTGCGGTCCATATGGCGTTATATTGCAGCGGCGTATAATATGCAGGTGTACCTTTCTGAGGAATGCCGTCGGCGATGTATAGGTGGATTTTTTTCACCTTGTCCAGTTTTCTGGCAGCATATCCCTCAACTACATGATCTATACCTGGATCCATGCCGCAATCGGGTATAATAGTCGCCCCAGTGCTTTTCGCAGTTTTACCTAGCTCTCGTATCTCTTGGGGAGAAAGGTCAGAGGAAAGATCTACATGGCTTGTGCCTGCATCTACGCAAGCCTGGGTCACTAATGGGGTGTATGTCCATAAGAGGCAATCGGAAACAACATCGAATCCTCTTTTTAAAACATTCCTCAATTGATCTCGGTCTGTCGCATCAATACGTATTGGCTCTATTTTCTCCGCTCTTTCATCGTTTTCTCTCAACTTATCGACGTAGTCCTTCAACGTCTCGATATGTATGTCCGCGGCAACGATCTCTTCGACCTCATCGCTTTCCATTAGATCTCTTAATACAGCCTGCCCCATTCTTCCTAGACCAATCACTAGAACTTTTATTGTGGATCACCTAAGCATGAATACACGCACTATTTTTATTTAAATGCCTTGTGCACGCGCTAGGTTTACCCCAAAACCTATTGTTTCCAACGGTATTTACGAAAAAGGGGAGTTTGCGGGAGATGTCCCCAACTGAGATGGGGTTCGAATCTCTGCCGGCCCACTTTTTAATTCTTCCGGACGACCTTTATAAAATCGTTTCTAGTGGTTACGTGCATTTGCGGAAGAGCATGAGCTCGTTAGGGATGGTGCAGACGTGTTCGAAGCCACCCGAGACGCAGGCAAAAAAGTTTAAGAGCGAGAATCGCATCTTGGCTTGGTTTAGCAAAATCCGTGGAGGCGCTTGAGATAAGGTCGCGAGCGATGCGGTTCTGCTGGGAAACCATGTATGAGCTTACGAAGAGAGCTCGGACTCTTGCATGCGACAATGATGGGGTTAGGGAGCACCATCTGCGCAGGCATCTTTGTAATATTGAGTCCAGCTGTCGAAATGGCAGGACCTGCAGTGATTTTGGCGTTCCTGCTCTGCGGAATTATTAACATGGCGACCATGCTTTCTTATTGTGAACTCGGCGCCGCAATGCCTCGAATGGGCGGCGAATACGCATACGCCAAAGCGTCATTCAAAGGGCTTCCAAGTTTCATCACGGGCTGGTATGAATGGTCCAGCAACATCTTCTACGCTACACTGATGGTTTTGAGCTCGGCGTACATGCTCTCCTATATCCTCCCAATCGACAAATTCCTGATAATCATCCTTCTAGTCATAGTCTTTACCGCCATCGACATAAAAGGTATCAAGGAAACGGGCATCGCACAGACGCTTCTAACATCAACACTGCTCGCCATAATTCTCTTATTCGTAGGAGCTGGCACGACCCATGGCTTCAGGTCAAATGCCTTCGAGCCGTTTATGCCGAAGGGCCCGTTGAGCATTATCGCAGCTATTGCCTTCATCTTTGAAACATATCTGGGAGTTGAAGCAATCGCCGCGGCGCAAGCAGAGATAAAAAAACCAGAGAAAACAATTCCTAGAGCCATGATTCTCTGCTCGCTAATCTTGATCATTGTGTACTGCCTTGTGGTGTACGTCACAGTCGGCATCGTCTCTCCTGACGTTCTAAGTGAGTCGCTGACCCCGTTGAATCTAGTAGCGGAAAAAACCATGGGTCATGCCGGCGTGATACTCCTCACCATTGCTGGACTGATTGCCGCGTTGACCTCTCTCAACTCAGCAATGATTGCTTCTTCAAGAGTTGCTTGTGCCATGAGCCGGAACGGACATTTCCCGAAGATCCTGAGAAAGGTTCACGACCACTATAGAACGCCCTATGTGGCGATCGCCTGTGGTTCAATCTTCATCATATTCTTCTCTATAGTGAACAATCTCGAATTCGTGGTCTACTCAATTAGTTTCGGATTCTTGATCGGTTTCTCTATAGTCAACTTGTCGTTGATCAAACTTAGACGAACTAAACCCCATCTGCATCGCCCTTTCAAGACCCCTCTCTACCCGTTGACCCCCATCATCGGAATCATCACTTCAATTGGGCTTCTAGCCTTTTTTAATGTCAAATCGCTGGCATTCGGAATCCTGTGGGGCCTCTCTGGTCTAATCATGTATTCCCTCAAGCAAAAAAAGCCAAAAATCAAGCGCTACGCCCAGCCGATAGACCAAATCAAAACGGTTCTCAGATGCTGCGTTGACTTCACGCATAAGCACTGGGATAATGCGCCCACTACAGGGCTTACATGAACACAATCCAGCTTGCAGCTATCTGGCAAGACTTGATTTCTACGCCTTTGTTTGCGTTCCCTTGAGTTCCTCTAGGCGCGCTTTCGTGATTTGGATGATCTCGTGTCGAAGCTTCTCGCCATGGACCTCTTTTCTTATCCTACTCATTCTCCGAGATAGTTCAGCGTCGCCGATGACGTCCCTTATCCACTTCTCAAAGTCCTGACGTTTGAAATGGAAGTTCACTGAACGAATATCGACTACTCGTGCCTTCTCAACGAAGTCGGCTAAGCTTGTCGCAACTTTCTCGGTAGAATCGCCCACTCCTCTAAAAAACTGGAATCCCTCGTGACGAGGAACAGTCCTCAAGATTTTGGAAATAGTCGCCTTGTCCAAAGCTTGTTTCTTAACCTCAGGCTTTTTCGCCATTCCAAATCCCCCCAAACAAAGTATCTCTAGGGGCCAAGTATAAAACGCTTAAGCCACCTCCCCGCCACGCGCGCGAACAAGATGTTAGGAGTGTCTTGGTAGGGCAGCATGGCAATCTAGATGAAGAATACCTCCAGAGAAGAGCTCGAGAAACCGGAGCCTTCAAGTTCTAGAAGCAATCCGCGGTCAAAGTGGCTAGCAATCTATCGGACTTTTGCTGAAGGCTATGTATTATGCCCAAAAAAGGGGGGATTGCGGGAGATTTCTCCACTTCAGCCATGGCTACCTCACCCCGGCCACTTTCTGTATAATTCTGTCTACCTTTGATGTATCGGTGTTTATTTGCGTTTTCTAAGAAAGATTAGTCCATCTTTGCGCGCGCGGGCACATCTTGGGTAGCTAGGCGTATGAGCATCTGTTCCTGCTTTGTTGGGCTTGTGCGCGTCTTTTCACGCACAACACGCAGCGAAGCCACCTTTCACCGCTGCTTTATTGTCTTTGTCCCGAGAAAAAATTGAGACAAAGACAAAGAAACGACCGACAGAGCATCAACCTTTCCACATGACGAAATTGTCGGCATGGAAGATGTTTGTTCAATGATCAGCGCAGCGGGTGTGATCTCGGGGATTCGGCCGAATTTTCATGGATTGCTCTTGTACTGCACTCATATACATTGAAGAGCCAGAAAGGGGGAGGTTTGCGGGAGACTTCTTCACCGCATACGGATCCACTGACAAATCCGAAGTGACAGGCTAGAGTTTCTTTCCGCATTTGGCACAAAAGCTTGAATCTGCCGGGGTTGAGGTGCCGCAGTGTGGACAAGTTATCGCCTCAACGTTTTTCGGCTCTTCCCTNCNTTCAAGAGTGTTGACCATTCCTCTTCCGAAGCTTTTCATGACGCTCCACGTCTTTCGGACACCTTTCCCAACCAGCTCGCCAGTTTCCTCAGCAACATCCTCCAGCGTCACACGCTTCTCTTCCTTCTTATCCTTCTCATCACTCACCGCTACCGTCACCCAGCTTCAACACAGAATATCCATAGCTCACAACTAAACATTCTGTAGCAAAAATCAGTATTGCAAACATGCATGGTTATGCTTTTGTGAAGATTCCTTCTAGACAGTAGACGGTTAGCTTCTGCTTTTCCGAGCATTTGCTCTGTAGATCGCATCGTGGACAGAGTTTTGAAACGTTAGACAAGTTGAGTGTTCTGTTTTGTTGGTGCAAGGAGTATAGCAGCTTGAGGTACTTGCCTTCAGCGATCCTTGGGAGTTTGTATCGATTTTCAAGTCCAAACCACTCGTAGAGCCGCTTGTCACCCTTTGACGAGTTACAGCTCTTGCAGACAAAGACCGCGTTGTCCGTAGTATCCGGACCGGCCCGTGAACGAGGCAGAATATGTTCCAGCGTCAGCTCCTTCTGTTTCCCACAATAGATACAGACATCTCGCTTCTCTCGTTCCTTAACATACTCACGAATCGAATTACTCCAGTTGATCTCCCCCGAGGAGAGCTTCTGAAAGCGATCCATCACAAACCCAAACTCTCGCTTGCCATACCCTGCCGACTCCGAGATGATCTTGGCATACTGCCAGAAAATCAAGTCCTGAATCGTCTTAACAGCCCGAGGCGGCATTTCTACTCAAGTCATAAACTTGCTTCGAGATCTTTTATGCCTTTTCAACGGTGAGCATTTATCAGAAAACGGGGTTGCACGGTTGGCGACATCACACTTTATGAAAAAAGGTCGGTTGAGTTAGACACTATACAAGTTTTCTCTTACACTGGGGGCACTTCAGTCGCTCTTTCAGCTCGTAGATTCCACAGTAGAGGCAAATGCAGAGTTTACAGTCAGGGCAATACCAGTTCGCACCCGTTATCCTCTTGCCACACAGGGCACAGGGCTTAGTCAAACACGCATCAACCATAACCGGGTCCTCACCTCTTCTTTCTCCGTCTTCCGAGCTTAGTCTTCTTAACGATGTCCACTTGTTCCGTTGGAAAATAGTGAGGCATTGTCTCATATGAGCTTGGAGGAGTGCCCTTCTTTTTCTCTCTCTTCGGCATAAGCCTCTCCAACACACTTGGACGTTTCTTTCTTAGATCTTTAGTACGATGTTTCATTTATTCATTAACGCTTTGGAGAGGTGGAGTTATTTTTTCTTCGATTTTGGTATTCCTATCCATTTTGGGGTCCTATCCATATATTCTCGATAGGCATCCCCATACTTCTCAAGGCACCAGCGTTCCTCAGGAATCACCAAAGTGTTCATCAGAACTATGAATACTACTGCTAATAGCAGAAAAATCCAAGAAATGCAAGCTATGCCCATGCCTATGAACGCCAAGACGCCACTAAAGGTCAAGGGATGTCTTGAAAGGTGGTAAACCCCTTTAGTGACGGGTCTATCCAACGGAGTAGCAGCAAAATTTAGCGTAGCCATGATGAGAAAAACCATACCCAGTAAATAGATCGACAATCCCACATAGAACCAGGCGGTCCATAGTTTCAGCGGCAAGAAAACACCATAAATAACGGAAGCAAAAAAAACCACCGTTACGATGTTCCCGAGTCTTTTCTCCTTTCTGCTATACCTCCTCATCTCCTCATCCACACCTCTCGCTTTCCAATATTTATTCAGAAACAAATGGGGAATAATAAAAGCGGGAAGGATGAAAATCCAAGCGTTCCATACGCCTAACTCAAATTCTGGTATAAGTGACATGATCTAACGTGTCAAGTGGTTTGTTTCTTAAATCTTTAGTACACCTTGAAATGATGTAGTAGTATAGCAAGAAGATACAAAGCCTACCAGAGGATAGTGTATGAAAAACGTCATCGGGGCAACTCTTCTTTACAGGTTCTTGCGATACTGCAATTCAAGCGCGTTGGAGAAAATAGTCCTAGATTGTGGTGCAGGTGGTGGTAATCCACCACTTCAAGTTTTCTCGGAGTATGGATATGAGACGTATGGGATTGAGATCTCAGGGGAAGCATTGAAGCAAGCGCAGAATTTTTGCAAAGAGAACAACATGAAGCTGGACTTACTGAAGGGAGACATGCGTAAGATTCCATTCAAAGATGAGACGTTCAGCTTTGTGTACACCTATAATGCAATACATATGTTGTCAAAAGAAGATGTTGCACTAGCTATGAGTGAAATAGACAGAGTAATGAAAGCTCAGGGTTTGTGTTTTGCCAATTTCGTATCAGCAGATGAACCACCACCAACTGATGCCATAGAGACGAGAAAGGGCGAATTTCTGAAGAAGGCACCTTGGAGAGGAGTGAAGGGTCCCAACATAGATTCCTATTTCGAGGACAAAGAAGCGGATGTCCTCTTCAGTAATTTCGAGATCCTTCATAAGGAGAAGCGAATAATCGAACGCATAACAGAAGGAAAAAAGGAACTGCAGGCATACATTGACTACATTGCTCAGAAGAAATGAGCGCTCCCACACTGTAGAGTAGTTTCTTCTATAAGTCATAAAAACTGGAGCGGAAGTCAGTGCTTATCACATAGTAGGATGCAACTGGGAAATCTCTCTTTCAGCTCACTGGTTCCTTTCTCTATGAACTCTTGCCGATCAACATTTTTGTCCTTGACCAAGAGATTTGCTCCTCGTGCACCTTCTCGCATCCTCTGTAACAGCTCAGAGTTCTTACATGTCAGGAATTCATCGCATCTGCAGCAGTCAGCTATTTTCTTGTTTGACGCACAACTTCTCATTTCACAGTCAGTTCGACCGCCACCCTTCAAACACCCAGTACAAAAAGAGACTTCTTGAACGGAAACCAATCCTTTCTTGAACTCTTTGACATCTAAATCCTTAGGAGCCCACTCTTCTAAACCGTACTTCTCAACAATTTTCTCATACCGCTTTGTCAACTCCTTCAAGGAGCCATTACCCAACACACAGCTACCACACCAGATTCCACAAAAGCCAATCTGATCCCTAACGTTGTCAAAGGCTTCAGCTTTCAATATAGATCTCCAACCAGATAGATGGAAAATGAGAATAAAACTCTACTTCTCATGACGGCAACACTACCAGCAGTCATATTCCACAGAAGAACGTGAATATCAAGCAGTGCAGTACAAAAAAATGGGGATTTTGCGGGAGATATCTCCAGTTCAGGAACACCAGTCCATCCTTTTGGCATACTATTTAAAGTCGACCTCATTGGGAAAGGGTAGTTGTGCGTCGGTCGTTAGATTGAGGCCGATTTGGCTCAGCATTTTCTCGTTGCCTTCGTTCATCAGGTGTGTCGTGTGCATCTCACAACCCTTCAATTTATCAAGTGCATCTAAACATCTGTGTGCATTCTGGTCCGATACTGCGCTTGCCGCCAGGGCGTTGAGTATTTCCTTTACATCCAACGACGTGCTGTTGAACCCGACTGTGTGCCTTAAGCGAATCAAGCTCTGGATCACGTTTGGCGCTATTACGTCAACTTCATCCGGGATTTTCGCCAAGATTTTCGTGGCATTCAGAAGGGCGGCAGATTCGGCGTATAGTAGCGGTGAATTTTTCCCTGTCACTACGACAGTCTGATCTGAATCCAGAAAGATTTCGATTGCCGCACCGCAGAACACATCTTTGTATCCCTTTCCCTCGTCTCTTCGCCGTCTTGCCTCTTCTGCGGCCTCTCTGGCAGGTAAGACGACCAACCGGTCTTCGGGCTTGACCCCTGCCTTTCGCATAATTCGTTCCATGCGTTCAACCGTGTCGTAGAGCGTCTCGCCCTCGACGAATTCGCTGTAATACCGGAAATATCGTCTCACGATTTCCTCCCGAGCAGCTACTCGGATGACCGCATCGTCGACAATGCCCTCTTTAGCCATGTTGACACCCATGTCCGTTGGGGATTGACAGTTCGCCATAGGATTGTCTTTCTCGACGATCTGGTCGATAATCGTCTTCATTATGGCGAAGTTTTCCACATCTCGACTGTAGTTGACGGCCGTCGTTCCGTAGGCTTCTTTGTGGAACGGATCTACGATGTTGTAATCGCCGATGTCGGCGGTGGCGGCTTCGTACGCGATGTTCACCGGATGGTTAAGACTGAGATTCCATATCGGAAACGTCTCAAATTTGGCAAACCCAGATTGGACCGCTCGTTGCCGGTCGTTGTAAAGTTGCGCCATGCAGAATGAGAATTTCCCGCTGCCCGGTCCGGGTGCCGTGACCACTATGATCTGTTTCTCTGTATCTACATACTCTTGTTTTCCGTAGCCGTTATTACTTACGACCAGGTCCAAATCTTTAGGGTAGTTGGGTATCTCATAGTGTAAGAAAACACGTAACCCTCGATTCTGCAGTTTCTGTTTGAATTTTTTCGCGACTAATTCGTTGTTGAACCGATTGATGACGACAGCCGAGACGCCGAGGCCTCTCTCGCGAAGATCGTTCATATCCTTGAGGGCCTGATCATCATAGGCTAATCCAAAGTCGCGCCGAATCTTTCGTTCTTCGATATCCTTCGCACTGACACACAGGATTATTTCGATTCGGTCTTCCAATCGTCGAAGCATCTGGACTTTGGTGTCAACGTCAAAGCCAGGAAGGACCCGTGATGCGTGATGGTCATAACACAACTTACCGCCGAATTCGAGGTACAGTTTGTCGAATAACGAGACACGGTCCAATATCTCTTTGATCTGCGCGGTCAAGTATGCCTTTGTGTCAAACCCGATTTTCCGAATCATGTCGCAACCCTAATTGCTGAAGCGATCAATAGCTTAGCGTAGTATTCCGTGTAGCTCCAACCCCACGGGTAACGTCTAACAGTTATCACCGTAAGTTCATAAAACTTATTTGAGCGTACACTAGCACGCGCGCAACAGGTTGCTTAACATGAGCGCGCTCGTTCAGCCATCTGCTTCGTGAAACAAGCCGGGCACACAGGAAGGGGTATCACCTGCCATGACCCATCCTCAAGTTTCAGTTTCATGACGTCTTCATCGGTTAAGCTGGCACCGCATTTTTCACACTTTCTTTTTGTCATTAGACCCTAATTCCCTCGCGCCCCGAAAGAAAGAGATTTCTCAGGAAAAGGCCTATAAACTTTGTTGCACATGCGCTCACGTCAACGCAGTTCGAGGTCTTGTTAGGCTTTAATATGCGCGCGCTTACTTGTGTGAGGGAACTAGTATTCACTAATTCAGAGACTATGACTGCTGGTAGTGTTGCTATCAGAAACAGTGTGGCATTATAGTTATGGACTTCCTTTCAGGAACAAGTGATTGTTTTGAGTTCGTTTAAGAAGTAGGCCTTGTCTTCTTTCTTTTTGATCTGTCCTGCAGCCTCTTTAGCCAACTGGATGTACTTCTTACACTCTTTCTCATTTCCCGCAAGTGCCTGTGCTCTCGCCATCGCTTCGTAGGCAAAGGCGATGTCGAAGTCTCCGATGTTGTTCTCCTTGCAGAGTTCTAGGCATCTCTGAGCATGATA
>JGI24422J19971_10002354_pt1 | contig 11740 bp, 9 predicted proteins | sample DeeMarSWOR152_54_FD_19971 | JGI IMG/M metagenome (IMG submission 19971) | reverse complement strand
GAGCCCGAGCCCGCTCCAGCGCTCAGCGTAGCCGCGGGCATCGACCTCGACACTATCCGTGCCGGCGAGTTCGACAACGGTAAGATGTGGACGTTCGAGTACCCGCCGTTGGAGTACTTCCGGGAGACATATCACTTCCAGCCCAATGAGAGTTGGTTCGAACGCGTTCGGCTCGGTGCCCTGCGCATCCAGGGGTGCTCGGCCTCCTTCGTTTCGCCCAACGGGCTGGTACTCACCAACCACCACTGCGCCCGCGGCAGCGTCGCCCAGGTGAGCCAGCCGGGTGAGAGCCTGCTGGACAACGGCTTCTACGCTACCTCGTTGGATGAGGAGCGCGAGTCCAGCCAGACCGCGGACCAGCTGATCGCGATCAGGGACGTGAGCGAGGAGGTCCACGCGGCCATCGAGGGCAGGCCTGAAGCGGAACAGGCAGACGCGCTGAACGAGATCCGCGAAGATCTCTCGGAGCACATAGCGCAGGAGTACGGTGGCGACGAGGCAGGCATCCTGGTGCAGGTCATCGAGCTCTGGGACGGTGCCAAATACTCGGCCTACGTCTTCCGTCACTACACGAATCTACGGCTGGTGGCCTCTCCCGAGCTGCAAATCGGCCACTTCGGGGGCGACCCGGACAACTTCACCTACCCGCGCTACGACCTCGATTTCTCGTTCTACCGGATCTATGACGAGGAGGGGAATCCGCTGAAAACGGAACACTGGTTCAAGTGGAGCGACGAAGGCGTGGAGGAAGGTGACGCTGTCTTCGTGATCGGTAACCCGGGCGGCAGCAGCCGACTGCAGACGGTGGCCCAGCTGGAGTTGCGCGGGGCTGTCCAAGACAAGGCTATCTATGAGCTGCTCGACAGTCGTGCGGATGCCCTCCAGGCGTTCTACGATGAGGACCCGGAGAGAGGGGAGGCGATGAACCTCCGCAATCAAATCTTCGGCCTGCTGAACTCAGAGAAGGCATATCGCGGCATGTGGGAAGGGCTTCAGAACCCCGTCTACATGGCGCGGCGCCGTGATTCGGAGCGTCAATTCCGAGAAGCCATCGAGAGCGACTCAGCGCTCAACGCGGAGTACGGTGGACTGCTCGAGCGTATGGCCGAGATCCAGAAACAGAAGATGCCGTACGCGGCCGACTTCGGCGCCTTCATCGCGTTTGGCAGCCCCAACTTCGATGCGGCGGCTCTACGGCGAGCCTTCTTCGCCTACCGATACGTGACGGCGAGTGAATCCGGCGCACCTCGGGAGGTACTCGACAACCTCACGGGACGTGTGCTCGCGATCAGTGACCAGTCGCCGTCCTTACAGCGCAGACTGCTGACGGCCCGGCTTCGGGACTTCGAGCGCCATCTGGGTTCCGACAGCGAGATCGGTCGGATGATCCTGCAAGGACGCACGCCGGACGCCACTGCGGATGCGATCCTGGCGACAAGTGCTCTCGCCGACTCGGCACAGGCGGCCAGCGCCCTGGAGGCAGGTACGCTGACGGCGGGCGATCCGGCGATCCGGGTGATCGCGGCGATCAGCGACCGCTTGAATGCCTACCAGACGGCGTTTCAGCGGTTCCAGCAGCAGGAGGCCGCGGTTGCACGTACTCTAGGCCGTGCGCGGTTCGACATCTATGACACCTCCATTCCGCCCGACGCGACGTTCTCGCTTCGCATCGCCGACGGCGTTGTGAAGGGCTACGACTACAACGGCACCTACGCCCCCGTCTACACAACCCTCTACGGTCTCTACGACCACTACTACTCCTATGGCCCGGGTACGGACTGGGATCTGCCGGCACGTTGGTTGAGCCCGCCTGAGAGCTTGGATCTAGCGACGCCGGTCAACTTCGTGCTGACAGCCGACGTCATCGGCGGTAACTCGGGCTCGCCCGTGATCAACACCGATCTCGAGGTCGTCGGGCTGATCTTCGACGGCAACATCGAGAGCCTGCCCGGCGACTACATCTACGACCCCGAGGTCAACCGCGCGGTGGCGGTGGATGTGCGTGGCATACTGGAGGCGCTCGACGACATGTACGACGCTGACCGCTTGGTGTTGGAGCTGACCACGGGACAGCTCGTCCCCAGCGAAGAGGAGGCTGACGCGGTCCTAGCCGGGAAGTAGGGTCGCTTCTCCGACCACACGGGTACGATGAGCAGCGGGGGGCAAACGCCCCCCGTTGCTCTGCCAGCACCGCCGATCCGGCGCGGCCGTCTGCTGACGGTGGCCTGCGCCTCCCGCTCAGCTCGTTGCTGGCGGCGCCTCAGCCTCTGAGCGCCTGGTCGAAGTCGGCGATGATATCCTCCGGATCCTCGAGACCGACGGAGACGCGGACCAGATTCTCGGAGATCCCGGCGTCGGCTCGCTGCTCTGGGGTCAGTCGCGCATGGATCATCGAGGCCGGGTGAACCACGAGCGTCTCGGTTCCACCCAGGCTGACGGCCAGGCGTGCTACCTCCAGCCGCGCCGCGAAGTCTCGGGCGGCCTGAAAGCCACCGTCCATCTCGAACACCACCATCCCCCCGTAGCCCGACATCTGCCTCTTAGCCAGCTCGTGCTGCGGGTGCGAGGCTAACCCAGGATAGTAGACGCGCTCGACTTTCGGGTGCGATTCCAAGAACTCCGCTACAGCCATCGCGTTGCTGTTTGCCCGGGCAACGCGGAACGGTAGCGTCTGGATGCCGCGCGCCAGCAGCCAGGCCTCGAAGGGGTGCGAGATCATCCCATGCACCAGCAGCGCGGACCACAGCGTCTCGATGCGCTCGCGGTTGCCCACGACGACGCCGGCCGTCACATCGCTGTGACCGCCCAGGTACTTCGTCGCGCTGTGCACGACCAGATCGATCCCATGTTCGATCGGCCGCTGGTTGATCGGCGTCGCGAAAGTATTGTCCGCGCAGGTCGTGATACCTCGCTCGCGCGCCAGTGTGGCCACGCCGGCCAGGTCGGTCAACAGCAAGGTCGGGTTCGCCGGGCTCTCGACGAAGATGAGCCGCGTATTCGGCCGTAGCGCGGCCTCGAACGATGCGACACCGACCTGGTCGACCATGGTCGACTCGATACCGTAGCGCGGCAGCCAGGCCTCCAGCGCCTTCATGGTAGAGACGTAGTGCGTCTTCTGTGCAACGACATGGTCTCCGGTCTTCAGCAAGCCCAGGAAGACCAGCATGATCGCGCCCATGCCACAACCCGTGACCAACGCCGCTTCCCCGCCCTCCAGGGTCACCATCGCCTCTTCCACGGCCTTGAAGTTGGGATTCCCGTACCGCGTATAGAACGTCTGAGGCCGCGCTTGCAAGGCAGTGTCAGCCACTTCCTCCGGGCTACCGAACTGGAAGGTCGAGGTCTGCCAGATCGGCAACGCAAGCGCGGCCCCACCGCCAGGGCCGATGATCGCCTCCGTACCCATAGCCGTGTGGATGACACGCGTGGCAACGCCCAGGCCAGCGTCNTCATCCGATCCATGCATCGACATGAGATCTCCTCCTATTTGCCGCTTTNGAGGTCTGAGAGCGAATCTGGCGGAATTCTNCCGGCTGCGGCAATATAGCGAAGTCGGCAACGGTGCGTTGCAGACACGAGGTCGTGACCTNCGGCCAGCCGTGAGGCCGGCCCTCACGGCTCCTCCCCCGCCGTGCAGTGGCGGAGAATGCCCCCGCTGACGAAGCACGGCCGTCGTCAACAGCGTGGTACAGTCAACCGGCCGAGCAGAGCCAAGCGTTGCAGGACGAGCGAAACCCCGGCGCTGACGCCCACGACACACACCGTGAAGGTGGGACAGCGCAAGTTGGGCCGTTCCGGCCCGCGTGGTGGTCTCGCGGTCGCCACCGTCAGACCGCGTGGAACCGATTGCTGCGGCGCGCCGCCCACCTGCCGATATGCCGAGCCCGCTGGACGACGCCCGACGCGGACTTCCTCGACCTCGACTTCATGGATGGACCTGTCACATCCCCACAGCTACTGGTCATCCACGGATTGGAAGGCTCATCCGACCGCCCGTACGTGCGCGGGTTGCTCGCACTCGCGGCCGAGCGTGGCTGGCGCGGTGTCGCGATGAACTTCAGAGGCTGCAGCGGATCACGAAACCGGACCCCGCGGCTGTACCACTCGGGCGACAGCGGCGACCTCGACTGGGTGATCAGCGAGCTGGTCAAGCGGGATCCGGCCGCTCCCATCCTGCCCGTCGGCATCTCTCTGGGCGGAAACGTGCTGCTCAAGTGGCTGGGCGAGCAAAGCGAACTGGCACCCGACGAGGTGCGCGCGGCAGTCGCGATCTCGACCCCCTTCGACCTGGCGGCCGCAGCCGCGAAGATGTCGCGGGGGCTCGGTCGCCTCTACACCTACTTCTTCCTGCGCACGCTGAAGCGGAAGGCACTTCACAAGGCCCGCGAGTATCCAGGGTTGCTGGACGAAAAGGCGGTCCGCCGCGCTCGCAACTGGCGGCAGTACGACGATACCGTGACCGCACCCCTGCACGACTTCCGCGACGCCGAGGACTACTGGGCGCGCTCCAGCTCACTGTTCTACCTGGAGCGCATCCGGCGCCCGGCCCTGCTGATCAATTCACGCGACGACCCTATCGTCCCTGCCTCCTGCCTGCCGGACGAGGTGGTCGAGCGTTCGGAATGGATCCACGCCGAGTTCACCTCGCGCGGCGGCCATGCCGGATTCGTGGCCGGCACGCTTCCCTGGCAGCCTGTCTACTGGGCGGAGCGGCGCGCTGTGGAGTTTCTGGCCAGCTTCGTTCCGACCCTCAGGCCGGCGCGGGCCCGCACGCCGCACTAGGTTGGTGACCGCTGGACGTAGACGCGTGACTCGCCGCCTGCGAACTCGAAGACGACGTCTACCCAGGCGCTGGTCTCTCGACCACTGCTGACCGCCGGAAAGAATATCAACCCCGGGGTCAGTCTCCGCGCGGCGCTCAGCGCCTCGTGCTCACTCGACTCGCGATCCCTCACGACCAGCACGTTGCCTTCGGGGCCGACCTGAACCCGGAGAACAGCTGTGCCCCGGATGTCACCGTAATCCTCGATTATCGCTGACACAATCGACTCAGCGTTCCGCAACCTGGGCTCACGGAATACACGAGTCACGACATCGAACGTCACCGGTATCCTGACAAGGCTGGGAACCGCCTCGCCCTCGTACTGTGCCGGCTCAAACCGCATCCGCTCTCCGATCCACAGCGCCGCATCGTCGAGATGCCGATCGCCCGAGCTCTGAGCGACGCTGACATCCCGCACGTAACCCTGCTCGTCCACGCGAACCAGCAGCACGACTCGTGTCTCCATACCCGCGCCCACAGCGCGCATCGCCTCGGTGATCTCGTCACGATTCGCCAGAACCGGTGGGACGTCGTAGGCCGGTGGGGTGTGTTTGCCACAGGCAGAACCTGCCAGGAGAGCGACGCTCACGAGGTAGACGGAAAGGCCGAACCGCACGTTCATCTGTTCTGCCTCCTATAACGGTTGGGGCGCCCCAGCACCAAAATTCTGCCTGGGGCGCCCGAATGCAAGCTGAGGTCCCTACTGGCCGCCGCCCCGTGGCCGCGATCCTGTCGGCACGTTGAACAGGAGGTTGCCTCCCTCGGTGGGCGCGATGATGACGTTGCCCTCCTTGTTGCCGACCTCCTGCAAGGTCTGCATGTAGTAATAGGACAGGTAAGCTGGCGTTAGACTCTGACCGATGATGTTCTGGGCGTCACGGATGCCCAGAGCCTCCTGGCGCTTCTGCTCCGCCTGCTCCTTCACGATCTCCGTCTGGAACTTCTGCGCCTGCACTTCCTGTTCACGCTGCAGCTTCAGCTCGATGGCCTCTCGAACGGCAGGCGGCGGCTGGATCTCGCGCACGAAGAAGCGAACGACCTCGATGCCCTTCGGGGCCAGCTCCGCGTCCATCAGCTCCTCGACACGATCGGCGATCTGCAGCCGCTCGGTGGAGAGGATCTCGGTGCCGGTGAGCTCGGCGATCGCGTCGCGCAGGGCCGTCCGATAGCTGGTGTAGACGTACTCATTAACGTCGCCCATGTCGCCCACAACCAGGAACAAGTCGACGACCTTCTCTGGCACAACCCGGTAGCGGTAAGCCGCGTCAACCGTGATCGTCAGCTGATCCGATGTCAGGGCCTGGGCCTTCTCGCTGCCTCCGGCGGTCGGATACTGGAGCTCACGGGTCGGATACCTGAAGTACTGCCTCCAGAAGACCGCGGGAGTTGCCCAGTAGAGGTCCTGCCCGAACGATTGGTCCGACACGCTACCGGTGATCGGGTTCTTCCGGACTGCGACCTCGTAGTCGGTGACCGTCGTGCATGAGAACGGAAGCGTGACCACAAAGAGCAAGACAACGGCGACCGGCACCATCACCAGCGAGCGTGTGAACGAGCGACGACTCACACCGCGGAATTCACGAGGAATGATCGGAGTTGACATGTTCTCACCTCTCTAGCTGCGGGTGGTTTTGAGCGATGTCGGCCCCAGCCAGGTGGCGATCGCCAGGCCGATCGCCGCGGCCAGCCAGACCAGACCGAGAAGCCGACCTGCCAAGCTGTCGCTGCGCAGCCAGCCCACCAGCACGACCAACATCAGCATCGCCAGAAGCCCTACGACCCAGACGACGATACCCTCCCACCAGCGGCTCACGCGCGTAGCCGCCAGCGTGCTGCCGGCACCCATCGTGAGGATAGCCGCAAGCAAGCCGAGCAGCACAGGGGTCGCGTGCCGGCAGGGACCAATCAAGGGGCAACCGGTCAACAGGTAACCCAGCGTGCGCCCGATCAGGTAGCCCGCCACGAACCCGCCGGGCGCTAGCACAGCCGCACGGAGTGAGGCGACGCCCAGGCTATCCGGCCCGATCCCCTCCTCCTTTGTGCCTCTCCCTTCGGATTCCATAGGCGAGCAGCAGAAGAAAGCCACCCCAGACGAAGCCTCCTGTCAGTGCCAGCGCGACGATGGCGGCTGTGTTCACGGGCCGCCTCCCCTCTGCTGCGGCAAAACCGAACAAGAGATCGCAGTCATCGCGCTACCTGCTAAGTTGGGGTATCGACGTGGATTATCAAGCTCGCTCGCCCAGCGGCTCGAACCTGGCCGTGAAGTGACGGAGGAACGGCGCCTGGTAAACGATACGGTACCCACCGATCTGCTCGCGGCGTTTCCAGACCTCGAGGATGCCTTCGACCACGTAGTCGATGTGACTCTGCGTGTAAACACGCCGTGGGATCGCCAAGCGCACGAGTTCCTTCTCCGCCGGCTGCTCCTCACCGCTCCGCGGATCCCGCTCGGCGAACATCACGCTGCCGATCTCCACGGCGCGGATGCCGGCTTCTCGATACAGCTCGACAGCCAGCGCGATCCCCGGGTACTCCAGCGGCTGCAAGTGAGGTAGGAAGGCGCCAGCATCGATGTAGATGGCGTGGCCACCTGGTGGCTGAACGATCGGAACACCCTCGCTGGAGATATGCCTTCCCAAGTACCCGGTCGAGACGATCCGGTACTGCAGGTAGTCCTCCTGCACGACCTCCTCGAGGCCGACGGCGATCGCCTCGAGGTCGCGCCCGGCCAGACCCCCATAGGTTGGATAACCTTCCGTCAAGATCAGCAGGTCCTTCTCCTGGCGCGCCAGATCGTCATCGTTGGTCGCCAGGAAGCCGCCGATGTTCGCCAAGCCATCCTTCTTGGCGGACATCGTGCAACCGTCCGCATGAGACATCAGCTCGCGCGTGATCTCGGACACCGACATCTCCGCGTAACCCGACTCGCGTTGCTTGATGAAGTACGCGTTCTCCGCGAAGCGACAGGCGTCGATGTAGAGCGGCACCCCATGGCGGCGGCAGACCTCGGCGACCGCTCGCACGTTCGCCAGAGACACCGGCTGGCCACCACCCGAGTTGTTGGTGATCGTTAACATGACGAGCGGGACCTTGTCCGTACCCTCACGCTCGAGCAGGTCCTCGAGGGCCTCGACGTCCATGTTGCCCTTGAACGGATGGGGTGTCGCTGTTTCCTGTGACTCCCGACAAGCCAGATCCACCGCTTTCGCGCCCCGGTACTCGATGTTGGCGCGTGTGGTGTCGAAGTGCGTGTTGTTGGGAACGATGTCCCCAGGCTTGCAGGTCACCGAGAAGAGTATGCGCTCCGCCGCACGACCCTGGTGGGTCGGTATGACGTGCTTGAAGGGGAAGAGCCGCTTGACGGAGGCCTCGAACCTGTAGAACGAGCGACTGCCGGCATACGATTCGTCACCGCGCATGACGGCCGCCCATTGATCCATGCTCATCGCGCCCGTGCCACTGTCCGTGAGCAGATCGATCAACACATCATCCGCGTGCAGGAGGAAAACGTTGTAGGAAGCCTCCTGGATCCTGGCCTCGCGCTCCGCCCGCGTCGTCACGCGAATGGCCTCGACCGCCTTGATCTTGAACGGCTCTATGATCGTCTTGATAGCCATGGCGTCATGCGTCGGCTTGGCCTGCGGGACCGGGCCCAAGTCCCAACTCGTCCTGGATCTCACGCATCGCCTCGATGACCAGCTGCACGTGCTCTGAGAAATCGACACCCAGCTCGGCCACACCTTTATTCACATCATCTCGGCTCACGCCACGCGCGAAGCTCGGATCCTTGAACTTCTTCTTGACGGACTTCACCTTCATATCGCTGAGACCGGTCGGGCGCACCAGCGCGCAGGCCGTCAGGAAGCCTGTGAGTTCATCGACGGCGAACAGAACCTTCGCCATCAGGCTCTCGCGCGGTGCCCCCGTGTGCTCGGCGTGCCCCAGAATCGCCTGCAGCATCTCCTCCGGGTAGCCCTTCTCGCGCAAGATCTTCACGCCTGTGGTCGGATGCTCCTCGTCCGGCTTGCGCTCGTCATTCGGCCAGCGCTCGTAGTCGAAATCATGCAGGAGCCCAGTGATCCCCCAGAACTCCTCATCCTCGGCATACTTCCTGGCGTAGGCACGCATCGCCGCCTCGACCGCGTACATATGCCGACGCAGGTTCTCGTTCTGCGTGTACTCCTGCATCAGAGCCAGCGCGTCGTCGCGATTCAGCTGCATCGTATCACACTCCTTACTCTACCTGGCATTATTGCTGAGCCATGCTGCAAGCGGCCTCAACCCAGCGAATGGGCGCTGGGACAGAGCTCTTCCACCGGGCAGCCATCGCACTTCGGCTTCCGGGCCGTGCACGTGTAGCGACCGTGCTGGATCATGCGCAGCCCGAAGTCCGTCCACTCTTCTCTCGGGACAAGCCTCATGAGATCCCGCTCGATCTTCTCGGGGTCGTTCTCTCCGCTGAAGCCGAGCCGCGCCGCCACGCGTATGACATGCGTATCCACAACGATGCCTTCCCTCTTGCCGAAGGCGGACCCGAGGATGACGTTGGCCGTCTTGCGACCGATCCCCGGAAGCTGTACCAGCGCCTCCATCGTGCCGGGGACGACACCATCGTGCCTCTCGACCAGCGCCTCTGCGAAGGCGAGAATCGAGCGGGTCTTGTTCCTGAAGAAGCCTGTTGGACGTATCTCTTCCTGGAACACATCCGGATCGGCCTGGGCATAGTCCTCCGCCGTGCGGTACTTCTCGAAGAGCGTAACCGTCACCTCGTTCACCCGCCTGTCCGTGCACTGGGCCGAGAGGATCGTGGCAACCGCGAGCTCCAGCGGGTTGCGGAAATCCAGCTCGATGCGGGCGGGATAGGCCGCGCCCAGTCGTTCAACGATCTCCAGAGCTCGCGCCGCCGGCAGCCCGGATTTGGCCTTCCCGGCGCCCCGCTGTGCTCGCTTCGATTTCTTGGAAGCTGCCATTCGGTTCACAACCCGCCTCGCAGCGCGACCACGCTAATGCAGCCTCTGGTAGCGGTCCATCCACTGCGCTACGTCTGCCCGACTGATCACGCCCTCGAGGCAACCATCCGTCACCACGAGGGCACGTCCGACTCCAGCACTTTCCAGCTTCGTGAGCACATCCGCGAGAGAGTCCTCCGGTCCGACGGTCACGGCATCGCAGATCTGCGTCATCACATCGCTGACCCTGGTGGTAGGCCACTTGTCTCGCTCCACGCCCTTGACCTGCGTGAGCGTGATCAACCCCTGCAGGTGGCCGGTGCTGTCCTCGACCGGAAAGGAATTGTACCGGCGCTTGAGGAAGTACTCGTCGACCAGATCGCGAAGCGCCAGCTCAGGGTTGACAGTCTCGGGATTGCGAGTCATCGCTTCCCGCGCCCTGACCCCCTGCAGTATTCTCCGCAGAATGAGCTGCCGATAGCTCGACTCCGCCGCCTGGTGCAGGAACCAGCCGATGAAGATGAACCACATTCCGTTGATCAGGAAGCCGCCGAACAGATAGAAGACACCGAGCCCGACCAGCAGCAAGCCGAAGCTGCGCCCGCTGAGCGAGGCCCAACGCGTCGCCTTGCGCAGATCCTGAGTGAGCTGCCAGACGAGGGAGCGAAACAGCCGGCCGCCGTCCAACGGAAAGCCGGGGATCAGGTTGAAGGCAGCGAGTACGAAGTTCAAGAGTGCCAACCAGCTCGCCACCCCGATGACCGCCTCCGGCAACCCGAGCGCCTGAGCCGCGCGGGCGAACCCGAGCAGGACCAGTCCGATGGCAGCGCTGGAAAGCGGTCCGACAACGGTGATCAGGAACTCGTCCTTCGGGGTGGTTGCCTCGGAACGAATCCGCGCCATACCGCCGAAGATGAACAGCGTGATCCCCTCCACCTGGATGCCACGCGCCCGCGCCATCGCGGAATGTGCCAACTCGTGAAGCAACACGGAGAGGAAGAAGAGAATCGCTCCCGCCCACGCCATGGCGATGTACTCAGCGCTGCTCAGCCCCGGATTCCGCTGCGGGAACACCGCCTGCGCGAAGGTCCAGAGGACCAGCAGGAAAACGACGAACCAGGACAGATCGAGGCGGACGTCGAAGCCAAAGAAGCGAGCTATCCGGATTCCACCAATCATCCGCGGCTCCGTCCGATGAGACGCACCCTGTTGTGGTCCAACGCGGTGGGCACGTCGTATCCGTAAGCTTGCGGCGCTGCGCCGCCGGCGCCTGGCACGGTTTCCTTCGCGTCTGGGTAGACGTCGAGATACCAGAGCAGGCGCAAGATCAGCAGCAGGGCCTCAGAGGGTCGCTGCAGGGAATATATCCCAGCGAGATCAGCGCCGGGAATCTCCGACTCGAACGCGCCGGGCTCCGGCATCTCGCGCGCCTGTTCGACGGTTGCCGTCAACGCGGCCACGCTGAAGCCGGGCCGATCGGGGCGCATTCCCAGCGCGATCAGCAGATCGACCTCCGCGGGCAGCTGACGGGAACCCAGCCTGACGAACAGACCCTCGACGGGCTCGGGCGGCTCGCCCTCAGTCACGGCCGCCCAGAAGAGATTTCTGGGCAACTCGACGTAGAGCGAATGATGGGGTGCCCGGGGACTCCAACTTTGGAGATCGGGTGGGGTCGCGATCAGATCCCGGACCACGTCGGCGGCGAAAGCATACAGCGGGCAACCAGCGTCCCAGAAATGGTAGCAGTGGAACAGGATATCCAGGTAACTCTCGAACCCCGCCGGCTCCGCCGTTTCCGGAACCAGCCGCCGCAGGAGTGTACCGACACGCTCAGAGCCGGCGAAATGGTCCCGGCGTGACAGCGGGATGCCGCGCCGACGCGCCTCCTCGGCGATCGCGGGAAACTCGTCTTCCGCGAGTCGCTCTCCGCCGAACACCATCTCGTAAGGAGTGTAGCGGCCGAGGCTCG
>JGI24422J19971_10002351_pt1 | contig 11743 bp, 12 predicted proteins | sample DeeMarSWOR152_54_FD_19971 | JGI IMG/M metagenome (IMG submission 19971) | reverse complement strand
ACTTCCTGATGAGCCTGGCACTCCTGGTTGAAGCCGCCAGCCAGTACTCACCCCGGGGGGCGTGGGGAGCATAAGGGAGGAGTAGGAAGATACAGCAAAGCTGAGAACCTAGAAGAATTAGCTTTCTCAATATCTTCGCTGTATAATATCTCCCACCATCGTGAAGATGAATGAGACTAAATACAGCAAGAAGATCTTCGCATTTCTTGATATTCTTGGATTTGAGAGCATTGTAAACGAATCCAAAAGCAATCCTAAGCTTATTAGTAGGATTGTAAATATGTTAATGCGTTCCAAGAAAATAGCCTTGTCAAGTTTGAACGCTAAGTTAAAAGTGTTACAAGTGAATCCTAATCAATATTCGTATCGCTCATTCTCAGATATGAGTGTAATTAGTGGCCCTTATGTTTCTCACGATGATATGAGTTTTCTATCTACGTGGATAATGTTCTATCAATATTTTATGTGGAAAGAAGAGAGAACTTTTATACGAGGGGCTATAGTATATGGAGACATATATGAGGATAAAGACGTTGTATTTGGTCCAGCTCTAATAGATGCTTATCACCTGGAGAGCGGTAAGACAAAAGCCGTATGGCCTCGAGTGCTAATTGATAAAAGCCTACTTGATAAAACCACAGAAACAGAACGCAGAAGGGATTTCTACGAATTCATAAGGCAGGATGATGACAAGTTGGTTTACCTGGACTATTTACGGGAACTATTTCACTTACTCATTTTGGGAGAGAACAAAAGAATAACTGGGGAAAGAGAACGAGATTTTGGTGCATCTATCAAATTATTTGAAGAACACAAGGAAGCTATTCTAACGCAAGTGGATAACACTTTAAAGGAAGAAAATCAAGATGAGGGCAAAAAGATACTTAAAAAGTACGTGGAATTATCTAGATATCACAACTCAACAATTGATAGGCTCCGCCAAGTTATAAAGGACTTGATGAATAATAATGGCCTTATACATGAATTGTTTGATGACCAAATTCAATCTGCTAGGGCAAAGCAGTCAGGGTTAGAGTACAAGCCTAAGTACAGTGCAGAGGAACAACCTGAACAAGCCGACATGTTAAACATTCTTGGCGCGGTGATAAACAGAATAATTGAAAATCCTCCACCAGATATTTTAGAAAATCGTGGCATAGTGATAATTGGACAAACAGACGATGTCGAATTGTGGAGAGCGGTCCGCACTCTCTCTTCTACAGTACCACAGGAACTCTTAAAATTAGATAGGGCACTACAAGAGTTAACGATAGACATAAATAGCTTTGGTTTGAGAAGGAAGGGAGTTTAAGAGGGGCGTGAGCCCCTCTTTTATAAAAAAATCCCCCTCTCCTTATCAAAGGAGAGGGGGACAGGGGGTAAGGTCACATTATTCTTAGTAGGAGTAGGCGGCGCGCCTCTTACCTATCCAGTAGCCAAGAAAGATGGCGCCCAAAACCCCTAACCCCCACCATAAATGTATCTGCCAGCTGGGCAAGCCAATACCAAAGCCACCAACATCGAACGTCCCCGGGGTTGACCACGGGCTCTCATTGGAGGCGGCATCTACTGCCCTTACCCTCCAGTAGTAGGGCTCTTCCTGGCTCCTCGGCTCCAGCCTGTCCTCTTCAGTAATGGTGTACGTCAGGCTGGTCAAGCCCTCCTCGTTGATGACTAGAGAACCAGCCGTGAAATTCTCATTGGTGGCAACCTGAAGGGTATAGGTTACGGGCGGGCTGTCATCAGTAACCGCTCCCCAGCTAAACTCAGCCAGCGCTGGCGCCCTGGTACCCGTTTCTGGCAGTAGCGGCTGTGGTGTTGACGGTGCTTCTGATTCCATATAGAAGAGGACCTGGATGGAATTGGTGCCGTCACTGGCAGTTATGGTATGCGCTCCAGCCTCGCTGGGGGGGACCTCAAAGGTAGCGATAAAAGTCCCATCAGGAGTACTGTTGGTAGTAGCCACTGTAACCGGCGTGGTAGCGTAGGTGACGGTTATGGGGCGGCTGGGTTCAAAGCCGACGCCGCTAATAGTAACATCCATGCCGACGTAACCGGGCGAAGTCTGGCTGGTAACCGGGGCGACGTTGACTTCAGTAGCTATATTCACTGTAAAATCGGTCTCAACCGAATGGCCGTGTTTATCATCAACCTTAAGATTATAGCTACCTTCGTCCACATCGGGCACCTCAAAGCTAGCGTCAAAACTGCCATCTTCGTTGGTTTCGCCGGTAGACACCACATAGGTCTCAAAGAGGATGTCAATAGTATGCTCAGCACCAAAGCCAGTGCCGCTAACGCTTATCGTGTCAGTGGGTACCCCTGAGGTTGGGTCAACGGTTATCTCTGGCTCCACGGTAAAGGTATCCGAAGCCTCACTGCCTTCGTCACCGGTAACGGTTATGGTGTGGTCGCCGGCAGTGCTAGCCGGGATGAGAATAGAGCAGGTAAATTCACCATCGCCATCGCTGCTGGTATCACCGCTTTCTATGTCGTCTATATCATCACCATCGTATTCAACGGTAATATCTTCATTATCAGAGAAATACTGCCCGGTAATCTCGACCTCGGTGCCGACTACACCCTCGGTAGGGTCCAGGGTAATCTCGCCGGCGATTACTTTGAACTCGGCGACAGCTTCTATCTCATCGTCACCCTCCATGGTAACGTAGACATAATAGGTGCCGCCGTGCACTACTTCGTCTTCGTCGCCATCCTCGAGTTCATCAGGCACGGTTACCCTCTTGCTGAAGTCACCATCATCGTCAATCTCATCCGAGCCCAGGTCCTCGTAGTTGAGAACCTCATCATCAATCTCGTCACCCTCATCAGCTACATCCCTGGAGAAATAGATATCAACCGCGTTTATGTCTGGGGGGTCATAATCGGAATGACTTTTCGGCCAATCTTCACCCCTGACATAAAAGCGGGCGCCGATTTCACCCTCATCAGGGTCAAGCTCAATATCGTAAGCCAATGCCAGAGCGGGGGGGGCGGGGATGACTAGCAATAACAGGGAAACAATCGCAGCTAGAGTTAGAATTCTGAAAATTTTTGTAAACTTCACCGAAACTTACCTCCTATATTCCTTACATCGATTAATATGATAACGTTAAATTATTAATACAATATTAATAACGCTAAATTATAACGGAAGTTAGCCTATTTTACCAACTATGTTAAAAAATTTCAAAATTAGCCTTTAAGATAGGCAGTCCTCCTCCCCAGCCAGAAGCACAGGAAACCGGCACCGACGGCGATTAAGGCATATATAGCTCCTCTGGGCATGACAAAGTGAGAGCCGACATAGAACGACGCCGGGGCTGACCACTGGCTCCCATTGGAGGCGCTATCTTCAGCCTTTACCCTCCAGTAGTAGGGCTCTTCCCGTCGCCTCGGCTCCAGCTTGTCCTCTTCCCTGACGGTGTAGCCTGAGTCAGTCAAATCCTCTTTCTCCAGCACCATAGAATCAGCGGTGAAATCCTCATCAGTGGCAACCTGAAGGGTATAGGTTACGGGCAGGCTGTCATCAGTAACCGCCTCCCAGTCAAAATCTGTCTCGGCTTCGGCTTCAGTCGCCTCTTCAGGTAGTAATAGCTCCGGTATTGGCGGTGCCTCCGACTCCATAACGAAGATACATTTCACGATATGGGTGCCGTCACTGGCCGTTATGGTATGATTGCCACCAACGCTGGCGGGGACATCAACGGTGACCGAAAAAGCTCCGTTACCACCAGCCGGAACTACAGCCAGCTGAACATCATCATAGGTGACAGTTACTATCCCGTTAACATTGAACCCGACACCACCGACCGCCAGTGTGGTGCCGACACTGCCCGCATACTGGCTGAGGCTAACCCCGGCCCCCACCGTGAACTCTGCCTTATCGGTGTTGTCATCACTATCCTCTGCCCTGACATCGTAAGTGCCCGACTGCATAACGGGCACGCTAAAGGTGACCTCAAAACTGCCGGATTTATCAGTGGCATCGGTGGCTACCTCAACGTGGTCAAAGTAAATAGTGACATCACTTTTATAGCCGAAACCGGTGCCGCTGACGGTTACCCTATCGCCTAGCGCTCCTGATGATTGGTCAAGGGTAATGGAGGAAAGCACCTTAAAGTTGACTTCATCCGAGTTGCCCAGCAGGTCCTCGGCGGTAATCCCGTGATTCCCGGCCACGCTGTCAGGGATAGCGAAGGTGTAGGTAAACTCGCCGGCAGGACCGGCCACCACGGTGCCGATATCAGCTCTGGCCCCATCGTAGTAGAAGGTTACCACCTCACCAACATAGAAGCCCTGGCCATCAACCGTTACCCGGGTGCCGACAGCACCATCCCTGGGGTAGAGCTCAATCTCAACTTCGTGGACAATAAAGGGTCGCCGGCTCCCCAACAGACGGCCTTCTTCGTCCCTGACGGCAACATAAAATCTTCCCGGCACGGCATCATCGGGAACATCAAAAAGGACGGTGAAAGTGCCATTATCAGGAACGACCAGGCTGTCGATTTCCCGGTCGTCAAAGAAGACGGAGATGCTATCGCCCCGATAGGACTCAAAGTTTGTCCCGGTCACGGTAACCCTTGTCCCCGGTGAGCCAGAGGTGGGAGACAGGGTAATCACAGGCGCCGCCCAAGCTGGCATGGCTGGTATAAGCACGAGCGCCACGCCCAGGATAACAGCTATGACCAGCGTTCGCAGGACTTTAGCATATCTCATCGGCATTTACCTAACCAACATAAGCCAGCATTAGTCAACATAGGCATTCAAATATTTACTAATCATATCTTCTTGTTGCTCGCTACTAGCAGTTAAGAAGTGGTGCAAACTGGCGGCCACCAGTATGGTCTTCTTTCTGGCGGTGCTGGTAGCGAGGGCATCCACCGCGGCCTTCAACTTTTCTGGAATCTCCACGGCTAGGCTTTTCTTGTCCATAATAACCTTCCTTAGATTTTACCAGTATTAACTATATTTTACTAGTCAAGAATTGCCTTGTCAAGCCCTTTATCCAACTAAATCCCTCAATCGGAGCAAAATGACAAAATACTGTTGACTATAGTAGAACATATGTGCTATTCTGGCTGAGAAAGGCAAGCTATGGAAGCGGAGAAGACCAACGGCTTGGCCGGGAACACAAACTACCAGCTAGATTTGCCACCTGAGTATTGCCACTATCGGGACGAGGGCTGTGAGTTTGCCGACTCCTGTCTTAACTGCCCGTTTGAAAAATGTATCTATGACGAGCCTAGAGGCAGGCAGCGCTACATCAAGAGGTTGCGGGCCAAAGAGATAGCCAGGCTGTTCACTACCAGCGGGAAGGGAATAAAGGAGCTGGCACTAATGTTCGGTCTCAGCCAGCGAACGGTACAGAGGGCATTAAAGAGGGCTAAAAATGAGTTTTGCCCCAAAAATCAAGATTTTCGGGGACCCCAATGAGTGATGGCTTTACCCCCTCACAGTTAATTAATCGGGATATAACCCGGCTCAAGGGTTATAAAGAACTCCTTGATTTCTATCACGGCCGGCACTGGGAAGGCTACGCCCGGCGAGGTGAGAAACGCCTGACCTTTAACTACACCAAGGTGGTTATAGATAAAATTACCTCATACCTGATGTCCGGTATTACCTTCACTGTCGAGGCGGTTGAGGACTCAGATGAGGCCAGAGCCAGAGCCCGGAGAGCCGAGCAAGCCCTGTACCAGGTGTATGAGGACAATAACCTGGAGCAGCTCGACTTTGAGACCGAGATTGACTGCGCCATTCTGGGTGATGCTTGCTTTAAGGTTATCTGGGACACCGAGACGAAAAGGGTCAGGATTACCGCCCCCGATACTCAAGGTATCTATGCCTGGTGGCTGGGGGATGATACCTCCCGGCTCTGGAAAGTAGCCTCCAGGTATAACCTCACCTCAGACGAGGTAGAAATCCTGTATAAAGTAAAACCCAAGGGCAAAACGGCTAACGTGGTTGAACTATGGACAGCTCATGACTTTGAGCTGTGGCTGGATAATGCTCAGGTGGAGAAGAAGCCCAATCCCTATGGCTTTATCCCATTTATCATCTATCCCAACCTGAGAGAGCCGAAGAAATTCTGGGGTATATCTGATTTACCCCAGATTATGGAGCCCCAGCAGGAGCTTAATCGGGCAATGAGCCAACTATCCAGGATACTGGAGCTATCGGGCAACCCCATTGCCGTCCTGGAGAATGTAGAAGAATCGGAGGATATTTCGGTTAAGCCGGGGGCGGTGTGGAATATACCCGAGGACGCTAAAGCCTATCTACTGGATTTGCTTCAAGGCGGTGGCGTCGGGCTCCACATAGATTATATCAATATGCTGTATAGAATCGTACACGATATAGCTGAATCGCCCCGGGCTGCCTTTGGCGGCACGGAGCGGGACCTGTCCGGGGTAGCCCTTGAGATTGAACTTCAGCCGTTACTACAGAAGGTGAGGCGAAAGCGGCTTATCCGGACCGACGCCTATAACCGAAGGAACCGGCTGATTCTTAAGCTCCTGGAGCAGTATCAGAATGAGAACTTTGGTAATAACCGTTTGCGGGTAGTTTGGAGCCCGGTGTTACCCCGCGACTTTACCCGACTGGTTTCTAATGAACAGATATTGATTCAGAATGGTATCCACTCCAGGCGGCGGGCTATGGATGAGGTGGGAGTCAAAGACCCGGAGATGGAGTTTAATAGATGGCTTGAGGAAAGGGAAACTATCCTCAGGATGAACCGGGAGCTTAATTCATCGGGAAAAACCAGAGATTCTTCGGAGAACCGGCTTAATACCAAATCCACCCGGGGCGGAGCGAGAGGGAGAGCTGCACAATCCCCGGCGGAGGGTATTGAGGAATAAGCAAAGGAGGACGAGAGTTGGCAGATGATGAATTAAACCAAAATCCCGAAGGGGAGGAGTCAGGGCAGGGTCAAGCGCCTACGATTACCGAGCTTGAGGACCTGGTGGCTCAAAAGGATGAGGAGCTAGCTAAAGCTAATGCCCGCATCACCGAGCTTGAGCAGGCGGTAGCTGGGTCAGATGAAACGTTGACCACCATTAAAAACTCTCTGGCTGAAGCTGTAGCCGGCTACAAAGCCATGGTGGTTGAGGCCAATCCCGAGGTGCTTGAGGAGCTCATCACCGGTGATACTATTGAGTCTATCAATGAGTCCCTGAAGAAAGCTAAAACCCTGGTTAGTCGGGTGAGGCAGGGGCTAGAGACTGAAATTGCCGGGGCTAAGATTCCTGCCGGCGCCCCGCCGAGGACACCGCCTGACCTATCAGCTCTATCCCCACGGGAAAAGATTCAATACGCAATAGGAGGTAAACAATAATGGCGTTNCTACTAGCTGAGGCAGCCAAGCTNTCAAACGATATCCTACTTCAAGGGGTGGTGGAAACCCTGGTTAAGGACTCACCCATTCTCCAGCAACTCCCCTTCATAGAGATTGTNGGTAATGGTCTAACCTACAACCAGGAGAAGACCCTGCCTACTATTGATTTCTATGATGTCGGTGATACCTGGGAGGAATCAACCCCAACCTTTGAGCAGAAAACGGCCAACCTGAAGATTATGGGCGGCGATGCCGATGTCGATAATTTCCTCAAGGCGACGCGAAGCAATATTCAGGACCTGGAGGCAGCCGTTATTGAGCTTAAAACCAAGGCTCTCAAACGTAAGTTTGAAGAGACCTTCATCTACGGCGATTCGGGGACTAATGGTACGCAGTTCGACGGTCTGAGGAAGCTCATTGATACTACTACCGCCGGCGACCAGGTAATAGCCATGGGGGATACCGGAGCTACTCTAACCCTGGCTAAGCTGGATGAGCTTATTGATACGGTAAGGGGTGGTAAGCCTGATATGCTGCTGATGAGCCGACGCTCAAGGCGGAAGATTAACGCCCTGGTCAGGGCGGCCGGGGGAATGATGGAGACCGACCGGGATAACTGGGGCAACTTCATCCAGCTGTGGTATGGTATCCCCGTCGGTATTTCTGACTGGATACTGGATACCCACGTACTTACCGGTGGCGTGGAGACGGATACCACCGGCGGCACCTGCTCCACCATCTACGCCACCCAGTTCGGGGAGGGGGGTCTTTGCGGCTTAACCAGTCCCGGTCACCTTCAGGTAGAGCCTATCGGCTCACTGGAGACCAAAGACGCCTCACGGACCAGGATTAAGTGGTATGTCTCCCTGGCTCTATTCAGCACCATTAAGGCCGCGGCCCTAATCGGGGTCCAGGACTAAACTAACTCGGGATAGGAGGTTGAAAATGAGAAAACGGGAAATAGCCAACTGGCTATGCCGATACAGGCTCAGCAAGTATCACCAGGATATTGAGCCCTACCGGGGCCAGGAGGACGAGTTTCACCAGCTGTTCCAGCCTTATGAGGTCATAGAGGGCGAGGGAAACTGCCTGCTCAACACCGGCATTGACGAGATATGGGACCTGGTAACTGGTGCCGTATCAGGGGCTAGCCATATCTTTGATAATGCGGCTGCCCAGATTGGCGTTGGTGATTCCAATACGGCCGCCGATGCTACCCAGACTGACCTGCAGGCAGCCACCAACAAGACCTATAAGGGAATGGAGTCGGGCTATCCTACCTCTGCCAGCCAGAAGGCAACCTTTAAGGCAAGCTTTAGCTCTAGCGAGGCTAATTATGCCTGGGAGGAGTGGGTGGTTAAGCAATCAACCAGTAGCATTTGCCTGAACCGAAAGGTTGAGAGCTTGGGCACTAAGAGCACCGGCACCTGGACGCTAGAGGTAGAAATTAGCCTGAGCTAATGCCTGGGCGTGGGGGGAGGGCTTAGTCCGCCTTAGGCGGGCTTAGCCGCCCTCCCCCCATCCAAATAGGAGGTAAGTATAGTGGAAACTGTGTGGAGACCTAAGCGACCAAGGGATTTAACCGAAGCTCAGAGGGTAGCCAAGCTCCAAAAGGACAGCGAGTATGAAATTGCTGTCCGGAATCTCAGCACCAGCTTCTACCACCAGCAGCGGACTACCGGGGTAACCGCTGAGGAGGAGGATACCTATAAACAGGCTAAAGCCCGGTTGTGGAATGATTACCTGGAGTGGGCCAAGGCTAATGGCTTATATGAGGAGGTTACTCCAGAACAGCAATTGGCTGAAGCCGAAGCAGGTCTAAGTGAGCAGCTTGATGAAGTTAATCAGTTGAGGGTTGAGTTACAGCGAAACCCATTTGAACTCAAAGAGAGGACGTAATGGCTCAAACTTTCTTTCCTATAGACCCAGTTGAAGTAACGCCAGGCACTGCTAATTCTTGGGAGGATGTTGATGTCAGCTCTTATGTGCCTGAAGGGGCTACTGGCGTAGTTCTCCACCTCGTAGATACCAACACCAGTTTTCACCGTTACGTAGGCATCCGAAAAAATGGTAGTACCGATGATAGACACAATGACATCGCAATAGGAGCACACTTATGGGCGGCAATAGGTGTAGATACAAGTCGGATTTTTGAAGCCTATATTGAGAATACTACTCAAGTTGATATTTACCTGGTAGGCTATACTAAATCAGGGGTAACCTTCAAGACTAATGCTGATGATAAGTCACTTGGCTCCACAGGTAGCTGGCAGGATATAGATTGTTCTGCTGAGGCACCAAACGCTATTGGACTTATCTTTGAGTCTTACTCTTATGACTCCCTTGCCTTTGGCATGCGGAAGAATGGAAGTTCAGACAATAGAACTAACAACAAGTATAAACAAACTTGGACAATTATAGGTTGTGATACATCGCAAATCTGTGAAGGCTATATTCAAAACACCAACATTGACTCCTTTTTAGTTGGCTATATTACTGATGGTTGTACCTTCAATACTAACGCTGATGATGTGAGCTTGGGTAGCGTAGGCTCATATATAGACCTAACAGCCCTGCCCTCTGGGGCGAATATGGGCTTTATTGAAGTTATTGCAGGTAGCACAGCATATTATTACGGGCTTCGTAAAAATGGTTCCTCAGAAGATATTCATTATGATGTCTATTATCATGCTTGGGCTATGGTTGAATGTGATGACAGCCAAATCATAGAAGGCAGAATACAAAGCACTAGTATTGACTTCTTTGTTGTTGGGTATTCAACGGCGGTAACACTAGTTGAAAAGTCATCATCTGACACCGGCGCTGGCGCTGAAGACTCGTCACCGATGGCTTCATTAAGCCAGGCTGAGAGTGGCAGCGGGGTTGAAGCTCTGCTATCGCGAGTGTTCGGTGTTGCCGAAGTAGGCTCCGGAGCCGAAGCCTGGGCGCTTCTGGCAGCGCTGGTGGCGACGGCAGAGACTGGAACCGGTGCTGAGTTTGCCTCCAAGGCTTTTAGCTCCGCCGACTCAGGCTCAGGCGTTGAAGCACTGCTTACCCGGTTACTGGCTACCTCTGAAACTGGAATCGGAACTGAAACCCTGCTATCCCGGTGGCTCCGTCACCCCGATAGCGGACTTGGCGCCGACACCGGCCTAACCCTATTAGCTACTTTAGCCCGAGCCGAAATAGGTTCCGGTCTAGATGCCGTTATCGGTTTGACCACTGCTGCACCGGCTAGTAGTGACTCTGGTTCAGGTATAGATAAGCTCCTGGGTCGGGGAATATCCCTGGTTGACGCCGGCTCAAGCCTGGAGGCAGCTATTGTATATAAACCCTTTATCTCCACTGATAGTGGCGCTGGGCTTGAAGCTCTGGCTAATTTGCTGGCTCTAATCACCGCCAGTGAGGCAGGTTCAGGTTCAGAGCAACTTAGAGCCAAAATTATGACCTCAGCCGGTGCCTCTGATATGAAACTACCGACCAAGATGGGCAAGGCAAGAATACCGTCCAAGGGGGTGAATTCATGAATCTATCTGAGATGATAACTCTGGTCAGGCGCGACCTTAATGATGAGGCCACTCCTTACCAGTGGTCAGACGAGGAACTAACCAGGCATATTAATCATGCGGTGAAGGAGCTATCAGAGAGGGTGCCGCTGCCAGCTAAGGCTACCCTGCCTACCGTCAGCGGCTCCTGGGAAGTAGATATATCCAGCCTCACCGATAGGATTATGGTTCAAGCCGTGGAATATCCGGTAGATGAGTCCCCGGCCCAATATCAACGCTTCTCCATCTGGGGGAATACCTTGACCATAATAAGCGGCGGTGAGCCCAACGGCTCTAATTGCAATGTCTACTACGGAAAACTCCACACCCTTGACGCCGATGGTTCCACCATCCCCAGCAAATATGAGGACTTAGTGACCACCGGCGCCTGCGGTTATGCGGCTATTAGCTGGGCAGCCCTCTCCATAAACAAGGTCAATATCGGGGGAACGACGACACCCCAAGAATACCGGACCTGGGGTAATGAGCGGCTGAGAACGTTTAAGGACGGGCTAAGGCGGCTGGGCAGGAGACAGAGGATAAGAACCCAACAGCTCTTTATAGATTAAACAGGGGGGTGTCTAAGAGGGGCTTCGCCCCTCTTCAATAAACGATTTCCCCCTCATGATAGGAATTACATATCCATATCATGGAGAGGGGGATAAAAGGGGGAGAGGTAGATATGGATATAAAAGAAGCGTTACCCAAGACCAAAGCGGGCTTGCCCCAGGAGGCATTCGCTATTGTTGGCGACCCGGAAGACCCCGAAACCTGGAAACTACCCCACCATAAGAAGAGCATCTTTAGAGCCCTGCAGGGCAAGCTTGATATTGAGAAAACAGTTGACTGGGCTCGGATG
>JGI24422J19971_10002350_pt1 | contig 11746 bp, 10 predicted proteins | sample DeeMarSWOR152_54_FD_19971 | JGI IMG/M metagenome (IMG submission 19971) | reverse complement strand
CACACTTACATCGTCAACTACGGTATGTCCTCTTCGAAGAGGCTCCACCGAAACTATCTTTTCTAACGGTCCCCCAACCTCATGGGCTAAGTAGATGACATGGGGAAGCTGGTCCTCGATGACCCCTCCCTTAGCGTGGATGCGAAAATCGGTTTTCGCCCCGTAAAACGTGAGGTTTGACGCTGTGCAGCCTTGAATTTTCTGTACGGTTCCGATTTCTCCTTTTTCGATAAATTGCAGAGCTTGTCCAAAACATGGGGTGAAAATGAAGTTGTGAGCTGGCATCAAAACCAAGCGTTTTGATGAATGCTTCCCTTTCGCTTCCACCCTCTTTTTGATGGCTAGTCCTTGCTTGACGGTGGTGGCGATCGGCTTCTCACAGAAAACGTGTTTGGCGTGGTTGATAGAATCCATAACGATTTGGAAATGAGTCTCTGGTGGTGTGCACACGTAAACCGCTTCTACGTCGGCTTTCTCCAACATGCGCCGATAGTCGGCGTACCCCTCATCAACGTGAAACTTTTCCAAGTTTTTACGCAACCGTTCCTCATTTGTGTCAGCAGCAGCCACCACCTCCACTCCCTCAATCTTCTCAAGTATGGGCAAGTGAACCGAGGTCGCGATCTTTCCACAGCCAATTATACCCGCTTTCATCAAATTCACTCCTGCTAGGAAACGACATGCACAGGTTTAAACAAACGAACCATAACCTTTTCTCCGGCTTTAATGAACTGTCGACTCTCCTCTACCTTAACGAAGCCGTCGGCCCCTGCCAACGTGGTTATGGCGCCGGATAACCCCAAAGCAACCGGTGAGGCAAGCAACCCAACCGACTTGTCGCGGGTGAGGCTCACCATAACGAAGGTTCGGCGCCCCCTTGCAGAAAACATCTTCGCTGAGGCAACGGCCTTAACAGTGACTGGAGTTTCCTCTTGCCTTCCAGCCATGCTGAGGATCAGGGGGCGGACGAGCAGGTGAAACATTAGAAGGGAGGATGTGGGGTGACCCGGCAGGGAGAAAACTGGTTTTCCGTTGACAATCGCTATAGTTGTGGGCTTTCCAGGCTTCACGGCTATCCCGCAAACAATCACGCCGGGTTCGCCCAACGCGTTTAACACCTGAGGAACGACATCTGTAGGTCCAACTGAAACCCCCCCAGAAGTCACAACGATGTCCACAGAGTCTAGGGCCTCCCTGAGCGTTACTTTGAGCCGACTCGTCTCGTCCGGCACGATTCCCCAACTGACGGGTTCTCCACCGCACTCCGTGACTGCAGCGCTTAAAGTGTGCGCATTGATGTCGTAAATTTTTCCTGGAGCAAGGGGCGTTCCCGGCTCAACGATTTCAGCGCCTGTGGAAATGACGGCCACCCTCGGCTTTTTATAAACGTCTGCTTGAGTCAAGCCGAGCGTGGCTAACACCCCTACTTCACGGGAGGAAAGCGTCTGACCCCTCTTCAGAGCAACTGCCCCCTCGTGAATGTCGGAGCCAGCTTCCATCACGTTTTCTCCCTTCGAAACTGCGCGATGCATAAGGACGGTGTTGCCTTTCTGAACCACGTATTCCAGCATCACCACTGCGTCGGCGCCTCCAGGTAAAGGTGCCCCTGTTGCTATTTCCGCAGCTGTGCCCTTCTTAACAATAACGCTGGGAGTTTCACCTACATTTACGCGTCCGCAGATCTTTAGAGCAACAGGTCGATCCTCGTCCGCGCCAAACGTGTCCACGGCCCTCACAGCATAGCCGTCCACTGTTGATCGGTTGAAGGGGGGAACATCTGTTGGCGCCACCACGTCTTGAGCTAGAACACGATTATGCGTCTCGAAGAGCGGAACTCGCTCCACCCCAATGGGTTTAGGGGAAAAGCTCTGTTTGAGAATCTTTTTCGCCTCATCTAAGGAGACCAGTTTTCTAAACACCTTGTGGCCCTCCAACCTTGTCGAAGAGGTGCACCGTGACCAGTTCACCTTCCTCAAGTCCCTCGCGGCTCTCTGGAATTATCACATAACCGTTCGCCTTGGTCATGGTAGAGAGAACGCCCGCACCCTTTACTCTAACGGGATCAGCTAAGAATTCCCTGTCCCTTTCGAAAACGTGAACCCTCAAGAAGACTCGCCGCCCCAAGGCCGCCGCAACCCTTCGAGTTATCCTCGCCTTAACCACGGGTCTAGGCTCGCTTTTCACCCCCAACAGTCTGAGGAGGACGGGTCGGGCGAAAACCTCGAAACCGATCATAGCAGCCACAGGGTTTCCAGACAATACGAGGACGGGCTTACCGTGGAGGATCGCCAAGGCCGTTGGCATACCAGGACGTATAGCTATCCCATGCATCACCACTCCTGGCGTTCCAATCTGGTTTACGGCTGCGGGGACAAGATCTGCGTATCCAACGCTGGTTCCCCCTGTTGTAATAGTTACATCAGCTCTTTTCATGCCCCCCTCAACCTTCATCCTAATTTCGTTAACGGCGTCCCTTGCAATGCCAACGTCTAATGGTTCAGCGCCGAGCTCCAGACACATACAAGAAAGAATTAATCGATTAACGTCCACTATCTGATTTGGCTTGGACTTGCGGCCTGGCTCAACGAGCTCGTCGCCGGTGGAAAGCACAGCAACCCTAGGCTTTTCCACCACACTGGCACGCGTTGCTCCCAGTGCAACCAGCAATCCAAGATGATGAGGTTGCAGCCGCGTTCCAGCTTCCACTGCAACATCGCCTTTGCGAATGTCCTCGCCTCTTTTAGAAACGTTTTCGCCGGGGGTAAGTGGAGTCCAAACTTCGATTCTGTCTTGAACCCTTTTCGTGTGCTCCAGCATAACCACGGCGTCTGCTCCTTTAGGAAGAGGGTTTCCCGTCCACACTGGCCTAGTCTCCTTTTTACCGATTCTGTCGTCTTCGGTTACCTTGAGAACCTTTGGACTGAACTGTGATGCTTCGAAAGTGTCTTCTGCTCTTAGGGCGTAGCCGTCCACAGCCGAGCGATCAAAAGGGGGCAGATCGCTTTTCGCCACAAAATCTTCAGCCGTAACCCGTCTTAATGCCTCATGAACTGGAATCTGGATTGGCTCCAGCCTTTCTAGCTTAAGTTGTTTTAAAAAAGTGGAAAGGGCCTCATCGACGCCCGTGAGCTTTTCAAATCCCTTTAGCCTCGCCAAAGCTTAACCCCATAAGCTGTTAGAAAAGAAGTTAAACACTCCACCATTTAAAACTGCCCATTTTTTCGTCTATGGCACTTAGCTCTGGTGGGATTTGAACCTGAGGCATGCTACGGACTCCAGGATTTTTCTCAAACACAGGAACCAGATTTCTACGTTTCTTGTTTAGCAATAAGAGATTCTACTGTTGAAAACCGCGCGCGCGATTCGGAAGTCACTGTTGCTGTTGTAAAACAGTCACATACACTTAAAAGCTTCAACTTCAAACACAAGATTTCGCGCGTAATGTAACGAAAAGTGTGCGCGAGATTCGTAGGAAGGTTGACAAAATTGTATGATGTGATAGTGATTGGTTCTGGGCCAGCAGGTTTAACAGCTGCTATCTACGCGAGCAGGGACAGGTTGAAGACCCTTGTTGTTGCCGGAGCTATGTGGGGTGGACAACTGATGCTCACAACGGAAGTGGAGAACTTTCCAGGATTCAAAGAGGGAATTCTCGGGCCGGATCTTATGGATAATATGTGGAAGCAAGCTGAACGCTTTGGCACTGAGCTGATCTTTGATGACGCCACCGCTGTGGACTTCTCATCTAGACCCTTCAAGGTAACAGTGGGAAGCAAAGTGTATGAAGGAAAATCGGTTATCATCGCCACTGGGGCTTCCGCTAAATGGTTGGGCTTGGAAAGTGAAACACGGTTGAGGGGTAGAGGCGTTTCGGTCTGTGCTACATGCGACGCCGCCTTCTTCAAGGATAAGAAAGCGGTGGTTGTAGGAGGAGGAGACACAGCCCTGGAGGAAGCTCTAGCCCTGTCGAAATTTGCAAAGGAAATCAAAGTTATCCACAGAAGGGACAAGTTGAGGGCGTCTATGATTCTTCAAGAAAGAGCCTTCAAGGACCCTAAAATAGAGTTAATCTGGAACAGCACGGTCCAAGAGATTCTGGGAAAAGATAGGGTTGAAGGAATACGGCTAAGGAAAGTAGACTCAAACGAAGAGTTTGAACTGTCTTGTGATGCTGTTTTCATAGCAATCGGTCACAAACCGAATACGGAAGTCTTCAAAGGTCAAATAGAACTGGATCAAAAAGGGTACGCAGTGGTTAGAGATGGAACAAAAACTAACGTTGAAGGAGTTTTCGCAGCAGGTGACGTAAAAGATTATCGTTATCGTCAAGCTGCTACAGCGGCTGGAGAAGGATGTAAAGCCGCTTTGGACGCAGAAAAATATTTAGAGAGGGGCTAAAGAATGGTTCACGTTTTCTGTCCAGACGAAAAATGCAGAAGAGTTATTCACTTGGACAACCACAAACACTGGAATTTAAAGGGCAAAGTTAAATGTTTAGCGTGCGCGCTTCGGCGTTATTCTGTAGACATCTTCTCGACGCACTTTCGACAATTTTGAAATTTGGCTGACTGAAGCCAACCTGAGTCTGGCTATGGCTGTGTACACCTTTGCCTGATTATGAGTGAACCCGAAATCAGATACAGTCTCAGCGTTCTTGTTTAAAGACAGCAAGATAGGTCACCCCGGTTGGGGGTTACTGTCGCTGTTATATCTCAGCGGCATAAATTTAAGACTTTACTTAATGGAAGAGTCGAGGCGGCTGTTGAAGCTTTGAATCTCCTCGGGTCCAAACAGTGTCATGTGTTTTCTTGGAGTCTACCGTGAAAAAAAGGCGTGCGAGAAGTTCTGCAAGGTTTTAACACCCGTGGTCTTAGGCAACCGTCTCATGTTTGGTTCAGTAAGTTCAAACAAAAGCCATTTTAAAATGGGCATAAAAGAATGTTTGAGATCAAACGTCGATACAAAAATGAATTAAATAGGCTGATAACCAAGAAGCTGTATCTAGCAGATTTTAAACAAGCGTTCAATTCGGGAAGAGAAGATATTAAGAATATAATTTACCTTAAGTAATGGTTGAAAGATAACTATGCGTGGTTAAGGTGGATGTATATGAACAGTGTTTTAGAAGTAAATGCGGACGACTGGGAAAAGGAAATTTTGCAGTCTGACACTTTGGTTCTGGTTGATTTCTGGCATGAACAGTGTCCTTGGTGCATAAGACTGAATCCAATCTACAGTGAGGTTTCCGAAGAATACAAGAACAAAGTGAAATTTGTTAAACTAAACGTATTAGCGAGCCACGAGAATCAGCAGATTGCTGTTAAGTATGGGATTATGGGTACCCCCACCCTGATTTTCTTTTGTGATAGAAGACCCATTGAGACAGTTGTAGGCTTCCAACCGAAGGAACGCCTCAAGCAACTAGTAGACAATCTGATCGATAAGCATAAAGAGTGCATAGAAAAAAGTACAGAATTGAAAATTGGTTGATGATCATTCTAAGAATGAAGTGGACGGAATAGATTCACTTCTCAAACGTCGTGCTAAAGCCTTCTCTTCCCCTCCAACTCCCTCAACACCATGTCTCGCATCTTTTGAGCGTCCACGTCGAGGATTGGGCTCTCACTGATTATCACAGGCTTTAAATCGAGCTCTGCTATGAGGGTTGCGAGGTGGTGGAAGTCAGGTCCATACTCAACCTCATCCAGTATGTGGTGGCGCTTTTCTCCCTTCTCAGTGAATTCCACTCGCGTAAAGTGGCAGTGCAAGTTTCTGAGTGCGTCACTCCCAAGTCGTTTCTCAATCTCCTCCGTCACCGCTCGAAAGCCATTTGCTGTTTTCATCCTACCTCCTTCTCTAGCGTGAATGTGAGCCCAATCGATTACTGGCTCTGTTGAATTCACCCTTTCGCACAGTGTTAAAATTTCGTCCAAACTTCCGAGTTGCGAGGGTTTACCGGTGGTCTCTGGTCCAAGTCTCACCTTGGCTATTCCAAGCGACCTCATTGACTTTACGACATCACCCATCGCTTTTACACAAAGCTCAAGAGCTTCCTCTTGGCGCCTCTTTCCATAAAACCCGGGGTGAAACACCACTAGGTGTGCACCCATCCAATCGGCAGCTGTCGCACAAGCGATTAAACGGTTCTTGCTTGCCTCTATGGTTTCAACGTTTCCGCAAAAGTTGATGAAGTAGGACCCGTGAACCGTCAGCCACACGTCATGATCCTTGGCGTTAGCCCCAAGTTTTTCCGCTACCTCCCGTTTCATTTGAGGTTTGGCTCCCCATCGAACCGCTTGATACTCAAACGCGTCCAGCCCCTCATCCCGGAGATATCTGGGAAACTCACCTACTGGAAGCTTGAGTTCTTTAAACGCGGAAGGAAACCCGGCCGGACCAAACCTTGGACGATCCGCCATTCAGTGTCACAACCTATTCATGGTATGAAGAATGGCTGGTCAAAAAAGGTTTACCGCAACCTTCGACGATACAAATGCGAGGTATAACGCCGATACGCCAAGGCGGTGACAGCGGAGACCCATGCTGCAAGGTTTTGGCAAAGGAGGTACCTGCCCACGAGGTCGAGTTTAGCTATAGGCCCGGTTGTTGAAGCCCCAAAGTTCTCGAGGGCGCTTCTGAAGCCAGGTGCTGTTGCGAGCAACGCATTGTTGATAGCCGAGGCTAACGAACCTATCGGGGATAGGACCTGCGCTATTCCCTGAGCCACCTCAGTCGTCTTTAACACGAACCCGAGGAAGGAGGGGCTCAATTGATAGAGCCTAACCACCGCATCGTAAGTCAACCTCGGGTATCCAAGAATGTACAGTGCAAGAAAGGACGCTAGAAAGACAGTGACGATGCTTACGGTACTCTTGATGGCGGCTCTGGCGAAGAAAAGTCGCTTCAGCAGGTATGAGACGCCGCGAACTCGGAGAACCGCAGTACTCAACCGCCGATAGGAGGACTTGAGAGCGCGGCTGATCTTTCGAAGTTTTCCGCCAGCCCTCTTGAAAAGCCTTTTCTTTCGAATTGTTGGCACTTTCTTAACGGACTTGATTCTGCGTGGCGCCACCGCCATGTACTTCGTGAGGTACGTCCAGCTTGAAACGAGGACAACGATTACGCCGAAGGGTGTGAGGTGAAAGAGTGGGCTGATGGTTATGGTGAAAAGCGATTGGGTTAGGGGAAAATGAAAGGTTGTTGTAAGCGGAGTTTTATCTGTTAACCCGAAAGACATGAAGGAACTGGTCAAAACATACTCGATGAGTAGAGCCAGCGCTGAGAACAACACTATGGCGGTGAACCCCTTCGGAGCCGTCCACCTGAAGATTAAACGTTTCCAACGTTTCTCCGTAGACATGATGACTCACCGATTCGGTTCACGTTTACATTTAACCGTTTTAACACTGCCTTACTAAGGCAACATTGAAATATCAATCTTCTTATAGGCATTTCCTCACGAAATTTCCGCCTTGTCCGTTTATGGCATTATAGTCATGACCAGCCCGGAAACTATGGGTACAGCTAGGTTGTCGCTGACGGGCGTGGGTAGACATTCCATCAACATCCCTACAGCAGCGCCTACCAACGCTTTGACCGGGGTTACGAAGAGTAGAGAGCCCAAGAAAGCAAACAGAAAGCCAAAAATTGAGCCTTCCACTCGTTTTCTTTTGTTAAAGGGAAACACGGTTCTTCCAAAGTTCTTTCCGAAGAGGGTGGCGGAGCCGTCGCCCAACGCAAGTATCATGATGGATGCGTAGTTGATGGGAATAGGAAAGAAAATTAGCGAGATCGTTATTGCTAGGGCGAAAAGGATGGGAGCGGTGACGAATTCATGAAGCTCCGGTTTGAGCGCTGCTCTGCGGGTTACTGTGGAAAACAAAGGAGCATAGGTTCCTTTTAACCTGGCGAATTCAGACGCGGTGTAGAGTAGGATTAAAAGGAGTATCAGCAAGGAAACTAAGTGGCGGTCCAATAGATTATAAATGCAAACAAACGGAATCAAAGCCCCGCTCATGTGAATTGACTCGCGGATGAAATCACTCTTTGAAAGGACGTGGTGGGGAACCTCCAAAGTTTCTCCCGTTAAGTGTGGTAGGCTCTCAGAGAGTTCGTCTGTAAACACAAGGTCCGATTTGATGCTTACAAGAAAGTCAGGGTTGTAACCAATCCTCAGAGCGCAGAGCGGGAACATGGGCAAGTTATTTCGATCATCAGCAACCACAACGCAGTCTTGACGTGGCAACCCCTCGTTCTCGAGAATCTTCTTTAAAACAAGCGCTTTCCCGTTTGACTTTATTACATCGCCGCCGATCTCGCCTGTTAAATGTTTGTCGGCTACCTCTAGCTGCAAACCGAACGCGTAGTCTGTGTTAAGCCTGGCCGCTAAGTGTTCAACAACGGGCGTTGGTAGACCTGAACTTATGAGAGCTGTTCGATATCCAGCTCCTTTCAGTTTTTTAAAAAACTCTTCGACACCGGGGATTAGGGGAATTCCTTTGTAAAGTTGGAAGAGGTCGTCAACCGTGAGACCTTGGAAGAGCATGAAGATTCTCTTGAGCGCAGATTCCAGCGACAGCGCCCCAACCTCGTAGAGAAAGCCTACNGCCATCACCTTCAAGGTCTTCCAGTAACCTAGTCTCCTTGTCGCTTCAAAGAGCAAATAGCGCCTTTTTGGTATTATCACGCCCTCAACATCGAAGGCGATTAGGCGGTTAGNCTTGCTCNCGCTTCGTTTCTCGTCAACCAAGAGTTTTGCCCCTTTGCCTTGACAATATGNNTTCTCGCCTTGAATACCTTTTGCGAAAAGAAAACTTCTCTGTTGTCTACCTTTTAAATCTCAGCTGTATTTTCTTCGGAGGCNNGAGTAAACATTGCTGTATTGACTTGGCAAAGGAAATTCGTGTCCACACTTTGGGCACTTTGCCATGTCGCATTGGACGAGAGAGGGGCATCCTGAACAGGCGAAACTTCTGCCGTAGGTTATGTCGAAGGTGAAGCCGCACTTGGGACAGTGAATGATTCGCTTTGTTTGAGACACAGTTATCACGTCAATATTGATCTTTAGAAAAACGTTTATCGTGTTTTAAAAATCTTTCTTGAAGAGATTGGATAAAAGTTTAAACAGAGAGAAAGCAAATAAATTAGTTGTTCACCAGGTGATTATAACGAAGCCCCGCCGTATTGCTCGTCGGAAGGAAAAGAAAATGCCTAAGGCTTCAAAGGAAGAACGGGCTGATATCTACAGGAACCACCGCGTCCAGCTGCTTCTCAGCAAGTTTATGAGCGGGGAGCTCAGTAAACTGGAACCTGTTTATGATCCGAAGTTTGGGTATACCTATCCGATTGTTGAAAAGATTGTGGGTGACGCCCCAAGTGCCAATGAACTTTTGAAGCAACTATTCGAGGCTGGTGTTCTAAAGAGAAGTCTCTTCGACAAGTTTGTCCGTTGCCTACACTGCGGTTCAGCCAACATTTCTGTCCACTACTGCTGTCCCTACTGTAAGTCGTTCAAAATTGAGAAAAGCTCGTTGATTGAGCATGTTCCATGCGGATACATTGACGCTGAAGAACGCTTCCAGAAACAAGGCGAGCTTGTTTGCCCGAGATGTCATAAAGCTTTTACTAAGCTTGATGTTGATTACATAAAGGCTGGGGCGTGGTGTACCTGCAGCGAGTGTGGTAAGAGTTTTGATATCCCCGTTGTGTCTCACTTCTGCCGCGATTGCCATCGAGAGTTCACATTTGAAGAAGCTCTGTACAAAGATGTGTATTCCTATAGTTTGAGCGAGGACGTGATGCAGGAGGCGGCGTTAAGCTGGACCTTGATTGCTCCGATAAAGGAGTTTCTGGAAAACTGTGGGTTCAGGGTGAAAAGTCCTGGCTTTTTGAAGGGGAAATCTGGCACGAGCCACATGTTTGATGTGACGGCTTCCCGAGGGGGAAAAGGTCAAAACATAACTGTAATTGATCTGGCAGCGTCAACCGGCGATATTGTTCCTGAACAAACCGTCATAGCCATGTTTGCCAAGGTGTACGACATCGTCCCAGACAGAGCGTACCTAGTCGCCATCCCCAAAATGAGCAAAGACGGGAAGAAGCTGGCAAAACTCTACAAAATCAAACTAATTGAAGCGAAAGATTACAACGAGGCGATAAAAGGCCTGAAGGCTTGCATAAAGAATAGTTTTACTGAAGAAACATTCAGCCAAAGCAGTCATAAAAGAGAGCAAGCTTGATGGTGAATGTGTGCGCGAGACTTTCTTTCTTGACTACTATGAACCCAAAATACAGATTTTCGAAGAAAGTCAGCTTCCCAAGTAAACTGCGATGTTTCCTCGCTCCGTCACAACTTTGACAATGTACTGTCCNGTGGGCAAGCTGATGTCAGNGCGAGTGTAATTCAAAGNTTCTCCCGAGTTTACAATGATATTTGTGTCGTAACGCTGATGGTTCGTTGAGTTGATGATCCANAGAGAAACGAGATGAGAGGTTGGAGCGCCTTCATTTCTAAAGGTGAATCGGGTTCCGCTGGCTACGATCCTCACACTCAAAAAGTCGATGTCGACAGTCGTCGTAACAGCGTCATTTCCTTCGTCACAAAATTCCAGACGCATCGTACCGTCGTCACGCACGTAACTACGCCACTGATCCGTGAGATTCACAGCGTAATTGTCCCACCCCATTGTAGGCTTGTGACCCGTAGTAGAGTTGAAACCGCTGTCACTGAACGCGTTCGCTGTCCAGTTGTAGGCCTTCAGGTACCAGTTTTCTGCACTGTCGCTAGCTCTGTATCTCAATTGGATTTCGACGGTTGAAACAGACCATAGTGGATAAGCTGATATATCGATGATGAAGGTGCCGTTGAAATCCAACCTGTACCTTGGGGTTTTCTCCTCCTCTTGAAATGTTTCCCACCTGGCATCATTGGAAACTTGTACATCTTCAAAAGTGCCGCTTACGCGACTGCCGATGTTCACTATATATTCGCTCTGGACAGCAAACCAAGAAGAGCGGGTGGCGTTGACACGGGTAACATTGGAAATTTTCACGCCTTCCCGCATTTTCTCCCAGTCTAGCTGGTTCATCTGGTAGCTCCATAGAACCACGTTTGATGTGATAGCGATGATGATGACTAGGCTGAGGACGACAACGATTATGTTGCTTACGCCGCGTCGATCTCGTTTAAGCCGGAGACCTGTAATAGTCCGCAACCTGAGTCCCCCTACTTGTCGTAACCTTAATGTGATACACAGAGTCCGAACTCCAGCCGTAAGCTACACTCAACCAGCCGTGACTGCCTACATCCAACTCAAGCGACGTGGNCAACTGCGCCGCCGTATAGTTCACGTACACAGCGACTACCTTGATTGNCGTNTTACCCGTGTTACGAAGATACATNGCAATCTCGCCGCCTGTCTTAAACCACACNTCCTCTATGATGAAGCGCTCACCCATGGTTTCGCGAAGGTTGTTGGTGATGACGTACGTCGCGGTTATGGCNATTGACATACCCGCCACNGCAATNGCCATCAATAAAACATTGCTCAAGACTGGTGTGATTCCCCTTCTGTCCCACAACACTCTTCTCACATTTTATTCCTCCTATATCAGAAACTTGAGGGCCAGATATCCGAAAGCCAAGAGAATAACGCTGTGTTTCAAGCCGGCGCTCAAGGTTCCCTCACCCATTTTTCCAGCCACCAAACCGCCGAAGAAAGCTTGGATTACACTCATGTGAAAGAAA
>JGI24422J19971_10002347_pt1 | contig 11754 bp, 8 predicted proteins | sample DeeMarSWOR152_54_FD_19971 | JGI IMG/M metagenome (IMG submission 19971) | reverse complement strand
GCTATCAAGGTTACCTTGTTTCCGCCTTTTACCCATCGGCGGGCAAATTCATATGAACGTGTGCCGGTACTGCCCGCAGGCGTGGCAAAATGTTGATGAATATAGAGAATGTGCATTATGCTCTAATTAGCTCCCTCAGCTTTGCTGCATTTTTTGAAATACAAAACTCCTTGAGGACACGTTCACGGCCGGCTTTTCCAAACTGTTCGATTTTGTCCATATCAGCAAGAAGCTCTTTTAGGATTTGTGCAAGTGAATCAGTATCTTTCTCCGGGGCCAGGCGGCCTGTTATGCCATCTTCGACCAGTTCGGGAATACCCGATATAGCGGTTGACACTATCGGCACCTCACATGCCGTTGCCTCAATCATCGCAACGGGAATACCGTCCATATCACCTCCAGAGGTCTTAACGCACGGCATAAGAAATATACAAGCCCGACTATAAAGCTCTGTCAGCTGGTCATTTGGCCTGGCACCGAGTAACTTTACGTTATCAGCTAAATGCAGCCGTTCAATTAATTTCTCAAGAGCCCGGCGCTGCCGTCCATCTCCAACGATCTCGAACTGGAATTTTACATTATTGTCTCGCAATTTCGCACAAGCCCTTATCGCAACGTCCAGACCTTTTTTCGGGCTAAGTCTGCACACACAAATTATTCTGCCGGGTTCCGGTTTTCGGGAGACAGACCTGAATTTTTCAACGTCTATCCCACAGTGCACAATACGACACAAGTCGGCAACAGAGTTGCCACAGGTGTTGCGCAGATATTCGACATTGAATTGAGATACAGCAGCTATGAATTTACATTTGGATAATCGCGTTTGTAAGCTGCTTGGACTTCTTGTAAATATGTCGAAAGCGTGAACGGTACAGGACACAGGCAGGCCGGTCAGCATTCCTATCATTAAGCCAAGACTAAGAGACCGACTGGCAAAGTGCACGTGTATGTGTTCTGCTGAGAAACGCCGGCAATGGCCGGCAAAATAGCAGGAAATTGTTAGCTCATAAACTGCTTTTGCAAATTCGAGTGGGTTATGGACCAGCAAAGTTACAAGCCAGAAGCAGACTTTTGCGAAACGAAGCGGGTGTGTAATAATTTCTCGTAAGATTGTGCCCAACTGCACAAGGATGTTTGGACGAAACACAGCCCGCTTATTCCATCTGACCAAAACTTCGGACAAATTCTCAAGTGGGCTTGGCTTACAACTGACCAACGGCAAAGTCTGCCATCCGGCTTGTTCGTGTGCTTCGAGCTCATTGACCACAAAGGTCATACTAATTTTCAAACTCGAAACAACGTATGCTATTTTCATTCTTAATTTATCTTTGTTTTTCTAATTTGCCGCTAATAGCTGTCTTATAGCTGCGCATAGTCAAGTCCGATATATGCTCCCAGCTATATTTGCTTTCGAGTTCAGGACTGTAGCGAGACTGAAACTTATCGAGACTACCTAATATGCTTATAATGGCCTCAGACAGCGGTTCTGCGTCACCTGGCTCAACGACCAGTCCAACTTCATCCGAGCTGACGAGTTCACCGATTGCGCCGACGTTGCTGGCGACCACAGGTTTTCTGTGAGCGTAAGCGCGGAGTAATACTCCGCTCTGAGCTTCAAATTTCAAATAGGGTAATACAACAAGGTCAGACGCAGCAAAGAAATAATCTACCTCTTCTTCCGGAATAAATTGGATAAAAATTTGCACATATTCTGACAAATCAGCTTTTTTGATGATGTCGGAGTATGACTCGAAATTGAATCTGCCAAGAAGGCCGCCGGCAATAATCAGTAAAATTTGCTGATTACGCGCCTTAACAATTTCCAATGCTTTAAGAAGAACATCCAGACCTTTGTTCGGACGAATCCCCCCGAAGAAAAGTATTATTTGACGGTCTGACGGTAGATTTAAATTTTTCCGTGCATCTATTAGGTTTGGAGGATTTTGCAGGCGCATAATTCCATGGGGAATTACGTCTATACGGTCGGCGCAAATGCCCCAGTGGTCAATTAGTTGTCTTTTGCCGTCCCCGTAATGGACTATCAAACGGTGAGGGATTTGAAGGCTCCGTTTTATAAACGAAGCTCTGCTGACAAAACGTTCGTAATGGGGCTTAACGTCATGAACGGTAAGCACTACAGGAAAATGTCGTATGAGGGGCTTTAAGAAAAACTGGTCCAGCAGCGGAGTGCCAACGCCCTGAAAATGAACTACATCGAAAGGCTCGCGAACAGCAAATCGGTTTCGACGCAAGCTGTTAATCAGGCTTCGGTAAAATCGGTCCGCGGCCCAGTGCAGTTGTGACCACTGTTTTTTCTTATCTATAAACTCAAACTGACATCTTTCGACTTTATACGGCCTTGGCAGGTCCGACCATAATGAGTTGGTTAGTACCGTTACTTCCGCACCGATTCGGCACAAACCACTACATAATTCATCGGTGTACGCGTATAAGCCGCCTGTGCTTGCACCTGCCACCATCAATACGCGCATTGGTAATTTTTCCTTTCCTGCTGTAATTGGGAAGGTACTCCGAGTTACATTCGATACACTGTGGAATTAAGCATAAGTAAACCCCGTTAGAAGTCAACGGCTTACTTCTAAGGGGGTAAGCTCAGGATACTCTTCGCTTTCCTCAAGAACCTCTTGTTCCTGATAGAAACTTACATAGATATCCTGCCAGTTAGCCATTATAGCTGCGAAGCATATCAACAGCGGTGCGGCACGGGGATTGGAAAATATAGGATGGAAAAACCCATCCGCCGCCAAAGCTATCATCAGCAAAAAGCTCGTTGCTCCATAATATCGCATATATGGAATATCGCTCCTGGATAAAGCGAAGCTTCGCACAAGAATTGCAAACATCAGGATGAGCACGGTTATTAAACCGATCAATCCACATCTATCCAGCCATCCTAAATACTCTGAATGGTAAAAACCCACCAGAGGGTCTTTCCCTGCTGGTGCCGGATGCAGCGCTCCGATACCCCTGCCGGTCAATATAAAATAAGGTTCCTGCTTGTAGCTTGAAAGGATTATTTCGTGTTCCAATGCCCTCCAGGTGCCTTTCTGAAAGGGACTCGGTATTTCGACTTGGCCTGTTCTTGTCGTGCCGGCTCGAAATCTTTCCAGGAAATCGAAACCTATTACAGAGGTGGCCCCCACTACGAGCAGGCCGGCTATCCCGTATGCAAGCAAAGTTCTGGCCCTGCCCTTGACGAACAAAAGCGAGGCGATTGCTAAAACACCCATTGCCCCATACATGGACCTTGTTTCACTCAGCACTATGCCGCCTATACCGACCAGCAGCACAAACACAGATATGGGGAGGAAGCCGACTTTACTTACTAATCTGCCTATTGCAATACTTACCAATGAAAGATAGAGCAAGGGAACAAGAGTATAAGTACCTCTCTCACCTCCTAATTGTGTAGCAGTATCAATTTCGGCGGCCCGCGGCGTGAATGCGCCAAATCTTACTAAAATATGTACAACAAACATTGCCAGGAGCAAAACGACCAAGAATTTCAAAAATCCGTTCACGCGAGAATAGTTTGTGAAGTACCTGAGCCCGAATATCATAGCTGCCACAAAGTGCGCCACCCTCGAATACGTAAATGCAGTCTGAGTATACATCAGCAGACCTTGTATCAGGGCAAGTACAGTTACTATTGCTATGACAATGAAGCATTTTCCAATAATGCCGGCACCATATTGACGCTCACGAGGTACAAAAAGCGCAGCCGCTAACGTCAACCATGCCAGGATGTCCGCCGGCGACCATGTGCGGGGCATACCAAGGTTACCGGCGGAAAATATGTAGCCGGCGAGTATGCTGTGGAACGTAACGGATACCAGGAATATGTAAAATACCCACTTCGGCTTCAAGACCACCAATGGCAGACATATTACTATTGCAATCAAACATAATACTGCAATGAAAGTTGCCATCAGGTTCCTCCAAAAAAGGCTTCTGGTTAAAGTCGGAAAAAATAAAGTCTAAAACTAAATATCGGAAATCAAAGGGTAGGATTACAGATTAAAAATCAGCAATTTTATGAATTTTCTTTGTATTTTCGATTTTTTACACTTTTTATCCGGCGAGTTTCACTCCGCTTTATTTTCCCACTCGGACCTGCTCAATCATCCTTGCAAAATCTTCCCTGACCTGCATACACATTTTTGAGCCGACCTCTTCTTCTTTCCGGTTGATGGAGTCCAGGTTATTATTGATTTCACCGAAGAGCTCAGTCAGCTTTTCCGCACTAATCTGCGCATCGGTAATGCAGTACTTTTCAAGCCCGAACTGGGCCATAAAATCCTCGGTCTTTTTATGATATGCAATGGCGAGCAGCGGCGTTGCGGCAACTAACGAGAATATTTGCGAGTGGGTCTTGTGCCCAACAAAAATTCTGCACTGTGCGACGGCGTTGATATGGTCCGAGGTTCCGGGAAAGCCCTCTACAATTTCGCAATTTCCTTTTTTATCAACGCTGTTTATCACGGCCTCAATACAGTGACGGTCTGTGCCTTGCAATTCCATCGGGAAAAAACGCACCTTATACCCGGCCTTTATGGCATGGTCAATCAACGATGCAAAATATCGCGCGTGATTTTCGTGTTCTTTGGGCTGGTTAGCACGTGTGTGTACGTAAACAGCAACTCCCATTACCGGTGGGCGGTCACTGGGTCTGATTCGTGATTTCACAATGTCGCACAGGCCGAATACAGACTCAAAAGTCTCTGATACGTGCTCCAGAGACGCCCCCATTTTTTCTATCTGTTCTGCCGAGGCCTTATCACGGATAAATATTCGGCCGGCGCCGGAGAGTATTTTTTGCACCATCAATTTGCTCTTCGGTGACTTAAAGCCAAATGGCCCGATAGATTGCGACCAGAGTACCAAAGGCTTATCGTAAAGCAAAGCTGCCGCCATATCGAATATTTGAGGCGTAACCGCATCGGGCACAAACATCGTCGTTATGTGATGGCCACCGGTACTGATTACTATATCAGCGTCTTGAACAGCTTTCACGAATTGCCTGTTGACCAGGAACCGAAGATACCATGGACGTTTGCCTGCAATCAGGGCATTACGCACCAGCGGGAAATTAATTCGTCTTTTGAGTATCACCTTTTGTGTTCGATGAATTACTTTGCCCCAAAAGCTGATGCCTTTTTTGCGGGAAATATCCCATCCCCATGGGATCACTCTCACTGCCGCATCAGGAAAATCCGGCTTGTCTTCCCAATATTCCGGATTACTTGCGGATACTGTAACTTGGTCAGCACCGTTGCGGGCCAGCTCTCTGAGCACGAAAAACAGGACGGCTCTGTCACCTTTGTTGGTAGAGCATTGATTAATAACAAGGACTTTCATCTTCTTCGATATTCCTTTTTGCCCTCGAACCTTTTTCTCACTACGACAATTAAGTCAGCCGTCTCTTTCGGCAATGAAATAGCTGTGAAACTTGCCATTACAACAACGATGGACAATGTAAGCATCAAAATCCAATGAACGTTTCCTCTCAACAAATGGCTGCTCAGCACCCAAAGTGCTGTAATTGAAACGAGACTTGCCGCCAGCGGTTGATACAGGCTGTCTTTTAAGTACTCATAGGGGCGTATCCCTAATTTGCGCAGACCGTAAAAAGGCAGCCAGATTCCTGTCTTGGCCCACAAAACGACAACCAGCGCTATCGCAGGTGCCATCGGGACGGTAACGAAACCCCGCAAAAGTATCAGTTCCAGTAAAACAGCTATCAATGCGGCCGCAATTGAGGCAATAGTCAAGCCTCGCAGATGTCCAATTCCGACTAAGGCCGGCAGCCATATCTCAAAAAGCCCACCCGGAAGAACCGATATGATTAGTACTCGCATCACCCAAACTGTCCCTTCCGGAACTGCACCTTTAAGCCAGAGGGCCAGAATTTTTTCCGTGAAGACGAACAATAAAAGAAGTGAGGCACAAGCCAGAACCGAGCTTATGCGTGTGCCCTTTTTGATTATCGCTTTTATTGCCTCGATTCGGCCTTTGGCCCAGAGATCGGAGACCGCCGGCAGGAAAACCACCTGTGTAGCCGCCAGGAATCCACGGACAAAGCTCGGAATCCTTGACGCGATATCAAAGACAGCGACGTGTGCCGCAGTACCGGCCCAGCCGACCAGTAATGCCATTGTGCTGTACATAAAAATCGAGCTGCCTGAGCGTGCAAACGAGTGGGACGTGTATCGCCAGAGCTCCCGCAATGTTTCTTTATTAATCAAACGAACGTTTACACTCAAACCGGCAACAGACCTTCGCGCAACAATAAACATCAATAGTGCGGATATTGCCGCCGTAATCCCAAACGCTAACTGGACGGCGATTATGCTTTTCCAAAACACAAGTAACCCAACTGTAAGAACCGCCCGAAGCAGATTAGCTGTAATCACAACGCCGTTATAACGGGTGTAGTATTGACAGCCCTGTAATGTCCCGCTAAAACTCGCCTCGAGCATCTTAAAGGCCAACGTTATACCAACCAGTATGCACGTAATCCTGGCATCGCGTTCAAATTCCGGGGTAATAGCCGAAAATATATCTGAAATCACAAAGGACAACAGTGTCACAACTACAATGGTCAAAATCGCCAGCGCCGTAAGTATAATAAACGATGCCGATACAAAACGGTTCAGCTCTTTTATATCGCTGCGGTAAAAGGCCACAAAACGATTTATCGCTAACACAAATGCCCTCTCAAGAATCATCGGATAGCGCAGTCCTGTAGCCAGCAGTGCCCAGACGCCGTAGCCGGCTGCCTCAAGGTCACGCAATATAATACGAACCAGAACCAATCCAACTACCGCGGCCACCAACATGCTGGCCCAGTTCGAGCCCGCATTAATTATTATCCGTTTTCGCAACGACATCTAATTTATTCCGCTTCAAACACAAAGTACCAGCCGCTTGCCAGCCACCATGGCAAAATATCCGCAAGCCATACGTCTGCTTTGCCGAAAAGAGGACCCCGTCTCGTTTCAAAAATAGCTAATATGGAGTCCGATTTGCCGAAATCTTTAAGGCTGAAGGAAAACTCGGAAAGCATCCTAAGAAATCTTTTTCTGGTGTAAAATTGGCAATGGTCCTGCCCCGTAATATAAGGTTTCTTACCGAACATACTACGCAGCCAGTTATTCCTCCGCAGAAGAGTAATTATCGATAACCTTCTTTTGATTTGCCATGGCCCATAGCCGTTCGGAATAGTTATAACCAACCAGGAGCCTTTATTAATCCGGGCTTTGATTCTTTGTAAAAACTTCCGGGGCCTGGCTACGTGTTCAAGAACCTCGCTGGCAATGACCACATCATACCTCTTATTGTCATCGAAGCTATGGCCGTCCGCTTGCATAACAATAACGTTGTTGAGATTCTCTTTCCGGATACGTTCTGAGATGATGAACACGGCCGATGGGTCAATATCAAGTGCCGTTATGTTAGAACCCAGAGAAGCCAATGGAAAAGTAATCCCTCCTGTACCGCATCCGAACTCTAAAATTTCAAGGTCTTCAATAGGCTTGTTTTTGGATTGAGCATATCGACATATCGCGGAAAATATAAATTTTAGTCTCTTAATATATTGTGGGCTCGTATAACTACTGCTCTTTATGAAAGTTTCAAGTACCGCTTTATCTTGCATTATTAACTTCCAGCAGAATCTGAGTAAGCTTTCTCCGGGCTTGATAAACAGCATCACAATCGCGTGAGTTCCTTAACACATAATCAACCGTAGCTTTAAGAGATTTTTGAGTTTGTTTTGCTATCTCCGGATTTTCGGTACTAATCAGGTCTATGGCTTTTTGTACTTCGAAAAGGTATTGATAATCCTCGACTCCCTCTCGCCAAGCTTCCCAACGCCTTGACGGAACGATATTCTCGGCAAGTCCCGGTTCAGGGCTGCCTCGGCCTCCATAAACAACGCCGGAGAAACCCCGGGGCCTTAGAGTATCATCCCAGGGAACAGCGCCGGTCTTAAAATTAAGTCCGTAGTAGTAAATCCAGAACCCGGCTCCGGTCTGGCCTCGCTTAAAAGCACGCCACGGCAGAAGGCGATAATACGAATAAGGGTCTTTGGCTTTCATTGGCCTTAAGCACTCATACGTCCATACTTGCTTCCCAAAGCCTTTTATTTGCTCCAGCCATTGGGGATTTCGCTCGCAGTGGCTGTCCTGAAGGCACCATATATCGATAAGCTCTCGGAATCTCATAAATTTTTTTGGCCCTTTGCCAAAGGAGTTTGCGTAAATTCTTACTTTCGGGTCTGTGGCTTTGATCAGTTTGGCTAGTTCGTAAAATTCGTCGCACAGACTCTCATCGAACGGATACAGCGCGAACCTATCGTAACCGACGCCGGCTTCCTTGAGATGCTTTACAAGATTTTTCAGCCATTGTGAAAAAACAGCCTTCCAGGCTGGAGACATCCACTTGACGTTCCCGAATCGGCCGTGGTCTTTCTCACGGCTATTGAAATCCAGGCAAAGCAGGTATGTCCCGGCGTAATTATGATACTGAAGAGCTTTATCTAAATTTGCGAAATTCGGTTTTCTGACCACGCCCGGTCGGTCCGATGAAAATCGCAAAAAGGGCAGCTCCTGCGGGGGAACAGTATAAACGTTAATATGATGATTATGAAGGTCCTCAGCCATCTCGGCTGTAGAGGCAACTTTATAGTACGCCCAGTTGCACGTATTAAGGGCAGCGTTCTCAGGAAATTTATGTTCTCGAACCTCTATTGTAACTGGAATAGTTTCTATCGGCAGGTTTTTCCCATTTTCGCTTCTTGCCACAACCCCTATGCCGCCTTTATAGCTGCCGGCCGTCAACCCCGGATTAAATATCGTCAACCATATTTGTGTTAGCTCACCTGGCTGCAAATTAAACGGATGTTCCCCCTGCAAAACGAGGGCATCGGCTATCGAGCCGACCGTACTGCCTTTGACGTATATCGCTCTTCTAACCGTGAACGTTTTGTTACTGTCGATTTTCTCGCCGGCAGGGCTTAGCAATGGCGAAATGGAAACAGCCATCGTCATCACTTCATCAGAGCAATTTATAATGTTAAATGCGGCTGACTCATATTCCTTCTGCCACATTTGAACACTTATATCTTTGGCACTTTCGCCGAGGAACATCTCTTTTTCAAATACAATCTCCATCGGATTTGCCGGCAGGCACACAAATGGCTTTCCATACACCGCCTTATATATTCCGGTTCGGGTTTTGCCTACTTGCTCCTTTATGAAAAGCAGTTTTGTAGGTGTATCTGCTTTTTGGGCCTGTCTTTCAAGTTCAGAAAGCATTTTCTCACTGAACTGGCCGAATAGCTTCGACCGACTCTCTTTGGTACTTTCCAGTGCCGCGGCGGCGTTCTCGCGCAACTGCAGGTAACCGTAAATTCTTTTTAATAGTTCTTCAGAACTCGTGAACACTTCAAGGTCATCCCGAAGTCTGATGTTTCTGACAGCCGAAAGAGAATCGCCGAATACCTCTACTTCGTCAAGGAATACATAACGCCATTTTGGCCTTATTACCAGCTTGACGTATCGTCCCGAGGCGTTTATATCTTCAACACTCATCGTCCGGGGGACTCCGCGGTAGCCGCGTGCTCGGACGTTTTCCAAATCTTTACTACCCACTAGTCCGGCAAGTCGAAACTTTCGATTGTCATCGCTTAATAGCACAGCGACGAATTCAGGAAACTCTACGTCCGCGAAGCCTCCCCCAATGGTGTGGATCCGGACTTCATAAATAGCGGACTTCTTACCGAGGTCTATCACAATTTCCACAGCCGGTTCGGCTTTCTGCCAGCCTACGGTGCTTTTGTCCGTCCATTGACTGCCGGAAGTCCTGCCATCTGTAAGTTGAGTTATATCGGCCCCGTCAGTGCATAAGTAATAATTCGCCTGTGGTGACAGTGTATAACTCTTATGCTGTGCCAGGTTTTGCCCCGCACCGACCGGCTTGCAGTTACACACTAATAATAACAGTATAAAGAACCTTTTTAACATTATTGTTTTTCGTTTACTATCTGCACCGATTGTATTTCTCCGACTGAGTTGATTAAGCTGTGTGTCTGAAAAATTGTATTCTTATTTTGGCTATAGTATTCTGTAACACGCCTGTTAGAAGCGTGCGTTTCCGCACTTAATTTGAGGGATGGCTCGGGACCAGCTATGCCGTTCGATGCTTTCGATACCAGTCTATTGTCGCCTTAAGACCTTCATTGAAGGGGGTTTTGGCCTCAAAGCCGAAGTATTTTTTGGCTTTTGAGACATCCAGCCGCCGCCTCGGCTGACCGTCCGGCTTCGAGCTGTCCCAGCGAATTTCACCGCTAAAGCCCGTAAGCTCAACAATCTTTTCGGCAAGCTCTTTTATCGTTATTTCAAATCCGGCACCGATATTGACCGGCTCAGGGCCGTTGTAATGTTCTGTCGCCAAAAGAATTCCCTCAGCAGCATCGGCTACATAAATAAACTCACGCGAAGCACTCCCTGTCCCCCAACAGTCAATATAGTCCGCGCCATTATAAATGGCATCGACGCATTTCTTTATCAAAGCTGGTATCACGTGACTGCTGGCGGGGTCAAAATTGTCACCGGGCCCGTAAAGATTTACCGGCAGTAGAAATATCGAATTAAAACCGTATTCAGCCCGGTAAGATTGCGATTGAACCAGCAGCATTTTCTTGGCCAGCCCGTAGGGTGCATTAGTCTCCTCCGGATAGCCGTTCCAAATATCTTCTTCCTTAAACGGCACCGGCGTAAATTTCGGATATGCACAAACTGTGCCAATGGCGACAAACTTCTCAATGTTTCGTAGTCTGCCCTGCTCGATGAGCTGAACGCCCATCATTAGATTCTTATAGAAAAACTCGCCCGGATGTTCGCGATTGGCTCCTATGCCACCCACGACCGCAGCCAGGTGAATAACAATATCCGGCTTCATATCGTTGTACATCCGATTTATGTCATTTATGTTGACAAGGTCATAGTCTTCAATCTTCGGTACAAGGATGCTCTTACAGCCCCGCTCTTGCAGCTTTTCGGTAATATACCCCCCTAAGAACCCGGCCCCGCCGGTAACAACAATTCGCCTGTTCTCAAAAAAAGTGCTCATTGTTTTGTTTTCTGGTGGTTTTTAATAATTTCCTCGTGCTCGGCGATTTTCATATCGGCATCGGTCATCATTCTCGCAAGCTCCTTAAAGGTTACTTTCGGTTCCCACTTGAGAACCTTTTTTGCCTTGCTTGCATCGCCCTGCAGGTAGTCAACTTCGCTCGGCCTAAAATAGTGCTGGTCGATTTCAACGTACTTGTGCCAATCAAGGTCAAGATAGCCAAAGACCTCCGCCACAAATTCTCTTACCGAATGGCTTTCGCCTGTAGCCACAACATAATCGTCCGGCTTGTCCTGCTGTAGCGTAAGCCACATTGCTTTGACATAATCGCCCGCGAAACCCCAGTCTCGTTTTGCCTCCAGATTGCCCAAATAGAGTTTGTCCTGCAGGCCCAATTTAATTCTCGTCGCCGCTCGTGTAATTTTTCGCGTAACAAATGTCTCGCCTCGCCTCGGCGATTCGTGATTAAACAAAATCCCGTTACAGGCAAACAACCCATAAGCCTCTCGATAGTTTACTGTCTGCCAAAAGCTGTAAACCTTTGCACAACCATACGGACTTCGCGGATAAAACGGCGTCTTTTCTGTTTGCGGTGTTTCG
>JGI24422J19971_10002346_pt1 | contig 11756 bp, 12 predicted proteins | sample DeeMarSWOR152_54_FD_19971 | JGI IMG/M metagenome (IMG submission 19971) | reverse complement strand
GGGGCCCGTCTATAGCCAACGACTTAGTCATAAAATTACTTGGTAAAGAGATGGAGAAGGTAGTCAGCCAGGGTGTAAGTATAGACTATAAATCAGAATTACAGGAACTTGTCCAAGCTAGGGAGCAACAACCACCCACTTATCACGTAATAGAAGCAGTCGGTCCAGCCCATGCCAGGACATTTACTGTTGAGGTAAGACTGGGGGAAACTGTGCTGGGCATAGGCTCGGGTAAAAGCAAAAAAGCGGCCGAGACCGAAGCCGCACACTCAGCACTGGAGAAACTCTCCACCACCTTTACACAGTAATCCTACTTTGCTAAACTTCAATTGATAGTACTTATATTACAATGTCCCATATATAGGAGTTATTATGGGGAGACGGGATTACAGGCATAGAGAACCAAAGAAACCGAAAAAGGACGCAAAGAAAACATCGGCGTCTACTATCCTGCCAACGCCAATGACGGTGGAAGTAATCAAGAAGAGAAAGAAGGAACGGAAAGAAGAGGAGGAATAAGCCTGATAGCAGCTTACCAGCAGCTTAATCAGAGCGGGGAATTAAAAGCCCGGGCTGAAAAGGCAAAATCAATCCTCAATGGGTGTTGTCTGTGTCCTCGCCAGTGCCGGGTTAATCGTCTGGCTGGTGAAAGCGGAAAGTGCCACATCACGAGCCAGGTGATGGTATCAAGTTATGGGCCGCACTTTGGCGAAGAGGCACCTCTTACCGGTCGGCACGGATCTGGAACCATCTTNTTCACTTACTGCAATCTACAGTGCGTCTTCTGNCAGAATTACACCATAAGCCAGTTAGGTGAGGGTAGTGAAACAGACAGGGAAGNACTGGCCGGAATGATGCTCTCCCTTCAGGCAAGGGGCTGCCACAATATAAACCTGGTAAGTCCAACCCATGTAGTACCTTACATNCTTGATGCTCTGGAGCTAGCGGCGAGCCAAGGGCTCCATCTACCTCTGGTATATAACTCTGGTGGCTATGACTCGGTAGAAACCCTCGAGTTACTTGACGGTATTGTTGATATCTACATGCCTGACATGAAGTATGCCGATGAGAAAACTGCTGAGCAATTATCCGGAATAAAAGATTATCCAAATATAAATAGAGCCGCCGTCAGGGAAATGCACCGTCAGGTGGGTGACCTTCAAGTAGACGAGGAAGGTATAGCCCAACGTGGTCTACTAGTACGCCACCTGGTATTGCCTAATCGATTAGCCGGGACTCGGGAGATAGTACGTTTTCTTGCCCAGGAGGTCTCTACTAATACCTACCTGAACATTATGGCTCAATACCACCCCTGCCATAAGGCTTTCGATATACCATCACTGGCCCGCCCAGTAAATAAACAGGAATTTAAGGAAGCCATTGACCTGGCCCATAAGCAGGGCTTGAACAGACTGGACAGGCATAATTCCCCTCTCCCACTAAGATTCATCCTGAGATAAGGGTCGTTTAGTAACCTACGCTAAGATTGAGTGTTGAATATGACTGACCTAGCCTCGGTCAAAGTAATAATATATGGTCGTGTTCAGGGTGTCTTTTTCCGTGCCTTTACCTCCAGGCAAGCTATAGAGCTGGGTTTAACCGGTTATGTGCGTAACGTACGTGGGGGTCAAGCTGTAGAAGTCCAGGCTGAAGGGGAAAGAGACAAACTGGAACGGCTAATTAACCGCCTTAAAGTCGGACCCCCCGGAGCCAGGGTGGAAAGGATGGAGACTGACTGGTCGGAATATAGCGGGAGTTACCCCGACTTCAATATAAGGTATTAGTCGATAATCTGTCCTAGCCCATAGTAATGGTCGCTCTGAAGCAGGCGTGATAATATCTCAATTGAGGTACGGTAGGTGTCACCACCACGCCATTTATATAGTTGCTCGCTCAATTCTTCCAACTCGAGAGGCTGGTTGCCATTAGCCAGGAAAAGGCGAAATATACTCTCTAGAATGGGCAAATCACCAGTAATAAACCCTGCCTCCCCGGAGCAACAATCCTTGATAGTAGCTAAAAGGTCAGACGCGGCAACCTCTCCTCCCTCCGCTTTCAACCGTTGACGGCACTTGGGGCACAAACGCCCCTGAACCAGATTATAAAAAGAACGATTATTCTGCGGATACCAGTCCAAATCAATAAACCAGCGCGGTCTAGCTTGATCAGTACTTGTATCTTCTATATCCACAAAACTGCCTACTTCTAAGAATTGCTAGGTCTCAAATCCAACTTTAGCTTCCTCAATCAAGTCAAGATACTCCGTCGTAAGCCCAAGAGCCTCCGAAGCTTCGCGATCTATCTCATATGGCTCTCCAACGAACACCTTACCATACTCCTCAACCTCACCCTTAACCGGGTCATCCCATCTCACAAACTTCTGGCGAGCTTCAATGATACCCAGGTCAAAGGGCAAAGTAAAATAGAGATCAGTAACTACCCTGTCTATCCCGAGACTATATAAAGTATCCCATCCTCCTATCGCCGTATTACTATACTTGCTGCTCGGTAGCAAGGTAAGCATGTTCATTACACTAAGGCTACCTCTTCCCTTAACAACTTTCAATGGCGCCACTGTTATTAAATAATCACTGGATAATATAACGTTGGGCACCCAGAAAGTCGGCACAACCAGGGGCTTGGGTAGAGGATTATCTACCTCCACCCAGATACAATCCTTGACATCCAGCATTAACACCCTTGGGAAATCATAGCCCAAAGTCTGATATATCGGGTAGACCGAACCACCACTGGCAGCACCTTCAAGCAGTAGAATATCGGCATCACTGACCTGTCTGATACCCCTTATTATCACTGATAATATATCCCGACTGGTACTCACTGGATATGATACGGGATAACAGGCGCTCGGTTTAATCAGAACGCGCCGCGCCCTGGCTATCGCCGATGGTGCTTTGAAGACAAATTCCGAAGCCTCAAATATCAAGCCTTAACCCTCCATCCAATCTATCATCACTTAAACCATATCTCCTGCTATCTCCATTAATCCTCAGTAAAGGTCACCAGCTCATCAGCCAAAGTCATAATTACTTGGTCAGAGAAGCTGCCTGCCGCCATTACCTACCCGCTAGACTCTCTAAAGTGCTGGCTCCAAAACTATAATCTGAGTTGTGTCTGGAAGTTCTCCGGATTTGAACTCAACCTCGCTGTTTTTTAGTCTGGTTACCCCGTCTTTACCCTTTACAAAAGCATCCGCGCCCCACTGAGGGAATCCGCACTTATCAGTTTTGTAATGCATGGGAATTACTACCTTCGGTGCCAATCTATGATAAACCTCAGTGGCAATATCAGGACCAATAGTAGGTCCCCCACCAACCGGAATTAGTAATATATCTACCTTGCCTAAATCAGCAACTTGCCTATTATCAAGTGAGTGACCGAGGTCACCACAATGACAGATTCTGATTCCGTCAACTTCAAAACAGAATATGATGTTATTACCCCTCTGCCTTCCGCCGGCATCATCATGATAAGTAGGGATACCACTAAACTTTATCCCCTTAATTTCTACTGGAGCTATCTCCATAACTACTACCGGATTACCCTTAACCGCAGCCACATTATTGTGGTCGCCATGACCATGACTAACGGTAACAATATCAGCCGTCTCTCTTATTTCGCCATAACTAATGCCCATACCAGGCGTATAAGGGTCGTTAATTATCTTTGTTCCGGTCTCTGAAGTAATCAGAAAAGATGCGTGACCAAGCCATTTAATTTTCATGATTATTCTCCTTTTTCAACCACTATTTAGTAAGCTCTAATACTTTATCTACTAACTTTTCAATACCTAAGGCCACTTTGGAAATGGTAGGACCTAACATATAGGCAGGAGCGGAAACTACCTTGTTTTTCTCATCGACGACAGTCTCATCAACCTGGCAAATAACATGTTTACCGCCCATCTTTTCAATAGCAGCGGCAGTATCTTTATCATTGCCTATTGTCACCGTGGCACCCAGAACCTTAGCGGCAATAACTGGCGAAATACAGACAAAGCCTATAGGTTTTTTAGCCTCATGCGTCTCTTTTACCAGTCTTTCTACCTCAGGATTGACCGTGCAATCTGACCCTTTTTCAGTGAAATCACACAGGTTCTTGGCTGCGCCAAGTCCGCCAGGAAAAATCAGGGCGTCAAAATGACTTGCTTTCACACTTTCCAGTTTTTGAATGTTTCCTCTGGCTATTCTGGCCGACTCAACCAAAACATTTCTCGTCTCAAGCACTGTTTCATTGGTCAAGTGGTCAATAACCTCATAATGGTTTACATCAGGAGCCATACAGATTATTTCAACACCAGCCCGATCCAGAAAATACAAAATGAGCGCAGACTCATGGATTTCACTCCCGTCATACACGCCACAACCTGATAACACGACGCCTACTTTTGTCATTTCTTCGCCCCCTATTTGAAAGCATAATTCAGATTTTCATCAACCGACTTTTTCTCGATTAGCTTATCTACCTCACTCTTACAGCAAAATGCCATGATTCATATTACCGTTTACCATGAAGTTAGATTAGCCACGGTATTCTTGTCCAATTCTTGGATTACTCTAGTCAGCAGTGTAACCGCGTGGTCAAAGTCATCCCGGTGTAAGACCGCATTGTGGCTGTGGATATGTCGTGTCGGTATTGCCAGCACCACTGTTGGAACACCGCTTTTATGTAGGTGAATGGCAGCACCATCGGTTGCCCCTCCCTCTACAGCAGACATTTGAAGTGGGATATCGGACCTCTTGGCAACATCGATGAGCAGATCACGAAGTTTGAGATTGGGGATCATGCGTGCATCATAAACAAGTACTGTCGGCCCACCGCCAAGCTTGATTGACGATTCTTCGGGCTTAATCCCAGGCACATCCCCAGCGATGTCTACCTCCAGAATGATAGCAACATCGGGATTGACTACTTCGACACTGGTAGTCGCCCCTCTTACTCCAACTTCCTCCTGAACTGTAGCCACACCGAAAAGTGTATTAAGATGGCTTTTCTTAGCCAAATTCTGCATTGCTGATATGACCAAGGCACAGCCTACACGATTATCAAAGGCTTTAGCTAGATATGTCTTGGGGTTGGCCAGAACAGTGAATTCACCGATTGGCACCACGGGATCGCCCACGCATACTCCGGCCTCTTCAACCTCTTCTTGCGAGGTAGCACCAATGTCGATATACATGTCCTTCTTCTCAACGAGCCTCTTACGCTCTTCCTCTGATAAAAGATGAGGAGGCTTGGCACCGATGACGCCGATAACATCGCCCTTACTGGTCTTGATTAACACTCGTTGCGAGAGTAAAACCTGATCCCACCAGCCTCCCAGGGAAGTAAATTTGATGAAGCCCTCTTTGGTGATATGCTTTACCATAAAGCCGATCTCATCCATATGTCCGGCTAGGAGCACCTTTGGCTCGACTGCATCCCCGATCTTCTTGCAAATCAGACTGCCGATCTTATCCTGGGTAATTTCACCCAGCGGCTCAAAGTAACGTCGAATGACATTGCGTACCTCCGTCTCGTACCCCGGTACGCCATTCGCTTCTGTCAGTTCCTTTAGCAGCTTCTCTGTCTCATCCATGATTATTCCTCCTAAGGAAATAGGGATCCCAGATCTCAATACCGCCAACTNCGGCACTTATCCTACCGTGGTAGGCCNAGCTACCCTGAAACTTCNGTCAGGGTAGCCATATCTCACCGGCTGACCTCTCTCACAACTTTATCCAGCACCGGGGTGATATCCCGAGAAGTGTCTACGGCATAGTGCTTGCGACGTATTTTCTCTGCTGAGGATTCCATCCTCAGGTATTCTTCCCACCTGGCATCTGATTTGCTCTCTTTATCTTCAAGGCGACTCTTCAGCCGTCCCGCCACCACTTGAGGTGGCGCCTCAACACGAACCAGAATTAATTTGACACTCAATCGGTCAGCAATACTGTATAAATACTCACGATTCCGCTCTGAAAGATTGGTCGCATCCAGAATCAGCGAAATTCCTTTCTTCAGCAGTCTCTCAATAAGGAGGTGTATAGCCCGAAAAAGGCGTGAATTCTCCTTCGAGCTGTAGATTGGTGGTGAAAAAAGGATCTTACGCAAAGCATCACTTTCTAAAATAAGGAACGGTAGCCTATCAGCCAGCATGCTACAGAAGTAAGACTTTCCTGTTCCGGGCAAGCCACTAACAGCTACAAAAACAGGTCTGGCTACTGGTTCAGGAAGTTGTCCAAGGCTTTCGGTCAGTCGCTCCACATCAGCATCAACCAGGACATTTTCCATACCTTACTAATTATAAAACGTTTTTTGCCATTTCGCTAGATGTATGCCTATTTATATGCTTAATGACACATCCTCATTTTTCGAATATTCTTTAGTATTATTTTAGAATTATGACTGCATAGACCATTAAATGGTATGATATAAATCTCTGCCCTGTTATATTTATCCTATCTCAAGATTATGAATCATTGACAAAGCCGGCTCCACAAATTAAAGTATCGATTACTGAATATTAACGGTCTAATAGACCTCCAATCACTCTGGGGATATAAAGATATGTTTGAGGGCATCAGGAAGAAAGCGGCACCATTAATAGTCATTGGATTATGTGCTCCGCTTGCTTTTTTTAATTTGGTACAATTCCTTCCAGCCAACCCCGGCCAAGTAAAGGAGATAAATTTTGTATTTATTCATGGCGCTGGCGGCAACGCCTGTTCGTTTCAGCTTATAGAGGATTACATTATAAAGAAGCTACCGGCATATAGCCTTGCCTACGAACAAGACAATTCTGGCACTAAAATAGAATTTAATTCATTGAAGAGATGCTATCCAGGTTATGTAGATGTTGAAACCTGGGCTAATAACATCGCTAATAGCGTAGACCAGCACTTCGATGGTAGGGATAATTTAATCCTGGTTGGACATAGTATGGGAGGTAAGGCAGCCCTTTATGCAGTAGCTCATAATATCGGTAACCTAGCGGACAGAGTATCAATGGTGGTAACCATAAACAGCCCGATTAAGAGTCTAAACAAATACTATGTTGTAGGTGGTGAGCTTTTATTACAATATGCTCGTCCTGAATGGTTTGGGGTAGAAGACAAAGGAATTAGCGACTCGGTATTATATTACGATAGTTCTGAAGATGGTAACTGGGTGGGTAGCAATAAACACTGGTTGGCTTTCATATCAGGTGAAGATGTACCAGTTAGTGAGCAGTATAACATTCGTGGCGTTGACGCTTGGCCAAGAAATATGGATGACGGCGTTATACCTCTCTCAGCCCAATATTCTGATGGAGCCGACGTAATTTATTGTGGAACCTATGGTCACAGCGATTTCTCAGCCAAAGCTGAGGTAGCCAATTTCATGTCGGAGCAAATCCTCCGCTACCTTTTTGGCGGTGAAATAGAGTGCTCTGTCTTCGCCAGGGGTGGTATTCTGGGCCACGAAGCCGGTTGGATACCAGGTATAGACCGCTGGGAGGATGTTGTTGGTGGAATTCCTGCCAGCAGTGGCTCTGTGTCACACCACAATGAGTCTTATTTCAAGTGGCAGGAGTGGGAAGACATAGTTGGGTGGTGCTCTCCAGAGGCATCACGTGACCGTTTCTACATTAGTCGAGTGAATTCCTTACCCGTTCTTACCAGCGTCCCGGAATCACGCTGGTTCAGTCCTGATAATCCAGAGGATTGTCGCCTCTACTTGCGAACCAGAGCTGCCCCCAGAAATTCTATACAGGTAAATTGGAGTATTCATCAACAGGGGTTACTGCCCGTAGGAACTGAACGGGACCATTATGAGGTTGAAATAATAACCGGTACACTCCTTACCAGCATTACACGGGCGTCATGGGAAACAGATAATCCCTGTGACCTGAGGCTGCGAATATGGTCTGAAGCAGAAAGGCCCTTCCGGTGGTTCAAGGCTGAATGGAGAGTCTATTTCAAAGAAATCCGACAGAAGAAGGTAATTGACGAAATTCCTGGGCAGACGCTATTGAGTACTCCGGTCAGTGGCTAGATTGAACGTAGTAATTATTCGCCAAGTTCAGCTCGAGTCCTGCCTAAACGATGCAAACTATCCCGGGCTATAACGCCAATTACCTGGTCATTTTCCAATACCGGCATATAGTCAATTTCGTAATCATCCATATGCTCAAGCAGGCTGGCCGCCGATTGCTGGGAATAAGCCGTTTTAAGTTTACTGGCCGGTGTCATAATGGTACCTACGGTATTTGAACGCCTGCGGCTTTTGGATAACTTTTTTATGTCGCCCAGAGTTACAACACCTTGTAGTTCAGCGCCATCAGCCACAATGAAATAACGTTGCCCGGTAACTATAATATAGTCTCGTACTAATTCGTCTATGTTGAGTTGCTGGGTGATAAATGCATATTCCCTGCTCATAATATCGTTAGCCGTAACATTACGCAGCGCCTCATACAGGGTCGCCTGACGACGGCTCATTGTCGCCGCGCTCATTAAAACCCAGCCTATCAGTACCAGTAACAGCCAGGTAAGCCATTGATTCGTTAAAGCAATTAAGGCAATCCCACCGAGAATACAGAGAAGGCCAATGCCCCATCCAGTCCAACTGGCGATACGTGTTGCCCGGTCGTAATTACCAGTAGCCTTCCACAGTGCTGCTCGTAAAACCCTGCCGCCATCAAGAGGAAAACCAGGTATAAAGTGGAATAAAGCCAGTAAGAAATATATAAAGACCAACCACTGGGTTAGTCCAGCAAACGTCACACTGCCAGCCTTCACCAGTATGAGATAGGCTCCCCAGAACATTGCCGCTATGACTATATTGGCTAAAAGTCCGGTTACAGCTACTAACAGGTCAAGAGATGGTAAAGCTACCTCTGTAGTTAGATGATGCACGCCACCAAAAACATATAAAGTAATATGCCTGACTGGCATGCCTTTACTGATAGTTAAAAACCTGAGGATAAATTCACGTATGCTAATAGACAGGAGAAAAAGTAAACCGGCGGCTACTCCAAGAAGCATCCGCTGCCATAATGGAAATGTCCCTGAGAAATGAGTCACCATTATTGCTATTACCAAGAAAAATGCAATAATCCAGGTGTAGTGTAATCGTACGCGAACGCTGAAAATCTGACCCAGCCGAGAAGTACCCTTCATGTCCCCTCCAGCGTGGTATGACGAACTTACTAATGTATAGGTCAAAAGATAGTATAACTACTAACCTGTGTCCTCAGCAAGAGGGCGGACTTGTTGGTTAGAACCAATAGCTCTAATAGCTTCACATTATGCCTGAATTATGTTATAATTATAATGATGACCACAATATCACTATTAGATATTACCTTTAACTATTCATCCTTTTATACAAGCCATCTTTTTTCCCCAAACTACCTGCCTGCTTCCGCATTGTTATTCCTTTGCCTTTATTACGACGTAGGGGGTAAACATTAGCCATGAATCAGGACACGCCTTCTGCGACCGTCAATAACGAATATACGGTTGAGGATATTCACGTCCTGGGTGGACGTGAAGCAATACGACGTCGACCGGGTATGTACATTGGTAGCACTGACCAGCGTGGATTACATCATCTCGTTTACGAAATTGTCTACAACAGTATTGATGAAGCTATGTCTGGCTGTTGTGATAAAATCATCATCACAATCCACCAGAATAGCTCTGTTACCGTGGAAGACAACGGTCGTGGTATTCCAGTTGAGATACACCCTACCACCAACGTGTCCGCCCTGGAGACAGTCATGACGGTACTACACGCCGGGGCAAAGTTTGGTGGCAAGACCTATCAGGTATCAGGCGGGCTCCACGGTGTTGGTGCTTCAGTAGTCAATGCCCTTTCCGCCTGGTGTAAGGTTACAGTCCGGATTAACGGCAAGACCTACTTCCAGGAATACAAGCAGGGCATACCACAAGAAGATGTAACCGAAATTGGCGAAGCTGATGGAACCGGCCTGACTACCAGCTTCCTTGCCGATGAAGAGATATTCGGCAAAGCCAGTTACAGCTTTGATACTCTATGCGAGCGCCTGCGAGAGATGGCCTATCTGAACAAGGGGGTCGAAATCCATTTCAGGGACGAAAGGATAGATAGGGAACGCACCTTCTACTTTGAGGGTGGAATTGCCAGCTTTGTTCGTCACCTCAACCGGAATAGGGATGTCCGCCACCGTCAACCAATATACATCTCCAAGACGGTAAATGGAACAATAGTTGAGGCAGCCTTCCAGTATAACGATGGTTTCGCCGAGTCTGTATTCAGCTTTGCTAACTGTGTAAACACCGTAGATGGGGGCAGTCACCTGACTGGCTTACGGGCAGCACTTACCCGTGTTCTTAACGACTACGCACATAAAAACAAGCTCATCAAAGATGACGAGCCCAACCTGACCGGCGAGGATGTTAGAGAAGGTCTTGCTGCCATTATTAGCGTGAAGCTCACCGAGCCACAGTTTGAGGGACAGACAAAAGCTAAACTGGGTAACCCTGAAGTCAAGGGAACCGTAGAGAGTGTAGTCGGGGAAGGGCTATCACTCTACTTCGAGGAGCACCCTGATGACCTCAAGAGAATTGTGGAAAAGTGCCTTCTCGCTGCTAAAGCCAGAGAAGCGGCTCGCAAGGCCCGTGATTTAATTGTTAAGAAGAGCGGCCTCTATTCAGGTACCCTGCCCGGAAAGCTGGCGGAATGCTCGGAAAAAGAACCCGAGCATTGTGAATTGTATCTGGTGGAGGGACCCTCAGCCGGTGGCTCAGCCAAGGAGGGAAGGAACCGGCGTTTCCAGGCAATCCTGCCACTGCGAGGTAAAATACTCAACGTAGAAAAGGCGCCACCAGACAAGATGCTATCCCATGAAGAAATTCGCGCCATCATTACTGCTCTGGGAGCCGGCATCGATGAAGAGTTTGACATATCGAAGCTCCGCTACCATCGGATTATCCTGATGACTGATGCNGACGTTGACGGCTCTCATATCCGCACTCTACTGCTTACCTTTTTCTTCAGACACATGGTGGAATTGATTAATCACGGCCACCTTTATATTGCCCAGCCACCCCTCTACCGGATTAAGAACTCTAAACAGGAGCAGTGGGTCTATTCAGAGCAGGAGAAGGCAGAAGTGCTACAGGCGTTCAAAGGGGCTAAGAATGTCAGCGTTCAGCGCTATAAAGGTCTGGGCGAGATGAACTCTGAGCAACTATGGGAATCTACCATGAATCCAGAGACCCGCACTCTGCTTACGGTAAGCATTGAGGATGCCGCCAAGGCCGACCAGATATTCCATACGTTGATGGGTGGTGAAGTCCCGCCCCGCAAAGCCTTCATCCAGGCCCACGCCAAAAACGTNAAAAACNTGGATATTTAGTGTGTGTCATCGTATCTTCGCTTGTGCGAGAGCCTCCTGAAGGTTTATGGTAAAATTATATTTATCCGAAAGTAATTCAGCAGCTTTCTTGCCCACTTTATCTCTTACATCTGCCCCAGGAGGACAAAATACGTAACCCTTCCATTTGTTACTCCCATACGCAGTTAACCACTCAGCAATAGGAAAAGCATCACCTAAATATTTTGGTTCGCATCCTTCATCCTGAATCCTGGCAAATAGAGCATCTTCAAAAGTTAAAGTTTGAGGGAGATCTATCCAAATTTCGTGAATAGAGTATTCCCTGTTGAGCGCCTCTACAAGCTCTTGCCTGAGAGCTTGCAGTGCTTTAGGCTTATCTGCCAATGATTTA
>JGI24422J19971_10002345_pt1 | contig 11758 bp, 11 predicted proteins | sample DeeMarSWOR152_54_FD_19971 | JGI IMG/M metagenome (IMG submission 19971) | reverse complement strand
AACTGCATCCAACTCCATACCATATCCTGCCCTTGGTTGACCAGAAGTAACTCTACCAAGCATGACTATTCCTGCAAGCGCGGCACAAACTGCTGAGATTAAGAAAGTATATATCTGAACCCTTTTAACTGAAATGCCAAAGTAGCTTGCAGTTGTTACATTTACTCCTACCGCACTTACTATTCTTCCGGGAGCAGTATAGGCGTGGAATATCCAAAAAACAATAGCCATGAAAACTAACACAACAGCCGGCATGGGAACTGGACCAATATTTTCATGTCCTAGAAAAACCAAGCTTTTAGGGAGACCGGTTATTGGCACTGCTCTCGTAATTACCAATGTTCCACTAAATAGAATAAATTTCATGCTCAAAGTTACCATTATTGAAAGATTTCTTCCCCGAGTACTAAAAAAGCCATTTAAGAAACCAATTAATAGAGCAACAGAAATAGCAACCAACAAAGCAACGGCAGTCCCATAATAGAGAGATACTTTCGCACAAACAACCCCTATAAAGCCTATTGCAGAACCTACTGACAAATCAACATTACCAGCTTTAAGAGTGGTAAACACCCCTAGTGAGATAAGTCCTAAAATAGAAATTTGACGCAGTACATTTAGCTGGTTATTTATGGTGAAGAATGCATCAGTGGCAAATGATAAGAATAAATAATATAAACAAAAAACTATTATAATCCCGTAAGTCTTCCAAAATAATCTGAAGTCAAAATACTCAGGCATATATGGCTCCAATAATTAATTTATACAGATCATTCCTTAAAGCTCTGTTTAATAGTATGTCCTCGTGGCTGAGCCACCGGTTCTAGTAAGAAGCATAGATCCATACCCATGGATGGCCTGCTTATGGCGTGCTGGTATCTGGAGGAAATAAGCATACCTCCCTGGTTGAAGGCTCGGGAAAGAATACGGCGAAGATGCTGTCCTGGGTATATATTGCTCTCGAATTGCTTGCTTAAACAGTTCCACCATTACATTTGCGGAATTAAGGTCCTACTCAGATAATATATTTTAAAGTGAGTTTATATAAAAAAGAATGGGAGAAAAAATATTTTTCCTCCCAATTCCATTAACCAGAGCCTGGTTTACTCTGGAAGGTCAAGATTTAAATGCCAATACTTATCAGTAGTTTCAGGAGTTACAAAGAAATTTGGAAGTCCAAGCTTTAAGGGAATTTCATTCAGTCTCCCCTTGGCAACCTTTATGCATACATTCCCGCATTCAGAGCCTATGGCCAGCGCGTCAAGCGCCCAATCGTATACCAAATACTTTCCTTCCTTGACTATTTCGGGTATTCCACCATAGTAATTTTGACCCACTATTATGACCTGATCTAATTTACCTGCAGCTTCCACTGCATTGAAAGCACCCATGGTAATTGCATCCGTATGGGTATAAAGAGCATCTAAATCTGGATGTGCTGAGAGTGCGTCCTCTGTAAATGCAAGCCCATCTTCTGCTGTCCAACCAGGAGATGAGGGTTCTCCAACAATTTCAATATTTGGATAATTTCTCAATACCTGTCTGAAGCTCTCCCCTCTTTCAAATACTACTGATGCCCCTAAGGAACCTTGAAGATGGAGTACTTTACCTCTCGGTTCTCCATATCTTTTTGTCAACTCTGCAACAATGAATTTTGCAGATCCTTCTCCAAGTTGCCAGTTATCAAGTCCAACAGTAGAAATAACATTGCCACCACTGGTTGTTCTATCGATACATACTACTGGAATTCCCATATCGTTTGCCTTCTCTACTATTGGCACCATTGCATCGGCATCATTTGGGTTCATTACTAGAATATCTATACCCATCTGCAAAATGTCTTCTCCATCAGCTACCTGCTTTGTAGGATCATGCTGAGAGTCAATCATTATGAATTTCTCTGCACCTGCTTCTTTAACTCTTTTTTCAAGAGCATCAGACCACCTTATACGTGCATTATCCCGAAGACTCCCTGGTAAATACCCAACTACCCACCCTTTCATGGGTTGCTCTTCCTCAGTCACTGTTACAACTTCAGGTTCGGGTGCAGGTTTCTTACCACCACCTGCGATCACAGGTATAGCAGCCAGTGACAGACAGAACATCACAATTAACATCAAAAATACTGTCTTTTTCATTTGCTGTTCCTCCTCTTTTTTATTTTAATTGTGTCTATTGGAGATTTGTTTAATACTCTAATAGCTTAGTCCATTTAAACAAATCTTCTTTCCTTATTATATATTACCCCCCTTTTTATTTAAAATTACACTGTATCACACATATTTATCACGATTTTATACCAGAAGAATATATTTTGTCAACTATAAAAACTCCTGTAAAATTGAAAATGGTTAAACCGCAGCCTTTACTGACTCATCATCTCACCTGCTGAAACAATTACAGCTTCTCCTGTAATATGATCCGAGAGTTCTGAAGCGAGAAAGATCGCTACTTTGGCCTGATCACGTGGTTTACCTAGACGTTTTAAAGCAGTTTTTTCAATCCATTCCTGCTCTATCTCCGGAGTGGTTAAAAATGCATTGCGAACCATCTCTGTATCGGTAACGCCTGGTAGGATGGCATTTACATTGACCCCATAAGGGCCAAGCTCTAAAGCCAATACTCTATTCATCCCCAAGATCGCAGCTTTTGTAGCGGAGTAGGCCCCCTCTCCTAAAGCAGCTTTTTTTCCCGTACAAGACGAAATATTGATTATCTTCCCGTGTCTCTGTTTAACCATTTGTCTTCCAACTGCCTGTGCAAAGAGGAAATAACCTTTTACATTCACCTCGAAAATACGATCCCAGTCTTCTTCTTTCATTTCTAGCATAGGGACATGCAAATATATACCAGCATTATTTACCAAAATATCAATTTTACCAAATTCTTCTATGGCCCTTTTCACAACAGCCTCAACTTCTTCCCGTTTCGTAACATCCGCACACATACCAATACTCTCCTGACCTGTCTCATTTGCAATCTTCTTTGCTGAATCCTTAATGCTGGAAGTTTTCAGATCAATACCGAGTACATCACAGCCATGGATCGCCATTTCCCGGGCAATGGCATACCCGATTCCCCGTGTAGCCCCAGTTATGATTGCTGACTTTCTCTCAAGTAACCTTACCATGAATTCACTTCTTTCGATTCCATGATCTTTTTAAACTCTTGACAGAAGATGGCACCTACATTACCGTTGACAGATCTATGATCGCAGACCAGAGTGAACTCAATAACCTGGTTAATAGAAACTGTATTTTCTACAATATGAGGAACTCTTTGTAATGCCCCTACTCCTAGAACAGCGCCCTCTCCAGGATTTAAGATGGGTACAAACGAGGTTATTCCGTACATTCCAAGATTACTCACAGTAAAAGTGATCCCTGTAAGCTCGTCTGGGTTAAGCTGATTGTTTTTTGCTCTATTGATCAGGGAGTCTGTCTCTTTGCTAATTTCAATAATTGTTTTTCTATTCGCGTTTCGTATTACTGGAACGATAAGTTTGTCGTCCATAGCGACGGCAAGTCCTATGTTTATGTCTCCAGGCTTAAATATTCCTTCAGCACGGTACTGGTTCTGAACGTCTGGATAATGGAACAAAGCCAGTGCTGAGGCTCGAATTATCAAATCGTTAATGGTAATATTGATATTCATATCTTTCCCGAGTTGAGGAAGCAAGCTTAAGATATGGTTCATTACAACCTGAAATCGAAGGCTGAATTGCGGTATATCACGGAAGCTATGAGTCATTTTGTCTGCTATGATCTTCTGCACTCTGCTTAGTGGTTGCAGCTCTCCGAATCCCTCAATTTCAACCTTTGAGCTTTCCTTTACATTCTTTTTTAAAAAATCCTTTACATCTGTTTCTGTAATGCGAGTTTTTTCAAGCTCTTTAAGAATTGAAGGTGAAATCCCCTTATCAGCTAACAGTTTTCTGGCTCGGGGTGTTAATCGTTGTTCTATCTGTCTAGCTGGAGGCCCACTCTTTGACTGCGAATAAACTTTTTGCGCCTTCTCTGCTACTGTTACGTCGGTTTTAAGTGCTACTTGGGATTTCTTAGATGTTGTCTGTATAAATTCGCTAATGTTTTCATCAGGCTCCCCAATCACTGCTAAAACTGTCAGCACATCTACTTCAACACCTTCTTCAACTAATATTTTTAAAAGAGTCCCAGATGCAGGGCTTTCCACACTGTTCACAATTTTATCCGTTTCCACCTCGAAAATAATCTCACCCTTTTGCACTGAATCACCCTCTTGCTTGTACCAATTAATTACTGTGCCTTTTTCCATAGTAAGACCCAGTTTAGGCATAATAATGGGCGAGGCCATAAATTACACTACCTCCCTTCTAAAATGAGATTACGTGCCTCTGCAACAATATCCTGGGTTTGGGGAAGCAAATAATTCTCTAATACAGGAGAAAAGGGGATTGGTGCATCTTTCGCAGTCACAAGCTTGATAGGTGCGTCAAGAAAATCAAACCCTTTTTCCGCAACTAATGCAGATACATCAGTAGCTACACTACTGTGCCTATAGGCTTCCTGAACAACCAGGAGTTTCCCAGTTTTTTCAACCGAAGATATAATTACATCCTCATCCAAAGGAGATACAGTCCTCAAGTCAATCACCTCAACCGATATTCCTTCTTTTGCTAATAGATCTGCAGCTTCCAAGGCCTTTGATACCATAAAAGACCATGCAACAATGGTTAAATCAGTGCCCTCTTGCTTTATGGCGGCTTTCCCAAGAGGAATTGTGTAAGGCTTTTCTGGCACATTCATCTTTTTATCATAGAGCTTCTTGTGTTCAAGATAAATTACAAAATTATCATCTCTAATAGCAGAGATTAAAAGCCCTTTCGCGTCATAAGCATCTGAGGGAAGTACCACCTTGAGCCCCGGAATGAAAGAAAACCACGCTTCTAAGGAATGGGAGTGGTGGGCTGCTGCTGACATATAAGCTCCCGTAGGTGCGCGCAACACCATTGGAACTTTGATTTGACCTCCAAACATGTATCTCACATTTGCACCCTGTTGGACCACCTGATCCATGGAGATTGTAATAAAATCGGAGAATTGCAGTTCAACCACCGGTCTCATTCCGGTTATGGCAGCACCAATGCCTGCGCCTACATACCCGTTCTCGGATACGGGTACATCAATAACTCTTTCCGTACCCAATTTACTAGAAATACCTTTCGTTTGTCCAAAGGCAGATCCGTATGGATCCCTTTGAACTAAGCCCATTAAAAATACTTTATCATCGCGCTTCATTTCTTGAAGTTGGGCTTCAGCGATCGCTTCTGAGTATGATATCAATCTCATTTTGTCCCCTCCTAGATTAAGCAAAAACATCAGTTAAAGCTTCTTCTGGTTCTGGATCAGGACTTTTTCTTGCGTACTCTACTGCTTTCTCCAGTGCATTGAGCACTTCTTTCTCAATCTCAGTAACTTGAGTTTTACCTAAAAGACCTTTCTTCTTAAATTCCTCACGAGCAATGTTTATTGGATCTTTTTTAATCCACGAGCTCTCTTCTTCATTACTTCGATAAGTAGCTGGCTCTCCTTGAAAATGGGCCTTGAAACGCCACGTTTTCATTTCTAGCAATGCTGGGCCTTTACCTTGTCTAATATCTTCAATTAATTCTTTTACAGTTTCATAAACAGCTACCACATTTTGACCATCTACGATTTTACCTGGTATTCCATAGGCTACAGCACGATTTCCTATATCGCTCACCCTTGTTACTTCACTGATTCGTGTTCCAACACCAAATTGATTATTTTCACATGCGAAAAGAACAGGGAGATTTAGGGCTGCAGCTAGATTAATCGACTCATGAAAAGTCCCCTGATTCGATGCAGCATCTCCAAAGAAGGAGACTACAATGCGACCATTTTTTTGGAGCTTGGCAGATAATGCAGCACCAGTGGCAATAGGCATCCCAGCCGCAATAATGCCATTGGCACCTAAAATTCCTATATTGGGATAGGCTATATGCATAGAACCACCCTTGCCTTTATTATATCCAGTTTTTTTACCATAAAGCTCGGCCATCATTTTCGAGATATCTCCTCCTTTAGCAATACAGTGACCATGCCCCCGATGAGTGCTCGTTATATAATCCTCCGGATTCAGATTCATGCAGACACCGACAGCACATGCTTCCTCGCCAATATAGAGGTGGACAGAACCGGGAATCTCCCCCGCACTGAATAATTCCTCCACTCTTTCTTCAAATGCCCTTATTGTAAACATCTTTCGGTAGATTTCCTTAGCAATTGTCTTGTTTATCATAGAGTTCTCCCTCTAATAGTTATAATTTGTATCGTAAATTGTTATAGAATTTTATTTTTTTAAAGACTCCCACAATAACTAAAACCTAAATATATTCTTTACAGCACTTAACGATGACTTAGTACTTGTAGAAGGTATAAATTCGAATCCAATAAATCTTTTATAATCAATTTCTTTTAATTTTTCATAAATATTCTTATAATTTAATTCTCCGCTACCCGGTTCATGTCTTCCTGGAACATCTGCAATATGAATATGTCCAATTAAATTAATGTTGTTTATTAAATTAGATATTATATTCCCCTCCATTATTTGCATATGATATATGTCATAAAGTAATTTTACGTTCGAACTACTGATTTCTTTTAGAATATCAAAACCATTGTTAGAATATTTTAAAAAATAACCTTTATGATCCACAATTACATTTAAAGGTTCAATATTTAAAACAACATCAGCATCTTCAGCAATTGGTACAAGTTGTGTGAGTACCTTAATTATATTTTCCCTTTTTTCATTCTTGGAAATATCCTTTGATAATGGAGCTACAGAACGATCCTCTCTAAGAGTATTAGTAGTTAATATTAGGTTTTGACAATTTAAATCTTTTGCCATATTTATCGATTCTTTTACTCCATCGATAAATTTGTCATTATCATCTGGATTAACCATTTGTCCTTTTGTATTACCTACAAATGCCGCAATCTCTATACCATTATTTTTACATTCATTTCTGATCGCTTCAATATCCTTTTCTTTCCAATCCCAAAATTCAACTGCATCAAAATTAAATTTTTTAGCCATTTCAATTCTTTTGACAAAGCGGTATTCAGTAAATAATAATTCAATACATACTGAAAATTTCATATCCCCTCCTATTCTATTAAAATACTACTAATTATTAAGTCACAAAGTCCATCAAGCGTTAACACTACTTTAAGACATTAAAAAGGTCCGCCAAACGTTAACACTTGGTGTTACGCCCCCATGGAGGCGCTTAATCTTAATTTGGGCCAGCAAATGTTAACATTTACAGTCTCATCGAAATTTTACGTAATTCTCTAAAAATCAACCCCTTAGAAGTTGTGTAGGGGTTGATTTTAAGAGGTTCTTTAATCATCAATCCAAGTGTTAACGATTGGTGGACTCTGTGAATTAAGTAATAGGAATTGTTATAATTCGAGATTCGCTAGCATGCGAAAAAACTACCACAAAATGCTTCCGATTCCATCATCAAATACTGTCGGGCATTTTTACCGATGGAAAACGCCAACCTTCTCATAAACATGTTACCCGGAATAGGGCATTCTGTCAAGATGGGAATCATCTATGCGAAGAGCTGGAGCCTCTTCTGGTTACAGCTTGGACATTGATACCAGCTTTTACACGCAGCTTTGAGCGAAGCGCCGAAGGGGCGGAAATACTCATAGTTATAATCTTTATTGGTACATTTAATACAAACGATCCATTCCCAAGTAATCACCACATTCAATGGATCTTTCAACCGCTTGTTTTATGCATATTATTCTATATTTGCCATACTTCTTTGCATAATGATCATCGTAGTGTTCCTTAAAATCTGAAAAGTGGTCTACCATGACCTTTTGTATAAAATTTTGCTCTCTTGGCACATATACCGGCAAAAGATTTTCCTTGAAACATTTTTCTTATATAAACTAAGGAAATGAAGAAATTATTTTTTTAGCTTGAAAGTGTGCGAAAAAGGTAAGAGAAGATTTAGCAAGTTAATCGACAGGTTTCTTTGTTATGTGAACTTTCGCTGGCAATTATTCAAAGAATTAACTCTTTTAAATATGAATATGCTTTCCAAACCGTGTTCTTTTCAATATCCTTTTCCCGCTTTAATTCTCTTACTATCTGAGTTCCTTTAAAATTATATTTCTGACAAAAGTATTTTAGATTTTGAGATATGTCTGAATTTCTATTTTTTGCCTCGATAACTCCTACAATTTCGTTATTATGTACAAGACAGAAATCTATTTCCTTTCTATCTTTTGTACGAAGATACTTTAATTCAAAGTTTTCTCCTTCATAATCATTTTTTGCATAGACCTGTTTCAACAGACTGACTGCAGCAAAGTTCTCAAATTTAATTCCATCGTTTCCTACTACTACTCCGTTATCAAAAAAATAGATTTTTGGTTCTTTCAATATTGAAAAGGTTCAGGAAACCCTCCCCTTTGTATAAAACGTTCAATGTTATTACCTAAGGCATCCTCTTGTAACTCAGATATAGAGAATGGCATTAGCCTGTGAGTAAAAAACCTTCCAGCGAGAAAATCACCTGTTTGTCTAAACATATCGAGTCGAGCACTTCCGGTAACAAGTATTTTAAGGTGCTCAAGCTTAGTTAGTATCAAAAATTCCTTTTAGATAGTTTTTCCAGCCTGTCTTGGACCAACAATGAATACAATTTTTTTATTAAGATCTTTGATGATTAATTCGATTTGTTTACGATACATGTAGACTTTTATACATAATAATGGAAATTAGTTAAGACTATTTTCCATTATTGTGAAAGATGGTTAAAAAAATTAACGTCATTACAATGCAAAGTCGCCCAAGGAACCCGGTGTAGCAAAAATAAAGTTTTTTTACCGAACTTTTCATAAAATTACTTTAAACTTTGCTCAAAAGCAATTCTCCAGCGTTCATCACGATCATCAAAACTTACCTCATCGAGTCCTTTACCCATTTATGAGGCCCATCATAAATACACTTATATATCAAATAATAGAATAATAAATAGATGAATAAATCATTCTCCAAAAGGTGAGGTATGCTCATCCTTATTTTCAGAAACACTCTCAAAACTTCACATTTTCTTTATTCTTGACATGATGTCCTGTTCTGAGTAGCCTGTGTATAAGAAGGTTGATCTCTTTCATCTGCAAAAGCATTTGAAAGTATTCCATGGTTAAATGAGGGACTTTTCGGAGCCTATTTTTGTGTATATTGGCGAATCTCGAATTATATAAAGTCCTATCAATTGATATACTCCACTTGAGTACCATTATACTATGTAGGTAAAAACTATCAGGTATGTGTTATAGTGTTCATTTTACGATTGGTATGTTCACATACCCGTGTTTATTGTCCATATTAAGTATTTAGAAAAGGGGAGATTTATGGGCAATCTTGAAAAATATCGTAAAGAGGTAGATGATTTCCTGTGGGTATGCCGGATGCTCAGTGAGAGGATGTACGTAACGAGCCATGGGGGAAACCTCTGCTGGCGGCTTGAGGATAACCTGCTTCTGATTACACCGACGAGGATGTATAAGGCCGATATCAGGCCAGAGGATCTCGTATTTATCGATCTTGAGGGGAACATTGTAGAGGGCAAGAAAAAGCCAACCGGTGAGGCACCGATGTATCTCAACTTCTTCGGAGACCGTCCCGATGTAAACTCCGTGATACACTGTCACCCGCCATACACCAATGCATTTGCGATTACAAAGGGTAAGAACTGGCTCATGCGGCCCATATTCCCTGAAACAGTTGTGGAGGTCGGACCCGTTCCGGTTGTACCCTATGGAGAGCCGCTGACCCAATGCCTTGCCGATAATTTCAAGCCTTTTATGCAGAGATACAACGCTTTTCTCATGGAAAGTCACGGTCTCGTAATTATAAGCCCGGGTGATATCATCAGGGCATTCCAGCTTACTGATATTCTGGAAACATCATCCATCTCGATACTACAGGCTCTTGCAATAGGTGACATCAAGGAGATTTCAAAAGAAGATGTCGCTGCACTTGAGAACACGATGCGGACTAGGCATCTTCCAGTGATCGGCAGCCCCGATGCCGGGAATACTCTGATGGACCTGTACTTCTCTGAGAACGCATGACCCTTGAGTGCCAAACAAAGCCGATACTTCGGCTTAAGGTCGTCATAAAAATAAACGAACTATATCCATCGATGTGAACTGGCTCTGGGTGAGTACACATCCTATTACTCCGACTTCGTTGGAATAGCATTAAGAACGGAAGAAAGCTGAACTTGCTGACTTTCCAAAGAAGCGTATAAGAAGAAGAGGAGGAATTAATAATACGATAGCGGCGGCATTTACTGTTCCCCATGGTAACTCCTTACCAATCGCTGTTATAGCTGCAACGGCAACTGGTAAGGTCACATTAGTTGATGTTAGTGATAAAGCTAATAATAATTCATTCCAAAGAAGGATAAATGTGAAGACAAATCCACCCATTAAATTCGGAAAAGCGAGAGGAAGAGAGATTTTGAAAAAAGTCTGTATGTAAGAGCAACCGTCTAATTTTGCGACCTCTTCACACTCGATAGGTACACTTTCAAACGGAGAAATTGATAACCACATAATAGTAGATATAGAAATTATAAGATAAGTAGTAATCAATGCTATATGGCTATCATACAAACCGATGTCTAACCATAAAGTAATAAATGGAATGGCAATAGCAACTGGAGGAAGAAACCGCAAAGACAGAGCGAAAAATTGTAAATGGGGTTTTAATTTTTGTGTATGTCTGGCAATAGCATAAGCTGCTGGAACCCCAAATAGAATTCCTAAAATAATTGCACTTACACTAATAATAACGCTATTTAGAAGACCATTCCGAATATCTTCTCTTGCAAAAACTGCTTTATAATTTGATAATACGGGTTTAAATATTATTTTTGGAACCGGAGTAACAAGGTCGCGAAGTTTCTTGAATGATCCTAATAATGTCCACGCGATAGGAAAAATCGTGATGAACACTATAATACAAATTATTGTGTATACAAATATTTTTTTTATTTTAAAGCCCACCCTTGAGATAGCTTCCATATAATGGAAAACGATATTATAGTTCCAACGAGCATCAGTATTGCCATGCTGGATGCGTAAGAAATCCTGCCCTCGAGACCGATACCAGTTGTATATGCATATAAATCTAATGTCTCTGTAGATATACCCGGTCCTCCCTCAGTCATGATATATCCCAAATTAAACGATAAGAATTCTGAACAAGTTATTTTTATCAGTTTTCAAGTATAAATACCCATTTAGCTCTAATTTTTAACTGTAAGTCGGACAAATTGCAATGAGTTCATTTACGAGCATAGATATTTGATTGGGTATACCCTAAACATCTTCACGTTTTCGTTTATTTTAATACAATCCTTACTATTGATTCGGTTTTTGGGCGTACCTATCCTTTTTCGTCTCAAAAACAATCAACTGGGAACTGTCTATAGCACATCCGCTCGGGTAAGCGCTTTTTGAAACCTGTGCAAATATCCACCCTCTGCCATTCGTATTACAACGGTATTCCTTCCCGTTGTTGATACTATGCCTGCGTGATATATCCATTGGTATAAGAACCTCTTAAATCTCAGCACCGATCCATCCCCAAGCTGTAAGAGGTTCAACATCCAGGTCTTTATATTCCATGCCAAAGCAGCTATCATGAACCA
>JGI24422J19971_10002344_pt1 | contig 11761 bp, 8 predicted proteins | sample DeeMarSWOR152_54_FD_19971 | JGI IMG/M metagenome (IMG submission 19971) | reverse complement strand
TTGAGGAAGGTGGCAACATCGAAACCACATATGTGCAAATCGAGATGCCTACGATAGAACAGAGAATTGAGAAGAATATTATATGCTTCATTGGGAGAACACATAGAACTTAACGAACATCTCACTTAAATCTTTAGCACCAACTTGAAATGATATGCATGTATTAGATGTTGAATGAGTCAGAGTTTCGTAAAATGAAGCAATGCAAGGTTAAGGTTTTCTAAGTTCGTAGACGATTTTGTCGCCAATGAGTTTAGTCACTGTGAGTTTTAGGTCCATGCCTATCTTAATCTCTTCTTCCTTTATCTTCTTACTTAACGGAGCAAACACCCTTAATCCTTTTTCAAGCTGTGCCAAAGCAATCAGATAGGGGCAGTCGTACCTGAAGCGTGGGGGAGCAAAATGCACATTCGTGTAAGTGATGAGTTTGCACTTGTCGCTTAGTGTAACCCATTCCATCTCATCTGAGAAACAACTCTCACAATCAGCCCTTGGAGGAAAATACAACTTCCTACATTTCTTACATCTTGTTCCGGCAATCTTTCCATCTTCTAGAAAACTGATGAAATTATGAACTTTTCCTTCACTAACGAAATTGACTTTTCCAAATTTTTCGAGGCTCATGATTCGTCACCAAATTATACCTTAAGTATAGTTACGCTGCAGTACATACCTATGCCGCCTAAATTATGGGCGAGCCCTGTTTTTGCTCCTGAAACTTGAGTTTCACCAGCCTCGCCCCTGAGTTGCTGTACAATGGTTCTGATCTGTGATGCCCCAGTGGCTCCTACAGGATGCCCCTTCGCTAACAAGCCGCCGTCAACGTTTACAGGAATCTTTCCACCGACGTAAGTTTGTTCCTCTTCTATCAGTTTTCCTCCCTCTCCCTTTCCGCAGAACCCCAAGTCTTCGTAGTTTATGATTTCGGTTATGGTGAAGCAGTCATGAACTTCTGCGACATCTATGTCCTTTGGCTTAACATCTGCCATCTTGTACGCCTGCTTAGCTGCTTCAACTGCACAACCAAAGGAAGTAAGCGGAAGTTCTCTATTCGTTAACGTCATGGAACTGGAACCGAGACCTAACCCTGCAACCCAAACAGGCGTATCCGTTATCTTTCTGGCTTTTTCTTCACTCGCCAATATCATGCATGCGGCACCGTCAGAGTTAGAGCAACAGTCGTATCGTTTCAAGGGGCTTGCTATCATTCTCGAAGTTAAAACTTCCTTGAGCGTAATGGGTTTTTGGAACATTGCTTTCGGGTTTTTTGCACCGTAAAAGTGATTTTTTACGGCGACTTTTGCCAGCTGCTCTTCCGTGGTTCCGTATTTGTTCATGTGGGCGTTTGCGTACATGGCGAAGTATGCGGGCATAGTTGTTCCAAAGGGGCATTCCCACATAACATCTCCGGATCTGCCCATCACTTCTTGCACTTCATTGGATTTCAATTCAGTCATCTTTTGGAACCCAACAACCGCAACTATTTCGTGAAGCCCAGAACTTATCAATGCCCAAGCAGTTCTCAAACCGGCTCCACTTGATGCACAAATGGCCTCCACGGTGAAGGTGGGTTTTGGATTCAAGCCTAAATACTCAGCTATTACACCAGCTGGGGATCGTTGTTTGTCGTAATGAGTAGCAGCACAAACTACTGACGCCTCAATCTCTTTAGGTGTAATTTCCGCATCTTCCATGGCCTCCTTGAAGGCTTCAAAGGAAATTTCACGAATTGACGCATCAGACCTCCTACCAAACTTCGTTTGTCCCACACCAACAATGGCAACCTTTCTCAATTCTGATTTCTCCAATTCTTCTTCATACTATTTTTGAAAGCCTTTAATTTGTTTCGAACTATTTTACCCTTTTGAAAAAAAGAGCGCGCCATAATCTCAGACAGTTTTTCAATCAATACACCAAACGTTAATCCCTATATTTTGTCTTTAGCCAAATCCACCATATTACTGCGATTACTGTGGCTATTACAGGGAACAATAGTTCATTTCCAATAAACCATTTAGTAATTAGTTCAATAATAACCGTCATTATGACTATTGGGATTAATAGCAGAATTACAATTGTCAATCTTTTCCAACCAATCCAACCTTTACCCCACCCTTTTTTCTTGCTCATTTTCTCCAGATCAATCAATATGTATAGAACAACACCTATTGAGGCTAGGGAGACAAGAAGATAATACATATCCATGTTCCTTTATTCCCCTCTGATTCTATATCTCTCTCTTCTATTAAAATGAAATCCTGTCACATGTGCAAAAATGAAAAATGGAAAATGGAGAATTACGGGTAATTCTATTTGGTTGATTTCTGCTAAATTTAAAGACACAGATATTGTATGATAGATTCTAATGCATCTTTTTGAAATAGGCTATCACTTTTTCTGCAAAGAGGCTACAGGTTTCCTCCATCATTTTTGGTGAAACGAAAAAGGGTGTTATAAAATGGCGAACTCCTGCTTCTATGTATCTCTCGATTTTTTCAATGACGTCATCTGGTGCTCCAAAAATTATGGGAGATTTGTCAACTACCTCATCGGGTATCTCCTTCGCTTTTTCCAGAAGTTTGTTGGCTGCTTCTTTGTTGAAGACCAAGTGGGATGTCATGTCAAACTCTTTGGTTGGAACTGGATAGCCCAGTTTCTCGATGATTCTTGGTCTTGAAAGAATGTAGATTTTTGCTGGCAATAAAACGAGTTGTCTAGCGGTGTCGTAATCTTTGGCTACAACCACGTAGATGAAGAGGGCGGGTTCTATTTCTGGAAGGTTATCCCATCCCATTCCATCCCAGAACCTTCCAACTTTAGACGCCTCTTCTAAAACATATTCGAGGTTCTCTTTGTACTCTTCTGGTTGCATGGAGGCTGGAACCCAGCCGTCACCGTACCGTGCAGCCATCTTCATGGTTCTCGGCGAGTTTCCTGCAATGAAAAGTGGAACGTGAGGCTCTTGAATTGGCTTAGGCTGTAAGAAAGCCTTAGTTAGTTTGTAGTAGGTTCCTTCGTAATCGACTATGTCTTGGGTCCAGAGTTTCTTTATGACTTGAACCGCTTCGATGGTTCTTGAAACCGGGCGGTTCCAAGTTATTCCGTAGGGGTTTAGGTTCATTGCTTCTCCTACCCCTATTCCAAGGATTGCCCGACCGTTCGAAATTATGTCACAGGTACTTGCCATCTGAGCCAACACCGCTGGGTGATGTCTGTGGGTATCGCTCACACAAGTGCCTAACCTTATGCGTTTTGTTTTCAGGGCGATGGCTGAAAGCATAGTCCAAGCTTCTAGGGCGTCCCATGTGCGTATGCCAAAACCAACGGTGTGGTCGGGCATCCAAAAAGAGTCGAAGCCTTCCTGTTCAACGTAAACTGCAAGTTCGCTTACGGTTTCCCATGGGTAAGGAGCACTTTCGTATCCAAACTTTACCTCATCAAAACCTACGTTCAACATTAACATCCCAAATCTCTGAAGATTTAAAATAGAGGAAGACGGTTGTTAGAAAAGTTTTTGCTTTCCTATCCTGCAGGGAGATATTCCACACAGTAACCTTCTGAGAACCTGTTAACCTTTTATTATTTAGCTCTTAGCATAAATTAACTTTAAATAATTCGAGAATACGCTTGAGCAATGCTAGGAAGAGCGGAAACATGGAAATTCGATCTGAAAGCTTGAGGTCAGCGATACTCGCTTTGTATATGATGAATTTCTTAACATCCTCTGGTTTCGGAGTCTTTGGTGTCATTGTGCCGCTTTACATGCGCGACCTTGGAGTCTCATTCGTTGGTCTGGGGCTTGCCTTTAGCGTTTTTGGGATAGCAATGGGTGTCGCAGGAATATTCTTCGGAGCGCACTCAGATACCGTTGGACGGAAACCCTACCTAGTCTTGTCCCTAGCCCTTAGCGCAATTGTAGACCTTTTCTATACACAGGCTAAAGGTGTAGTTGACTTTGTGATTCTGCAAGCGTTAAGCGGAGTGTCTGGTTCTCTTAATGGTATGATAGTTCCCGCACTTATGACAGATCTTACAAAGGAAACGGAGAGAGGCCGCAAGTTCGGTCGCATGGGCGGGTTTGGATGGCTGGGAGTGGGGGTGGGATACTTTTTAGGCGGCGTTCTTTCTCAGATTCTCGGTTACGACTTCTCCTTTATCTTCGTATCGATGTTAACACTCATTTCATGTCTTCTGATTCTAGGGTTTGTTCCTTCATATCGTCTGACATCAGGAGAACGTTTCAACCTCACTTTTGCTAGAGGGGTCTCTTCAAACCTGAAGATTTGGCTTCTGATATCATTTATTACTGCACTTGTAATCGGCCCAGTAGAAGTAATGGTCATTCCTTCGTACGCCGTGGAACCTGGACCGCTAGGAATTGACAAAATTGTTTTTGGGAGCTTCATGTCGGTTGGCTATATTCTTAGTTCTTCAACCCAATTCATTGGAGGTAACCTAGCTGACAAATATAGCAGAAGAAAACTTGCAAGTTTTTTCTATCTTGTCTCGGCGCCTTTCATTGCAGTTCAGCCATTAGTTCTATACTTTCCATATTTTGCATCTATGTACGTGCTTGAGGGGATTGGTGAGGGCTTAAATCACCCGTGTAGTAATGCAATAGTAGCATCTGCGGTTAGGCTTAAACACAGAGGCTTTGACTTTAGCATTATAAACTTGTTAGGAAACATCGGAGGCATGATAGGGTTTCTCGGAATGGGAGTCATTCTCGACACTTTCGGATTTACATATCCATTTTTTATAAGGGCAATGGCTTATATCGTTGTGGCAATACTCATTTATTTCAAGCTGAGAGATTGACCTAAACTCCATTATAGGCAAGGAGTTCTGTAGGTCTTAATTCGGATTACAAATTCATTAGGTGGAAAAACGTGAACTACAAAGTGAATCCTGTAAGAATCCTTGAACAACTCGTAAGGTTTCCTACCTATCAAGTTACACCTGACGAAGTCGCTGAGGGAATGAAGGAATGCGCAGTCTATTTGACTACTCACCTAGAACAGTTGGGGTTCAATGTTAAGGTCGATGAACTTTTCAACATTACAGCAGAAAGAGAATTTAGTGGAGAAAAATCCTTCCTGATAAACACACATTTTGATACGGTTCCTCCAGCGAGAGGATGGGGAGAAGCGCTTAAACCGACGTTGAAGGGCGACAAATTGTATGGTTTGGGAGCCTCAGACGCCAAGGGAGGAATCGCCGCTACGCTCTCTGCGCTTTCGCGGCTAGAGGATTGTAGGTTTGCTAAGTTAATTGTGCAATTTGTGAATTACGAAGACAACGCAATCACATATCGTGGAATTAGACGGTTGGGAATACCGTATTTTCTTTCAAAAAACCCTAGATTTACTGCAGATTATGGCATAAATGTTGAACCCACCGTGGTTGGTGACAAATTAACGTTCAGTATTGGATGCACTGGGAGGCTGGCTTTTAGTGTAAGAACACTTGGAAAGGAGGCTCATTCTGCAACTCCGAAAGAAGGGAAAAACGCAATATACGACATGATGAAGGTAATAGACGCTCTTAGACGAATTCCACCAGGAGAATATAAGATAAACAATTTTGAGTCAGAGATGCCTATAAACGTCGCTACTATTGAGGGCGGAAGGGCGATAAACATTGTTCCAGGAGAATGCAAGATAACATGTGAGAGAAGACTTTTCCCAGGTGAAAACCACGAAGAAATTGAAAAAACAATAAATTTGGCTTTAAATAAAGTAAAAGAAGCCAAAATAGATTGCAATTTCAATCGACCTGTTCAGCTGCCCTATGCGATTGATAGAAACGAAGAAGTCGTTTATCTACTTCAAAAGGCAATCTCAGATACCCTCGGCTACACTCCATCCATTCGAATAGAATTAGGGAGGACCGATTCGACTTATCTTTATCACAATGCAAAAATAAAAACAGTAATAGTTGGACCAGGGCACACAGGTCACATCAAAGATGAATTCATCTACATAGATAGACTACTTGAATTCACGAAAGTTCTTGAAAACATACTTACAGATACAACTGTTAAGAAAATCTAGCTCTATATTTGTCTTCTCAATTCTATGCGCCAGATGCTTTGAATACATTACTGATATGGAAGGCGTTAAGGCTTTCAGGAAACGCAAATGATACCACGAGATCACAAAACAGCGCGGGTTTAGCTGTGGCGCCTGAGGTTAGATCAAAACACACGAAGACATGGAGATATTACACAATGTCTCTCTTTTTTTGGTATTTCTTGCGTGTGCACAAAGCTTTTTAATCAACTGATCCATAATGGGATGTGCTGTAGAGAGAAACAGAGGGTGACTTCATCGAAACTCACTTGTGTTACAGCTAGTAGACTGTCTGTTATTTTGACTATGTCCTCTATGTTTGTCGATTTCATTGCGAACCCTGTTGCGCGCCATCCAAAATCTATGCGGATGCTATTGATGTTTCGGTGGTCACACTTTAAGAGCGCCGAGTGTGTGGCGTGATGAAACAAATTTCCAACTTTAAGGAGGAGAAAGAGTGAAAATAACAAATAAGAAAGTATTGGTCGCCGCGTTGCTGATAATCAGCACTATTATCGCTTCTTTCACTGTGTTGAACTTTGTCAGTGCCCAAGGAACGACAGTTAGCGTCGAACCGCCTTCACAGGAGGTACTTGTTTGCTCGACTTTCACTATTGACATTCTAATCTCAGACGTCACGAATCTTGACGCATGGGAAGTCTGGGTCTATTTTGATCCTGCCCTGATGGAAGCAATGGGCGTTATTTGGGGGCCCTTCATACCACTAGGAGACATGGTTCTACTGTTATTTTCCATAGACAATGCTGCAGGCTGGGTTCAACTCGTAAACATACCTTGTAATGGCGCCACAATAAGTGGGTCTGGAATCATAGCAACTATTGAATTCCACTGTGAGGCTCCAGGTGTATCCCCAATAACCCTTGAAACCCAACTCTTTGACTCTAACGGAAACCCGATTCCACACAATACGATCCCTGGAAAAGTTATCCAAAGAGAGTACTCAACATCTATTACCTACATCGAACCTCCAACAATCACAGTGCCCATCTGTTTACCCTTTACCGTAGACATTAATGTCAAAGGAATGACTAATCTACACAGCTTCTCGCTGCAGCTGCAATATAGTAACACCCCTGTTGTGGATGCCATCGACATTGCCCCTGGTAGTTTCCTTCCATCACCGATAGTTACTCATAAGATGATAGACGACGCTGCAGGTATAATACAGCTTGATGTGACAGCAGGTGTAGCCAATGGAACCAGTGGCAGTGGAACTATTGCCACAGTTACCTTCCATTGCACTGGAGCCGGAGAAAGCATCTTAACAGTAACCCGTGCAGACTATTATGATCCTGCGGGAAATGTGATACCTACCGTTACAACAGGCGGCAGAGTGATACAAATCGCATCTTGGGAACCCATAAAACTCATTGATATTGTTGAGTGGCCCGGAGTAGTTGCCTATGTACCTTTAGTCGGGTATGTCCCAGGCACACCGCCAGGTTACAGCGAAATTAAGGCTGAGTTCGAAAGTAAAGGATTCGAGTTTGTCGAGACAGAAATAGTTGCTATGGAGCTCAAAGGATCAATAGGAGAGTCCGAGTTTAGTGGAGTAGCGACGTCTTGGTGGTCTCATAACACTCTGGAGGACGGCACACGAGCCTGTATGTTATCAGCTGAAATGGACAACGAAACCAGCATGGCTATGGGCTTCGTTACAAACCTACTGCCCCCTGAACTAGTTCCAGAGGTTGATCCATACATTATAGTCAACGCACAGCCCTACCTGTTCGTCAGATTCTACTGGTGGGAATGGCCAACCGACGTATACACCACTGGAAGAATAATCACTTGGTCTTACTGGTGGTACGACTCCCACAGTCACCCGAACTGGTTCTGGGGACCCTACTGGTGGTGGCGAATCCATACAAAGGCTATTTTCAGAGGCTTGATCTGGCCCCCGATTGACATAAACTGGGTTTATTGGCGGCCCTGGTGGGGCTGGTGGTGGCACTGGATCTACTGGCGACACTGGCACTGGTGGTCGACCTACTTCCCTTACGACCCATAGACAACAAAGCGCGCGCGCAAAGTTCCTCATCAAAGGAGACTGAACCAATGAATGTACTGAAACTCTCTCATGGAAAACGTTCCGTGAAAACTACGATAGTTATTGCCATAGTTATCACTCTGCCATTGTTAGCATTACTAGTCGGAGAAGTTGGTGCTCCAGCAACCCATGAAGTGAAGATAACTGGCTTTGCTTTCGTCCCGCAGAACCTAACCATCTACCTTGGAGACACTGTTATGTGGAATAACACAGACCCTGTTATCCACACTCTCTGGTTTGTATATGTCGCTAATGGATCAACATATCATCTTTCAGACCCAATCCCACCTAACACAATATGGACCCACACATTCAACGACGCCATAAAACTTCAATACTATAGCTTCGACAAACTATGGATAACTGGTTTCATTAATGTCACAGCAGAAGCCCATGATGTAGCTGTTGTTGACCTTACACATAGTAAGACTCCTTGCGTGCCAATGTCAACCGTGTCCCAAGGACGGACCGTTACCATATGGGCTACCGTTGAAAACCAAGGAGGCTTCCCAGAAACCTTCAATGTCACAGCCTACGCCGTCAACGTCACAGCCTCTTACACCATCGGAACCCAACAGGTAACCCTAAACCCTGGAGAAAACACAACACTGACTTTCGTCTGGGACACAACAGGCTACAAGAACGGAGACTACACAATAGAAGTCACAGCCGTGCTTCCCGGCGACAACGACCCAACAGACAACACGTTCACAGACGGCGTCATACGGGTTGTAACACCTGGTGATGTAAACGGAGACCTCTGCGTTGACGTCTTTGATAAGGTGTCGGTTGGAGCAGCCTTCGGAGCTAACCGCAACGCCACAGATGGCAAGTACTGGCACGGGCCACCCGACTTTCCAGGACCCTGTATATACTGTCCCCACTACGCCAACTCCGACCTCAACAACGACGGCACAATCGACGTCTTCGACAAAGTTATAGTCGGCGTCAACTTCGGACAAGGCATCTGCCCGTAACAGACAATACACAAAAACCAAAAACCCCAAACCCTCCTTTTTTTCGGTGTAATTTCTTACACTAAATGTTAATAACTCTAATTAATAGAAGGGTGTGCGCATAGAAGATAATTCCTCAAAGTTTATATTCTTTTAGGGAATATACTAATTACGCACTAAAAGAGAAGGGAGAAGTTGATTCTAAGAAGGCGATGCATAGTTACTTTATTGGTAATTATAATATTATTTCAGACGCTAGCATCGATTCCTATTCCCTCATTTTCTTCAGGTTCCGGGGGTACGCTTTTCGCTGATTTTTCATATCCCTACCCAACTGACGATTCTTGGGTAAATCTTGAACGTCCGAATAAAAATTATGGTAGAGATCAAATAATTCATATAAAAACCGATTCCACCACAGTTAGAAGATCCTACTTGAAATTTGATTTAAGTGTTATACCCCCAGGAAAAGTGATAGCCTCCGCCAAACTTCATTTGTATTGCCTCGACGCAGATCCAGGCAATGTTCAGATAGATGTTCATGAAAGTGAAGACAACTGGAACGAACATGTCATCACATGGAATAATGCCCCATCAGTAGGCACATTCGTTGCGTCAAACACAACCGTCGATGGATCAGGCAAATTTTATTCATGGGATATAACATCCTACGCTCAATCAGAATATAATAGCGATAAAATACTTAGTTTAGTCGTGAAATTCCCCATAGACGACCCTGACCACCCAGAGCTAAACCCAGCATGCCACCGAGATTTCGCAAGCAAGGAATTTAAGAAAACTGCACGACGTCCTTATCTGGAGATAGCGTTTGTAGAGATTCCAGTCGCCGACTTCACCTATTCGCCACCCTATCCATCCATATATGAAACTGTAACCTTTAACGCCTCAGCCTCCTACGATCCAGACGGTTACATCACCAGCTATAGATGGGATTTTGGAGACGGAAACATCACCACTGTGAACGACCCCATCATAACACACATCTACACAACAGCGAATTCCACAGTAAACTACACAGTAAATTTGACAGTGACAGACAATGCAGGATTTACCAACTCCACCACAGACACGGTGCCGGTTACAAATCCGACAATCCTATACGTTTCTTTGCCAGCTGGCGCATACGTTGGACCTAATCCAGACAATTGGTTAAGTCAATGTTGGCTTCTTAACATTACTGATCTCTCCGGAACATTTACCGTAAGGATAAATAATACACATGCAGGTTGGGCATCGTATGACACACATCTAATCATCGCTCTCAACAATGCCTCTTACGAGTACCTTAGCAGCCTCACTATTGATACCACAACGATATCTAAGACCTCCTTTATATACGGTACACCAGAACCATACGGCTTCACATTGACTTGGGAAGGAGATGTATATCCAACATGGTTTAGTGACGCTTATGTTGCCGGAACTATAGGACCTAAGAGCTATAAAGATGTGCAAGTTTCGGTGGCCTTCTCTAACGCAAATGGTGTGAGGATACATTTCGACGCCTACGGAAGCAAAGATTGTTCACCCCCGCCAACGAGCACAGGTCATATAACTCATAACGCCCACCAAAAGGACTCTACAGTTTTGTTCTGGCAACCTGCACCTCCTCCGCTTTCGGTTTCAATCAGTCCGACTTCTGTTGTTATGGATGTAGGTCAATCTGTAACCTTCACTTCAGATGTGTCCGGTGGCACTCCCCCCTACACGTATCAGTGGTATCTCAACGATGTTCCTGTTCCAAGCGCTGTTAACCCAACCTGGACTTTCACTCCAACCTCTCCCGGCTCATACGAAATCTACCTGATAGTTGCAGATAGCTCTGACCCTGCTGGATCTAACCCTGTCACAGTGATCGTAAACCCACCGCCAGTAGTTTCCATCAGTCCAGTGTCCGTTGTTATGGATGTTGGTCAGTCACAAATGTTTAATTCCTCTGTTTCTGGTGGTACTCCTCCCTATACCTATCAATGGTATCTTAATGGCACCCCCGTCGGTACCAACCCAAATTGGACCTTTATCTCCACTTCTGCTGGTTTTTATGAAGTTTATGTGAATGTTACAGACAATGTTGCTGTGACCGCTAAGTCTAACATAGCCTCAGTAACTGTTAATCCAGCACTTTCTGTTTCCATTACGCCAACCTCTGTAACTATGAATGTTGGTGAATCCCAACTGTTTACGTCAAATGTCTCTGGTGGGACCTCGCCCTACACCTACCAGTGGTATCTTGATGATGTCGCTGTCTCTGGTGCCACCGCCTCAACTTGGACTTTTACTCCTACCTCTCCTGGCTTATATGAAGTCTACGTGAATGTTACAGACGGTGTCTGCGTTACTGCTAAGTCTAACATAGCTTCTGTGACCGTCAACCTAGTATTAATTGTCTCCATAAACCCGACCTCGGTCGTTATGGATGTTGGTCAGTCTCGACTGTTCACTTCGTCTGTTTCCGGAGGAACGCCACCCTACACCTACCAGTGGTACCTCAACAGTACTCCTGTTCTAGGTGCTACTGGTACAACCTGGATTTTCATTTCTACTTCTGCTGGTTTTTATGAAGTTTATGTGAATGTTACAGACAATGTTGCTGTGACCGCTAAGTCTAACATAGCCTCAGTAACTGTTAATCCAGCACTTTC
>JGI24422J19971_10002343_pt1 | contig 11761 bp, 11 predicted proteins | sample DeeMarSWOR152_54_FD_19971 | JGI IMG/M metagenome (IMG submission 19971) | reverse complement strand
GATCGTACAAATTATGCAAGTTATTACTGGGACACTGCACTAGTACCTACGCAAAAAAGGGACAAAAGCCCGCAGATGCCGATTCCGGGATGTGCTTTTGGCAATTTTTGGCTTGAAATATCCACAAAGTTCTAGTAATGAAAGGAAGCGTTGGCAAGGTAAGGGGTTTGCTCTTTCAAACATAGGAGGGAAAGATGAATAAGGGTGATTTAATCAACGAGGTAGCAAAGGTCGTCAGCACCAAGAAACAGGCCCTGGCAGCGGTTGACTGTGTTTTTTCAACCATTACCAAGGCGCTGAGAAAGAGGGATACCGTCACACTGATTGGCTTCGGAACCTTCAAGGTGGGAGGGAGGAAGGCCAGGAAAGGGAGACATCCACAGACTGGTGCAGTGATCACAATCCAGGCAAAGAGGGTTCCCAAGTTCGTACCGGGCAAGGCCTTAAAGGATGCGGTGAAATAATCGACATTCGCATCGGTTGAATAAAGCCCTCACGGAGGCTCACCTACCCCCACGAGGGCTTTTTGATAAATGAAAGGGGGGTATGACACGGTGACAGCCCGGATCGAGCTTATTCCAACCGTATCTCACTGCATTGAAACAGTAGCTAAAAGGGAATACTGGAAGAATGTAGACGAATATCTCAGAAACAGAAAGGCCGATAGAAAACTTGAGGAGAGAATAGAGCTTCTCAGGTCCTTCCTCGAGTCTGCGGACTTTGGTACGCTCAGAAGACGATCGGAAAAGCACCTCGTAGACGGAAAACGGGTAAAGTTCACCCTTTCCATTAAGGATGGAAAACAACGATGTGAAATGACTGTGGAGAAGGCATAGGAGTGGAAAAATGAATGCGGCGGAAAAAACCTTGTAATTGCCTGACCCGAGTGGTATAGACGGAAAGGCTTTTCTGGGGGACAATATGCGTGGAGAATCCAGGAGGGAGTTCCTGAAAGTCTCCGGTATCATTGGCCTTGGCCTGGCAGCATGCCCTATAGGGGTATCCTTGGCCGAGGCGGTAAAGTTTGACAGAGAACTCTACAAGGTCTCAAGGTCCAGGATAGGTATGGGGACAATAGTGTCCCTGACCGTTCTTGATGCCTCCAAGGACCATGCAGATGAAGCCATAGCTCTCGCCTTTGAAGAGATAGAAAGACTGACCGGACTGATGAGCAGGTTTGACGGTACGACACCGGTTGCCCAGCTCAATCGAGAAGGACTTCTCAAGGACGCCCCCCCTGAGCTCTCCTTTGTGATCAAACAATCCATGTATTACCACCAGATCAGCAGTGGGGTCTTTGAAATCACGGTGAAACCAGTGCTGGACCTATTTGTTCAGTCCTTTACAGGGCCACACAAGGCCCCGCCAGATGAGGAAAAGATTACCGAACTCTTGGAGCTCGTTGATACCAAGCTAATCGCCCTTAGCCGAGACACCATAGCATTCAAAAGGGACGGCATGGGGATTACCGCAGATGGCATTGCCAAGGGCTTTATCGTGGATAAGGCTGTTGAAGAACTGATGAGGCGAGGGATAAGACATGCCCTTCTAAACGCCGGGGGCGATATCAGGACAATAGGTGACAGAGGGAATAACAGGCCCTGGAGAATAGCCATCGAAGACCCATTCAAGGGCAAAAACTATCCCGCCCTGGTCGCCATCACGAACAGGTCCATTGCCACCTCTGGCAACTACGAGGTGTTCTTTGACAAGGAGAAGATCTTTCACCATATCGTTAACCCCAAGACCGGACTCTCACCCCTCATTAATGCGAGCGTCTCTGTGCAGGCCCCGACGGCTATGGAGGCTGATGCCCTTTCGACCGCACTCTTTATCCTTGACCCAGCTCGAGGGACGAGATTAATAGACTCGCGTCCCCACTGCCAAAGCCTCATAGTCACGAGAGATGGGAGAAAAATTAGATCAACTGGATGGCATAGTATCAGACTATAGCCGCTTCCACATTGGTCCTGAATCCGAACTCCGGCCCGCACTATTGTTTGGAACAAAGGGAGGCGATTTCTGCGGAAGGGCGCGTTGTCTGGTCTTCAAAGAGGGGCGATGTGAGATGCCTTGGGGTGGATTATCCCTCTACTAATTCATCCTTATAGTAGTTTTCGAATCGTGTATATTCTTCCCTAAATGTCAGATTAATCTTGCCAGTTGGACCGTTCCTGTGTTTGGCAATAATAAGTTCCGCCTTTCCCCTGTTTTCCTCTGTCCGATTATACAGTTCTTCCCTGTAGATAAACAGGATCAGGTCTGCATCCTGTTCTATGGCACCTGATTCCCTCAGATCAGCTAATAGTGGTCTCTTATTGGGCCTGTCCTCAACCCTTCTGTTCAGCTGGGAAACTGCCACTACGGGAATATTCAGATCCTTTGCAAGTGCCTTCAAAGACCTCGATATATCAGAGATCTCAAGCTGCCTTGATTCAATCGACTTCTTGCTCTGCATTAATTGAAGGTAATCAATAACTAGCAGGGATATATCAAATTTCTTTTTCAACCTCCTGGCCTTGGCCTTCAATTCGAGGGCTGAAAGCCCAGAGGAATCGTCGATGTATATAGGGAGCTCTGAGAGCCTGTTGGCAGAGTCCGTTAAGCGAAGGTAGTCATCATCCTGTAAAAATCCCCTCCTTAATCTTGATGAATCTATGGTAGCATCTGCTCCCAAAAGCCTTATACCAAGCTGGAGCCTCGACATCTCAAGGGAGAATATGGCTACACCAACCGCGCCATCAAGTGCAGCGTTATACCCAATGTTCAAGGCTAATGCCGTCTTACCCATGCTAGGCCTGCCCGCAATGATAATAAGATCAGAGGGCTGAAGGCCGGAAGTGAGATTGTCAAAATCGGTAAATCCAGTTGGAATACCCGTGATGGCGCTCCCTGGGGTTTTCTCTATTTTCTTGAAGCTCTCCTTGACAACCTCATTAAGGGGGTAAAAGCTTTGATCGATATCCCTCTCTGCTATCTCAAATATGGATTGCTCAGCTAAATCAAGGATCTCTTCAGTGTCATTGGTGGGCTGGAAACAGATTTCAGAGATGTGGGAACACTGTTTTATTAAGTCTCTCCTTGTAGCTAAATCTTTTACGATTTCAGTATGATACATTATTCCAGCAGAGGTTGATATTCCCTCCGCCAGAGAGGCCAAATATTCTGTTCCTCCCATCTTCTCCAGGGCATTCTTTTCCTTCAATACCTGAGAAAGTGTTATGAGATCGACCGGTTCATCCCTGTTATATAAGGTGAGCATTCCTTCAAAGATGTGGGTATGGGCCTCTCTGTAAAAGTCCTCCCCCGACAGGATGTCCACAACCTGGTTGAGTGCATCATTATTGATCAATATGCCCCCCAATATGGCCTGTTCCGCCTCCAGATTGTGCGGAGGGACCTTATAGGTTGAATCCGTTATAGGTTCTTTTTTCTTGGGCATTAGGGCCATTTTAAGCCTGTTCTTCCTCTCTCTCAACAATTACCTTTATGGTGGCCTGGACCTCCGGGTGGAGTTTAATGGGTACTTCAAACTCCCCAAGAGTCCTGATTGGTTCATCGACAATAACCTTTCTTCTATCTACGACAATCCCCCCTTTCTCAAGTTCTTGAGCAATATCTCGACCGGTCACGGACCCGAAAAGCCTGTCCTCCTCGCCGGCCTTTCGCCTCACAGTGACTACTATCTGCGAAAGCTTTTCCCTCGCTGTCTCAGCTGCCTCCTTATCTTTGATGCGCTCGGCCATTATCTTCTGTCTTGTCACCTCCAGGGCCTTTAAATTACCCTTATTGGCCTCAATCACCACGCCCTTGGGAATGAGATAATTCCTGGCATACCCCCTGGCTACATCTACGATATCTCCCTCAAGACCAAGGGGTTCGAAATCCCGCATCAATATGACCTTCATGTCCCCTCTCGAATTCGAATTTCCTCCCTCCCCTGAGCCCAGGGAATGGCCTCTCGGCTAAGCTTGCGAATTGTGACTAGAGGAAAGGTGTGGTATTGCTCGGCCCGGAAAAGAGAAGTGCGTCAAAACCAGCGGAGTAATAAGAAGACAAAATGAGGACCCACGCCCAGGCCAGCTCCCCGAGGCCCCCATGGATAAACCCGTCTACCTCAAAGACTACCTGTTAGAATTCTCGAAATTCTTTGGTCCTTACCTTTGCTGTAGTAAAAGGCAAAAGGGCAATATTGCGTGCTCTTTTTATGGCTAAAGCCAGCTGTCTTTGATGCCTGGCGCAGTTGCCAGAAATCCTCCTCGGTATAATCTTTCCCCTTTCGCTCGTAAAAACTGCGAGCGCATTTGGCTCCTTGTAGTCGATTCTGAGGCTCGGATCAGCGCAGAATCGACAGATCTTGTGCTTCACAAAGACCCTTCTGCCCCTCATATCAGCGGTCATTCTTCTTCCTGCTCAGTTGATTGCTGAGGGCTCTCCTCCGTTGTATCTTCCCTTGCCTGCCCCTTATTTATTAAATCCTCTGGGTCAACGTCCTCACCCATCTTCACAGTCAGGTATTTTAGAACCCGATCGTCTAAATCTAGACCCCTCTCAAGCTCTTGCACCACTCCAGGAAGACCACAAAAATCCAGCACAACATAATAGCCCCGGTCGAACTTCTTAACGTCGTAGGCCAATCTCCTCTTTCCCCACTCCTTTACGTTTACAGTGTGACCTTTTAGTTTCTTGATCAGATTCGAGAACTTCGTGACTACTTCCTTTAAGGAGTCCGCGTCAAGATTAGGATTAACGATATAAATAGTCTCGTACTGCCTCATCGAACGGGGTGCCTTCCTTCCCTTTGCATTTGATACCTTACGGTATGGGTTTTTTTATCCCCGCCATTAGGGATTGTCAACCCATTTTTTGAGAGCCATGGGTATATCTCTCCCTAAGGCCTTTCTTGTAAATCTTTCCTGAACCGGACTTGGGGAGCTCAGAGATAAAATCAACACTTTTTGGGGCCTTATAGTGCGCGATATGATCTCTACAATATTGAATGATCTCCTCTTCGGTCGCCTCTTTCCCTTCCCGTAGCACCACAACCGCCTTTACAGCCTCCCCCCATTTGGCGTCTGGTACCCCAATAACCGCTGCTTCCAGTATTGCTGGGTGTGAGTAGAGGACATTTTCAACCTCGGTTGAGTACACATTTTCACCACCGGTTACGATCATATCCTTCTTTCTATCCACAATATTGACATATCCTTCCCTATCAACCACAGCGAGATCCCCTGTATAGAGCCATCCATCTTTGATGGCTGAAGCGGTTTCTTCAGGCTTGTTCCAGTAGCCCTGGGTAACGATATCACCTTTCACAATAATTTCCCCTACCTCTTTACTATCATAGTTGACTTCCTTTCCATTGTCCCTCACTACCTTGAGCAATACTCCCATCATAGGCCGCCCCGTCTTAGCCTTGTAAGTAAACTGCTCCTCTGGGGAGAGACGGGTAAGGTGCTCCTTGAGGATCGACAGGGTTAGATACGGACAAGTCTCAGTCATCCCATAGGTTTGTATGTAATCACATCGAAATGTCCTCATTATCCTCCTGACGAGGTCTGGGGCAATAGGCGCGCCTCCGCTTAGCACGACCCTGAGGCTCGAAAAATCGTAGGAGTCAACTGCGGGGGTATTGACCAGCACGTTCCACATGGTGGGAATCATATTGGTAATCGTGGCCCGCTCGTTCTGCATGGATTCTAAGACTAATTGCGGGTCAAAGTCGGCTACCGTTATATGTCTTGCTCCCACCCAGGTTATCGCAAATGTGGCCCAGGCATCGGCCAGATGAAAAAGCGGTGCTACGTGGATCCAGCTATCGGCATCACTCAACCTCAACTCTCCTATTGTAGCAAGGGCATGGGTGCAGACGTTTTTGTGAGTAAGGATGACCCCCTTTGGCTCACCGGTAGTTCCGCTTGTATAGTAGAGCTGTGCCACATCATCCTGGGATACCTCTGCGAGAGATGGTGGTTCAGGGCCCCCTCCTTTGATCGCATCCTCATAATCTACTGCATCAAATACAGTTGTTTGAGCCCCCTCTCCAGTCCATATTACCTGCTGTAGCCTTGTGTCTAAGTTGCCCAATGAGTTTACGCTGCTCGAGAAACACCTAGAGGCTATTAAGATCACGGCACCGGAGTCTTTCAGGATAAGGGCAAGTTCCCTGGGAGAGAGTCTGATATTGAGGGGGTTGATAATAGCACCAAGCTGGGCGGTGGAGAAATAGGACTCCAAGAACTCATGACTGTTTTCATGTAATATAGCCACGCACTCTCCCTTCTTTATTCCCACCGATCGAAGGAAATTGGCCAGCTTGTAGACCCTGCGAGCAAANTCCCCATAGGTAAATCTCCTTCCCCGAGAAACGATTGCCTCCTTCTGAGCGTAAAGGCTGACCGCCTTTTCCAATATGAACGGTATGTTCACAACCCAGACCTATTACCTGAAGGCCATTTCATATATCCTCTCCACATCTCCTTTAGTCAAATCCCGTGGATTTGGTACAAAGAGCCTCGCCTGTCTCATGCCCCCTTCCACAAGCCTGGGGAGATCCCGTTCGTGGACCCCATAATCGGGGAGCTTGATGGATATATCGACGGCCTCAAGTAAGTTCTTCACCGCATGTATGGATTTCCCCGCGGCTTCATAAGCAGGGAGTGCCCCCATATTTTCTCCCATTGCCTTGGCTATCTGGACATATCTCTGGATGCTCCCTATTTTATTGTACTCCATCACATGAGGCAGCATGATGGCATTAGACCTGCCATGTGACATATGATATTCTGTACCCAAGACATAGGCCAAGCCGTGAACGGCCCCCACTCCACTGCTAGTGAAGGCCAGACCCGCCAGGCTGGCTGCAAGGGCCATATTGTATCTGGCCTCTAGGTTGCTTGCCTTCGCATAGGCAACGGGAAGATTCTCAGCTATCAGACGAATGGCCTCGATTGCCAGAATATCCGAGAAGGGTGTGGCCTTGACAGAGACATAGCTTTCGATAGCATGTACGAGGGCATCTATGCCAGTGTCTGCAGTTACAACAGGTGGCATAGAGACGGAGAGTAACGGGTCAACAATGGCGACATCCGCCAGATTAAAATTACTATAGACCACTTTCTTGGTGTTCTCGGCTTCATCGGTCACCACAAATACCCGGGTTACTTCGCTCCCCGTCCCACCAGTGGTGGGGAGCAAGATCTTAGGAAGACCCCCTTTGGGGACAAGATCGATCCCGGCATAGTCGAGCACCTTTCCTTTATTGGTGGCCATGAGGGAGGCACCCTTTGCTACGTCTAGAGAACTCCCGCCCCCAATTCCTATAATGACATCGTATCCTTCCTCACGAGCCATTTGAGCGGACTCGTCTACGACACCAAAAGGTGGTTCAGCCACTACCTTGTCAAAAATGCCTGTCTCTACGTTTTCAGATTCCAGAGATCCCTGGATGCCATCTATCAAGCCTGCCTTGACTACCCCGGGATCCGTAACAATCAGGGCCTTTTTCCCTCCCAACGCTCTACACTCTACGCCAATTTGCTTAGCAGCCCCGATACCAAGGGTAACCTTGTTCGGCGATAAGAAGGTGCTTATTCTATCCTGCATATAGTAAGCGCTTTTCATGTCATTATCTCCTCACCTATTGGTCCTCTGTCTGATACCCCTCAAGCCCCTGCTTTTTGTCTGAGGGCTAGACGTGGACACGAGTATTACCAGTAAAATCTCCCATCCCCTGCGGCAGCGCCCTTTCGCACTATCAACAAGATTCTATCCTAATATGATATTTTCAAAGGAAAGGCCACTGAATTTTGAACACCTTTCGAGGTCCTTATCCAAGCCGAGAGTTAATTCCACACCAAGGGTTCTTAAGCACGTGGAAAGCGGGACAGATCCTCTTGGTAGCCGAAGACTATGAGGACATCACCCTCCCTTATGATAGTAGAAGACGTGGGTAGGAGATAGGAAATCCTATTGCCTTTGGCTTGGGAGTGCCTTTTGATTGTTAAAACCGTGGCCCCAAAGCGCTCTCGCAGTTTTAGCACCTCCAGAGTTTTTCCCACGAAGATTCTCGGAGCGGTGACCTCCATTATCTCAAACCCCTCCCCAAGAGCTAATTGCTGCGAACGCATCTTTTGCTGGAGCCGAAAGGAGCTTGCCAAACCAGAGGCCATATCGAGTCTAAAGATCTCCCGATTATACGCCTGTATAACATCGCTCCTCCGTATCGTGCCGACTAACCTCCCTTGTTCGACAACTGGAACCTCATCAAGACTAGACTTGCCAAACAGGTGCATTACGATGTCAAGGGATTCCTCGGGATTCATTACTGTTACTTCCTCGTCCATGAGATCCGATGCGATCACCGCGTCACGAACTGTCTCGTAATCCGTCATAATAGGTCGTAAGGCTTCAAGTGAGATAGAGCCCTGGATTCTGTTATCATCCCCAACCACAAAAAAATGGGAATGGGAGCTCGCCATCATCCGTGTAACAAGCTCAGTCAAGGGTGCCGATGGGGATACCAGCTCAATCTCAGGATGCATAACCTGTGAAACCTTTAGACGCTTGAGCACATTGAGTTCCCTTCCACCATAGATATTCACCCCCTTCCTGATCAATTTGAGGGTATAAATCGACTCCCTTGATAAGAGGGCTGAAATGACCAGGCTTATTGTACAGGCAAACATCAGGGGGAGGATGATGCGATAATTTGCCGTCATCTCAAATATAATGATCATAGCGGTAATAGGGGCCCTGGTGGTACCGGCCACAAGTGCACCCATGCCCACAAGTGCATATGCACCGGGGGAAGCAGTAGTGTATGGGAAAAGCGTATGGAAGATCTGGCCGAAGAGGCCCCCCAACGCCGCGCCCATAAAGAGAGATGGTGCAAATATCCCCCCTGAACCACCTGAACCGATGCTAATGCTGGTAGCCACTATCTTGGCAATCAAGAGCCCCGCAAGCATGATTCCCAACATCTCGCCGCGCAAGACATGGTTGACTGATTCGTACCCTACCCCGAAGATCTGAGGGAAAAAGATACCAATAGACCCGATGAGGGCACCTCCGATGGCGGGTTTAATATACCCCGGCACCCTTTTCCGCCGTTCAAAGAAATCCTCCATACCATAAAGAACGCGGATGAAGCTGTAGGCGACCACCCCAGCTGAGACCCCCAGCATCAAATAGAGGAGCAGCTCGCTGTGGTGCAAGAGATCGTATGGGGGAACCTCAAAGGCAGGGAAATTACCCAAGTAGTGCCTGGATAAGGCAGTGGCGATTACTGAAGAGACAACAATGGGAATGAACTGGATAACCGCAAACTCACTCAGTATGATCTCTAAGGAAAAAAGGGCGCCGGCCATGGGGGCGTTAAAGGTAGCAGCAATACCTGCTGCAGCACCACAGGCCACCAAAGTCCGCAGACGCCCCCCTGATATCTTCAGCAACCTGCCGACGGCAGAGCCCATTGCGGAGCCAATCTGTACAATGGGACCTTCGCGACCCGCAGAACCACCAGACCCGATGCAAATAGCGGATGCAAACGCCTTAGCAAATACGACCCGGCTTCTCATCCTACCGTCCCTTAAAGCGACGGCCTCCATCACCTCGGGCACGCCATGCCCTTTCGCCTCACGGGCAAAGAAAGAGACGATGATTCCCACCAAAAGGCCACCCATTGCGGGAATTACTATCTTTACCCAGAAGGGTGCAGCCAGGGCCATCGTTAGCAGATCCCTCCCGCTCATCCCCGTAACACTTCCCCAGCCCAGCTGAGCAACTGCGGTAATCAGCTCCCGAAAACCGATAGCGCCATATCCCCCCACTGCACCCACAATCCCTCCCATCACGATCATAAACAGATGTTCGTGATGGGTGAAGGCTATTGCAGTCTTACTCACACCGTGGAGAACTCCTGAGAAAACGCTTCCCTTCATTGCTGAGCTTATTCTTCAACTCCTTCGCCACCAGTAGTAAACCGGAGCTAGAACATTGGCCTTGCTAGGGAAAGATCCGCCCTGGGCAAGTATGGGATTCCCAGTAAGAACTCATGAGGGCAAAGGGCTCAGAAAAACGAGGAGGGGGCTCGACCCCCTCGTCATTGTCCCTCATTCATCCGCATACAGAGGACAAGCTGGCCTCTAGGTTCTTTACTTCCTATCTTCCTAACACGACATACCTTGTATGCCCCTCATGTCTCACAACCATGAGGATCTGGTCCTTTGAGGCTGATTCCCGCATTATCCTCGTATAATCGTCCATGCCTTCAATCGATTCTCTTTCTATCTCCTGAATCAGATCACCCCTTTGCAACCCTGCCTCCGAGGCTGGGCTACCTCCACGGACACTTGAGACCACGACCCCCTTCTCGCCCTCTAGACCTAATGACTCTGCAAGTTCAGGGGTAAGTTCCTGCACGGATAGTCCGAGGCTTTCTTCAATCTCAGGCATAGTGGTTGCAGCGACTCTGGGTTCCTCTGGTAACTCAGCTATCTTGACCCTCAGTGTCTTTTCCTTTCCCTCCCTAATTACCACTATTTCTGCGTCCTTACCGATCGGTGTCTCTGCAACCATAGGTGGCAGGCTGTTCATCGTCTCAACCTTTTTCCCGTCAAAGGTGATTATCACATCTCCTCTCTTGAGACCTCCTTTATCGGCGGGACTGTCAGTATTTACTTCCCCTACAAGGGCACCTTCTGCTGTTTTAAGGCCGAATTTCTCCTTGATCTCGGGTGTAACTGTTTGAATTACCACTCCCAGCCACCCCCTGACGACCCTCCCCTTTTCCTTGAGCTGGGACATAACGGATTTGGCCATGTTAATGGGTATCGCAAAGCCTATACCTATATTTCCCCCACTTTGGGTGAAGATTGCTGAGTTGATACCTATAACCTCCCCATCGAGGTTGAATAGGGGCCCACCTGAATTTCCGGGGTTTATGGATGCGTCGGTCTGGATGAAGTTGTCATACGGGCCTGCACCTATTACCCGCCCCTTTGCACTTACAACTCCAGCAGTTAAGGTATTCCCAAGACCAAAGGGATTTCCTATGGCCACAACCCAATCTCCTACCCTCAGTTTATCTGAATCCCCGAGCCTGGCAGCCCGGATTGGCTTATCGACCTGAATCTTTATAAGGGCAAGATCTGTCTTGGGGTCACGCCCAATGATCTTCGCCTCGTGTCGCTCGTTCTCGGAAGATGTGACCAGGATTTCCTCTGCATCCGCAACCACATGGTTATTGGTCACAATATAGCCGTCCTCGCTGACAACTACACCTGATCCAAGGCTTCTCTGTCTCAACTCCTGTTCAGGTATCTCACCAAAGAAGCGCCGGAAGAAGTCCTCCCCAAAGAAATCCCTAAATTCCCTACCCGGAAACGGCAATGATCTCCTGAATCCCTTAACCACCTTTGTAGTGCTGATGTTGACGGCAACATGGCCCTCTTTAGCTACCAACTCTGCAAAACTATCAGGGATACCTGTCTGCGCCGACACATCCCTGGCAACTCCTATGCCGAAAAGAAGGCTACCGGCCAGGGCCATGCAGATGAGAATTTTTATCGTCCTGTGAGTGCGCTCATTTTTCATTTAAAGTTACCTCCTCCCTTTAGTGTCTCCTTATTGTAGACGCACATTTAATCCCCTGTCCCTGAGATACTCCTTTACCTGTCTAATGCTCAAGATCTGGTAGTGAAACACAGAGGCGGCCAGCAAAACGCGGGCTCCCCCCAAAACTACCCCGTCATAGAAA
>JGI24422J19971_10002342_pt1 | contig 11762 bp, 12 predicted proteins | sample DeeMarSWOR152_54_FD_19971 | JGI IMG/M metagenome (IMG submission 19971) | reverse complement strand
GGACTCTTAATCCGTAGGTCAGGGGTTCAATTCCCCTCGGGCCCGCCACAGATAGCTTTGCGTGGAATGCAGTGGTGACAGTGCAGGAAAGTTTATGGTTGCAGAAGACCGGAAATCATTTGCAGAGGCAAAGATTTGACAGTGCGCTTTGAGGTCGCAGAATTTGCAGGTTATAACATTCTCAGCCATTCTGGTTTGGGTTGCTGTAGCTTTGCTCATTCTAAACAACTATCTGAGATCGCAATGGGCGCTCTTGATTGCCATTGGCTTGATTGTCATTGCAGTTTTGATTTATCTTGTTCATGTCATTCGCCTACGCAAAGAGAAAGCATGAAAACTATGGGGTAAGCAATCCTTGCAGCCTTCTTGGAATTCATGAATGCAAAGGCACATGTTCATTCAAAATGAAAGAGAGAAAGAGAAGACTAGGAAGCGACTCAAGAGACATGAAGCCGATTCGGTTTTCCGCATTTGGGGCAAAATTCAATGCTTACATCTACCCAGGTCCCACAGCTCGGGCACGCTTCTCTGATCAGAGTTCCACAGTTCTCACAATAAAACGCCGTGTGGGGAACCTCTTTACCGCATTTTGGACAAGCAGGCAACGAAATGCACCCTTAGACCTTCTGACCAATTCCACACTTAAGCTTTAATGCTCACGAGAAAGCGATAAACAAGTAGAAAAGGGAGCAATATCAACTAGCACTTCATATTCGGTGGGCTTCTCTTGCCTAAAGCATTGAGTCTCAGGGTTTCGAAGACATCAGCGCAGAAAGCTCTCACGTTACTCAGGAGGCTAATCCTATTGAACCGAGAACTGAAACTTGATCGAGGAAACGATTATGCGCACATACCACTCATACGCGCGCCATGTGCAGAAGAGCTCGAAAAACTGAAGGAAACTCTACCCGACCTGCAAATATCTGAACGCGAGTTCGAGAGCGTCAAGCACCCGGACGGACTAGTTGACCTGTTGAGCGCTAAGGTGCCGTCTCAAGTCTTGGCAAGTCTACCACATGCAATTGACTTCATAGGAGACATAGCTGTTGTCGAGATTTCACCCGAGATGGAGCCTTTCAAGCAGATCGTTGGAGAGGCCATCTTGAAAGCGCACAAGAGAGTGAGAACCGTTGTGTCGAAGGGAGGTGCTGTGAGTGGTGTCTACCGTCTCCGAAACTTTGAAGTTATTGGTGGAGAAACCAAGACCAAGACAGTACACCGGGAATTTGGCTGTGTCTTTCACGTTGACATTGCGAAGGCTTACTTTTCGCCACGCTTGTCTTATGAGCACGCGCGTATTGCTTCATTGGTTAGGGAAGGCGAAACCGTGATCGACATGTTTGCTGGAGTGGGTCCATTCTCAATCTTGATTGCTAAGAAACACACAGACACACATGTCTACGCCATAGATGTGAATCCAGAAGCACACGTATTCCTCAAGAAGAACGTAGTTGCTAACCGCACGTTGGGGAAGGTCACGCCGGTTTTGGGCGATGCTAGACAGGTTGTTAATGAGAGTCTAGTTGGAATTGCTGACCGCCTGATCATGAACCTACCCGAAAAAGCAATAGAATACGTGGGCGTCGCCTGCAAAGGCCTTAAGCCTGAAGGCGGCTTCATGCATTACTATCAATTTGTCAACACGCCTAAACCCATAGAGACAGCAAAAGCCAGGCTTGCTGAAGCAATGAAGCAGACCAATAGAGAGCTGCACCAGATGGTGCATGCAAGAATTGTTCGCGGGGTTGCGCCTTTCACCTATCAAGTTGTTGTTGACGCCGAAATCAAATAGCGCTCTCAGCTGCCAGCGTTATCTTCACTCTGTGCTTCGAATTCTGCAATTTCTTAACAAGCGCCCTCGAAAGCTCCTTCGCAGCTTTATCAGCTCGAATAGCCAAAGTTCGACCGCACACGTAATCACTTTTCCTTACAACCAAATCCGTCTCATGCGTAAACAACAACCGAAGACTTCCCCAAGCTTTTATGACTTCCACCTCACCGTCAACTTCAACAGTGATTTTGATCCTCGTGCTTTCACTTTGTGCAGCTTTCTTGAATCGAAGGCTCAGGTCATTCGCGCCCTTACTCGAACCCACACCGATGATGCAGTCTCCTTGCTTTGTCAAATGAGTTTCTTTGGTGATCTCGAATGTTGTTTTGTTGGTTGACTGAACATTCTCATGACCATGGGCGTAGATTATCTCGATTGCTCTCATAATGTTTCTAATTCCTTCAAGGCTTTTGAGACGAGGGTCTTCTTATATCCACCGAAGATTTTAGATGCAGCTTGAAGGTACGCGACTTCTTCTGGGTCAACGCCCATAAGAGTGGCTGTCACCGCGTCGGCAAGAACGGAATTCTCGCTTCCTATGAGGAGGTCTCGATCTTTTACCTCGTTTATCCAGTAACAAGGCGTAAACAAGCTTCGGTAAATCTTGTTGACGTCTACGATGCTTTGGGGCAGCCAGGCGTCGTTTTTTCCATGCCACTTTCCATATCTCGCAGGGTCTGGAATAAAACCAAACAGGTTTTTTGTAGAGAGAGACATGACTTCTCTTGTCTTACGGCTTAGGTTCAGGCTAAGAAGAGTGCAACCCCTCAGATAATAGATTCGTTGAGGGACAAAACCATACATTTCCTCGTTTCTTACAGGACCAAACTTCCGTTCAACGATTTTTTTGATCTCCGCGTTGGGAGCGGTTCTACCAGTCCAGACTTCCTCTGTCACGTTTAGGTATTGGATGCGATGTTTTCTGAGAACAGTTTTGATTCCGCCGTATTTCAGAAACCAATTATCCTGTTCTCGGATCCATTTCCATTTTCTTCTAGCATTTGCAGGCGTAATGACTTCTTGAGGTTCTGGACCAGTGTTGAGTTTATTTCGCCATGCTGTATAGCTCTCTATGACGGTTGTGTCACCTTTCAAGCAGTTGAACAAGAGTTCCAACATTTTAGCCGAAGTGAATGTGTTAGCATTGCTCCAGTTAGGCTTGATAACAAAGCCGTTTCCTCGCATCTTCAACCGCTTCAAAAATCGTTTCATATCCGCGATATTAGCAACTTTGGCAATGACTATTTCTTTGGTTCTCACCGTTTCATTCCCATTCTAAAGTAGCGTGCTTCATTCTAGGGCTTCTATAGCGTCGACCTTACCGTCGCCGTCTAAGTCGAAGCCTTGAATAACAGCGGCAAAGGCGTCTGTTCCATTGAAGTTTTTGAGTGTTTCCTTCCAGAATTTGGTCAGTGCCAGCACGCAGGCTTTAGTTCCAACAGCCTTGTTGCCTGCGATTACGATTATCTGCTTGCTACGGTCCCACGGGTTGACTATTTTTGCTATCAGTCCGATGTTGTCGCTTGTGTACACACTGCGTGTCTTTTGGGAGTTTAATCCGCCGAACAAGAATCCCTGCTCTGTGGACTTGACGTTGAAACGTGTCGGCAAAAACTCGTTGATCTCCTGGGTAAGCAAATTTGTGCCAGGACCACCCACCAAAATCAAGTTGTTCTTTTCTTCCTTCTCAACTTTGACGTCAACGTCAAGTTTCACTGCGAAATCGTCCGACAACTCCACGTATCGTCCTAGGAAGAGACTCAAGTGTGCGGCATAGTGCCCATCTCGAGCTCTTGCCTTGAAAGGACCGTGCGGGTCTGGACTACCCACCACAATTTTACCGTCAAAGACGGCGTTCGTTATAAAAGGCGAAAAGAACTGTTTCAGCTTTTCATCCATTTCAGGCGCGTTAAACGTTGCTATTCTGCGGTTGCCAAAGGGCAGTTCAACCCCAAAGGCTGGATAAGCTGTCTGGTAGTATCGTGCGATCGCGCCTTTCTTTTCTTCTTCCCTGACCTTCCTTATGACTCCTGCTTCAGAGAGTTTCCGTATGTGATAGTAGACTTTCTGTTCGTGGACGCCCAGTTTTTTCGCGATTTCTATGGGGTACATTTCGCGTTCGCTTATCAAACGCAGAATCTGCCAGCTCAGCCTGTTAGCCACTGCCTTAAGCCGGTCTGGGCGGTCGAATAATGCTATGTCTTTGACTTCGTAGTGGTTGTTTTCTCGGCTAAGGAGGGATTTTTTGTTCATGTTTGGATAGGTACGCGGGGACTTCCCTTATAAACATTTTTTTAGTGGTTCTGGGGCCGATTTCTTACAAGTTTCCTCACTTCTGGATGTTTGAAGTGAATCGACAATTGGAGAGTGCTGGCTGATGTATTCATTCAACACTGCTACATTACAAGAAATGTTTTGCGTGCCAATGTATAAATTCCTCTATGTAGCATGCTGAAATTGTTGGAGCGGCTTTGATAAGGGCCAGTCTTAGCAAGAGCGACCGCGTGATGGCATGGTGTAGAGGTAAGACTGGGCTCATTGCTTTCGCGTTGTGTATTGCTTTCGTTTTGGTTTTAGTGGGCATTTCTTTGAGTAATCAAGCATCACCGAAGAACAATCTTGCGAGCTTCGACTGCCATTTCTCCTCGAGCACATTTTCAATCGAAGTGAAAGTTGAACTTTCTGATGGCATGGATCAGGACGAGGCAACCAGTGTAGCAGTTAGTGCTTTGAAAGAAGTACTCGTTGTAAATTCAAAAGAGCGAATCGGATCCTTCGGGTCGAGTGCTGATCTGGACAGTGATGGACTCTGGGCAGTCAAACTGAAGTTGACGCACACCATAACCAGTTGGCAGCCAGGCCACTGGGGGTCTATCCCGACCGCGGTGACCTCGAGATCCTTTGAGGCCATAATAGATCCAATCAATCGAACTGTCGAATGCAGCTTTGTTTAGCGCCGCAAGCCTATCTGGATAGAAATCTACAAGCCTCTGATTTCTGAATAGAACATTTCTGCATCAGCTTTATATTCCTCTGTCTCTGAGCCGGTTTCTGGCGCGAAACTCCACCGCTGTCAAGAGAGAGAAAGGAAGCCAAAACTCTCCTTCTGTGGGCGGTTCTTTTTCGCTTTCTTGCGTGCTGTTCATTTTCCATCTTTGGAAAACAAAGGGGAATTTTGTGCTTTGCCTATATATGGGCAGAGGCTTCTTCTCTTGGAAGATGTGTGCAAAATGGGTTGAAAGCAAAGAAGATGGCGGAGACGCGGGAGAAGATGATGTGCAAATGGAGACCTCTGTTTTAAGGCTCAGACGCGAAGCATTGAAGCCTTTTGGTGCAGTGTGGCTAAGCCACTTGCTTATCGAGGTCTTTCTTCTCATGCATCCTGCTCTGGTGCCCATTTTTATGCAAGAGTTTGGTTTGTCGATCTTTCAGGCAGGATTGCTAATAGCGATTCCGAGCATTTGTCGTCTAGTGATAGTCATACCCACTGGAGTCCTTGCAGACAAGTACGGCTCCCTTCCATTCATAATTCTAAGCCTATTGATAGGTGGGGCTTCAGCGCTCCTGCTCAGCCAGACAACCAGCGTTTTCATTCTCACAGTCTCGATTGCGTTGATCATGATATCTGTAACCATCTATCATCCACCAGGAATGAGCGCGGTAAGTGCACTCTTTCCAGCGCAAAAAGAACGTAGCGCAGCGATAGGCTGGCACGGAGCTTCAGGATGCATCGGGCAATCTCTTGGAACAATTTCACTTGGCCTTCTCCTCGCGCAGTATGGCTGGAGATTCAGTTATCTGCTTTTCACCTTTCCGTTGCTATTCTGGGCGTTTGCGCTAACTAGAATCAGGATTCCGCAACTGACTCGCAAAATCCGTGACATCAGAACAGGGAATGCGATAGGATTAGAGATTGCCCATGATTTTTCTAGAAAGGCTTCATTCAATAGGTTGGGTTTTTTTGTGCTTGTGTCAGCTATGGGGCTGAATGGACTCGCTAACGGAGGCATATCAGCATTTATGACTACCTACTTGACTTCGGCGCAGAATTTGTCGGTTGAGGTTGCAAGCATAATCTTTGGCGTTGGACCGTTAGTCGGCATTGTTGGATCGATAGCCACAGGGTACGTGAGCGCCAAGTTCGGCGACAAGAACTCGCTTGTGTTGATCTTTTTGGGGCAGGTTGTGTTTCTGTTGGGTTTGGTAGCCATTCCCCTCGTGTTTCTTGCTATGCTGTGCTTTCTGATGTATCAGTTATTCCTTCATGCGCTCTGGACACCTTCTACATCCATGGTTGCCAGCCTAATGGGCAAGACTGGCGGAGGCACTGCCTATTCATTGTTCTATTTTGCCCACGATTTGCTTGGGGCGACCTCGCCGCTTGTGGCTGCCGTTCTGATTGAAAGTCTGGGCTTGGTTTCTCCATTCATCTTTGCTATGATTCTGCTATTCCTGTGTGCTCTCTTGATTCGCCTGATTAGCTTGGAGTAGATTTCAGGCAGCTATTGCCTTGCACTTCTTGATCCTGCGTGAGCATTTGAAGTATTTTTTAGTGGTTCTCTCGTTGTGCCGCGTTTTGGTTCATGAGCCGTTTTGAAATCTGTTTTAACAATATTGCGATTTCATTAAGAATGCTTATAGATTGCCACTTTGTATTGTATGCGCTTGAGATCAACCAAAGACTAGCTCAAAACTGCCTATGTTTGGTTTCAGGGAGGTCATTGAGGATGTGCGGAATATTTGGGAGCATACTGAAGAATGGACCAGCGGCACCGATCATCCACGCTGGCTTGAAACGACTAGAGTACAGAGGCTACGATTCTGTGGGTCAGGCCACGGTTGACGATGGTCGGCTGATTGTTAAGAAGGATGCAGGCAAGATTGATGATGTTCACAGGCTAGTGGATCTTGATGCGATGCCGGGTAGGGTGGGCATCGGGCATACACGTTGGGCTACGCACGGCGCGCCTTACAAAGTGAATGCACATCCTCACACTGACTGCGCAAACGAGATCGCTGTTGTGCACAATGGCATTATTGAGAATTTTGCAGAGTTGAGGCTGGAGTTAGAAACCAAGGGGCATGTTTTCAAGTCTAAGACTGACACTGAAGTGGTTGCTCATTTGATTGAAGAGGCGTTGAAGGCGGGTTTGTCGCTGGCTGAGGCGGTGCGTGAAGCTGCGAATCGTTTGGATGGCTCTTACGCCATTGCGGTTGTTTCAACGCGCGAGCCGGATAAGATTGTTTGTGCTCGTAAGGAGAGCCCGGTGGTTGTGGGCATAAATGAAGATGCGGTTTATTGTGCGTCTGATATTCCGGCGTTTCTGCCTTTGACTAAAAAAGTGTTGATTGTTGAGAATGGTGAGTTAGCGGTTTTGAGTGAGATTGGTTGTGAGATTCGGAGTTTGAAGGACTGGAGTGTTGTGCCTCGTCAGCCTGAATTGGTTGATTGGGATCCTGAGATGGCTGAGAAGCAGGGTTATCCGCATTTTATGTTGAAGGAGATTTATGAGCAACCGAGCACTTTGCGGAATACGTTGCGTTTGCAGAGTCAGTTCTTGGATTTGATGACTGAGTTTCTGGACAGGGCTGGTGAAGTGTTTTTGGTTGCGTGTGGCACTAGTTATCATGCTTGCTTGGCTGCGTCTTACATGTTTTCTAAGCTTGCCTATTTGGCTACGCATCCGATTATTGCGTCGGAGTTTGTGGAGCAGCATGGTCGCTCTGTTAACATTGATAGTACGATTTTGTTTGTTAGTCAAAGTGGGGAAACAGCGGATACGTTGTCGGCTTTGGATCATGCTCGTTTGAGAGCTGCGACTGTGCTGGGCTTGACCAACGTTGTTGGTTCGACTTTGACGCGTTTAGCTCGGGTTTATGTGTGTCAGCAGAGTGGGCCTGAAATTGGTGTGGCTGCGACTAAGACGTTTACGAGTCAGTTATCGGTGTTAGCGCAGTTAGCGTTGAGGTTGGCCAAGAAGCGTGGCAAGGTTTCGCATGTGGAAATCGAGTCTTTAGAGGACAAGGTCGAGCAGATTCCTGATTTTGCTGAGACGATCTTGAGGACGCAGAGTGAGAAGATTAAGGCTTTAGCTCAGAAGTATAGTAAGAGTCCGTGTTTCTTCTATTTGGGCCGGGGCATAAGTTCGGCAACAGCTAGTGAAGGTAGGCTGAAGTTGATGGAGATATCCTACGTGCCTTCTATTGCTTACCCTGCTGGTGAATCAAAGCACGGTCCGATCAGCCTCATTGAGCCCGGCTTTCCCGTGGTGTTTATCTGTCCAAAGGATGAGACGCACAGAGCTGTTATCAGCAACATTATGGAGATGAAAGCCCGAGGGGCCAGCATCATCGTTTTGTGTGAGGAAGGCGATGAGGAAATCAAGCGTTATGCGGATGATTTCGTTGAAGTGCCGAAGGGCATTCCAGAGATTCTCTCGCCTATTTTGTATGTGATTCCGCTTCAGTTGTTCGCTTATCATGTCGCGTTGGAACGAGGCTTGAACCCCGACATGCCGCGGAACTTGGCAAAATCAGTGACAGTAAAATAGTGTATGCGCTGGCTACGCGAGCCCGTAACTTCCGGTTGTTTCCAAGGGTTTTTGGCAACTTAGAGCCTTCCATACAAGTAAACGCGCGTGATCTTTAGCCTTATATAAATCATCTGTGTCATTGATACTGATGAGGAGAGAGGTTCATTTGAAGACGACTCAATGGATTAGAGTATTTGCTCTATGTCTTGTGGCCCTGTCTGTTCCTGCTGTGCAGAGTTCTCAAGGTGCTAGAATCGACAATGCGGCGTCGTGGACGTTCATGGTTTACTTGGATGCTGATAACAATCTTGATGCTTACGCGTCCTACAGCCTGGGGATGATGCAGCAGGTTGGGTCAACGCCAAACGTGAATGTTGTGGTTCTTTGGGATGGCTACTACGCGCCGGCTTGCATGCACAAAGTTATCAAAGACGGGCTTGAAGAAGTCAAAGGATTTGCACTGAATGGTCAAGAGGTCAACATGGGCGATTCGCTTACTTTGGAGAAATTTGTTGATTACAGCGTGAAGAAGTTTCAAGCTGGCCACTATGTGCTGGTCTTGTGGGATCACGGCAACGATGTGAGCGGCATTTGCTGGGATGAGCATCCTCATGATCATTTAACGCATGCTGAGGTGGCGTTGGCGCTTTCTGGGCATCACGTTGATCTTCTGGTTACGGATGCTTGCTTGATGAGCATGGTGGAGGTTGCTTACGAGTACAATCAGTACAGTCTGGATACTGATTATCTTGTTGGAAGTGAGAACTATGTGCCAGTGGCCGGCTATCCATACGACACGATACTTGAAGGTTTGAACCAGAATCCATCTATGTCGGAGCTTGAGGCAGTTCAGATGATCACTGCCTGTTTCGCTGAGTTCTATAGGCCGAGGGCTCATTTCAATGGAGGCGTGATTGGCAGTTTGTCGGCGATAGACCTTTCAGAGATGGACGAAGTTGTCTCAAGCCTTGCAGCGCTAACTACGATTCTAATGGAGGATATGGATGATTACCATGAGTTGATAAGTGAAGCCCGTGGCGAGGGGAATCTTCCGTGGAGCGAGTACGGCTGGGAGTACTACGTTGACTTGCCAACTTTCGTTGAAGTCATTACTGCTGAAACCGCTAATCCAGATGTGTATGATACCGGCGCTGTTTTGCTTTCAAGGCTTTCCGAAGCCATAGTTGCTTTGGGTAACACTGAGCCTATGGAGTCTGCTTCAGCTAAGGGTATGGGAATATGGTTTCCGCCGTCATATCATGCAATGTGGGGCTTGACACCTTACACGGCTACAAGATTTGCGTCTGAAGGCTGGCTTGACTTCCTTTACGCCTACTGGAACGACCACCACAACTAGAAACAATCAAGAAATCAAATACCCTTTTTCTTTTTGTGCATTGGCTTAGGCGTGTGGACTATTTCTGTCGCTTATCATTTGCTTGCAGGATTCAGACTGATGGCACGCGCAAGCAGTGTTCTTCTCAGAGTTGAATGAAAAGAAAAAGTGTGTAAAAGAGATAGAAGATTTTTAGCTGGTAAGCTTAGTATCTTCTCGGGGGCCTTCGTTTAGAATAGCATTCTCGGCAGTATACGGGTCTGCTTCCGTCAGGTTTGAACGGAACTTCACATTCTTGACCACAGTCAGCGCATACGGCCTTGTGCATCTGTCGGTTTTCTCTATATGACAATCGGATTACACCTCCGTCTATAGTCTACGGAAAACTAGCTTTCTCATGGAACTCTAATTCTCTCGCGTCAACTGATGTGACACATTGACCTATTTAAACTTGTGTGCGTGCAATTCAGAGATTGCATTAACAAATGGTCTGCCTGAACATTGGTCTTTGTTCTATTCGGTTTCAATCTTATACAGGACGTTAAGGCCTTTCAGCGTCTGATGGATCTTATCTGTAAGCTGAAATACATCTGATAATTCGACATCCCTTTTCCAGTCATAAACATGGTCATGATAGCCCTTCAGCGGCTTAAAACCTAAAGATCGAAGTCTCTCAACAACCTCAACAGGTCCAGAACCCTCACTACTAAACCATAGTGTCAAGTATGTCTTCAAAATATCACACTCCAGCGTACTTCGCTAAGAGCTGTCTTGCATGAATTAATCTTTTTCGGAGTCGCAACATCTTCTTCTTTTCTTGTCTTCTTGAATTCAACTATCGTTGGAACCTTGTTGGTTGACAGAAATTCTATGCGCACATGTCACGTACGTAGGGGCTGGGCTGTCATGTGCTTTGAGAGCATGCAAGGATGATTGATTTTGGGCTGGGAATCAGGCAGAAATCAGAGAAGGAACGGAGGCGGGCAAGGATAAAAGGCCTCGTTCTATGAATTTGTTCATTTTGGAGGTTCGATTGCGCTTCTCAATTCAGTGATAGATTTGTTGAGGGTGACGACGTCAGCCACGCCCTTCACTGCGTCTACTGAGATCAGAATCTCTACGTGTCCAAGAAACGGTTTCTTGTACCCCAGAGTCTGAATCGCGTCTTCTGACAATCGTACCGCCAAGCGAGTAACCTTCCATGACAAATGTTCGAATTCCATTCCCGAAACTGTGCCTACTACTTTTCCTCCAGTTCCAATAACATTTTTTCCTTCTAATTCAGACGGACGCATAAGCACCACCTTTCAGAAATGTCGTCTTCTATGAATTTGAGCCTTTCGTTGCGGGGATCTTCCCTAGTCTTTCAGTTGTTTGAGGAGCAATGGTGTGCTGATGTCTATTCTGTGTTTCTTGCATGTTTCAAATACTTGTCGGTGAAGGTCAGCGTCTATTTCTGGCAGCTTTTTTATGTCGTTGATGAATGCGTAAAGAGTGTATTCAACCGCGTAGTTTTGGAATTTTGTTATCCACACATGGGATTTGGGTTCCTTTAGGACTCCTTGGGTTTTTCTGCAGCTTCCAAGAGAGCCTTCTCTACGTCTGCACTTTCATATTCAAAACCAGGCGTTACCACGCAATGCCGCTTGACAACATTTTTCCTTCAATAGTTATCTATCTCAGCTTTGAGCAGCTCTTGATTGGGAACGGAGACCAAGACGTTGTCGAGAGTCAACATCTTCGTGTAAATCAGTTCTATGGATGTTATGTCCGTAAACTGTCCGTTGAAGAAGATTCTGTCCCCAACTTTGAAGGGTCTGCTTGTCATCACAATTAAGCCAGCAATGGCGTTACCTACGGTGTTTATGGCTGCAAAGCCGATAATTGTGCCTCCGAAAATGGTTAGGATTCCCGAGATGACTCCTGTTTCCACTCTCCACTGTGCAAGAACTGCTGAAAAAACCAACTTATCAAGGTTGGAGAGAACTCAATCCCCTAAAGCATTAATGTAGTCGAGTAAACTGAATTTTTCTAATCACCAATTCGACAGATTTCCACATTG
>JGI24422J19971_10002341_pt1 | contig 11765 bp, 9 predicted proteins | sample DeeMarSWOR152_54_FD_19971 | JGI IMG/M metagenome (IMG submission 19971) | reverse complement strand
TCATAGCCACTGGTGCCTACCCCTTTGTTCCGCCGATAAAAGGACGAGAAAAACAAGGAGTGCACGTGGTCCGCACCCTCGAAGACGGAGAGAAAATCGATCAGGCAATTGAAACAGCCAAGACAGCCATCGTAATAGGAGCTGGATTAATTGGCTTAGAAACCGCTGTGGCCTTTGTGGAGCGAGGACTAGAAACCACAGTGGTGGAACTGCTCCCCTATGTTCTTCCAGTAATGCTAGACAAAGGCATGGCTGATATGGTTCACAAGATGCTTGAAGAGAAAGGCTTGAAAATCATTGTAGGGCGCGGAGTCGACGAAATCTTAGGGACCGAAAAGGTCAGCGGAGTCTCAGTTGCCGGAGAAGAGATCCCCACCGACTTGGTTGTAGTGGCTACTGGCATAAGAACCAACACAGAATTAGCGAAAAACGCTGGCATAGTTCTCGGCGAAACCAGAGCCATAAAAGTAAACATGCGAATGGAAACATTCAAGACAGTGAACAACAGGGTAAAACCTCTCAAAGACGTCTACGCCATCGGAGACTGCACTGAGTCCGTAAGCCTGCTCACTCACAGACCAGTGCTGAGTCAACTTGGCACAACGGCCGTGCGACAGGCAAAAGTGGCGGGAACCAACGCTGCCGGCGGGTACGCCATGTTTCCAGGATGCTTGGGATCTGCCGTTACACGGTTGTTCGACTTTGAGATTGGTGCAACAGGCCTCACAGAGTTCATGGCAGGTCGGGCTGGAATAAAAACTGTTGTAGGAAGCATAACCTCCAAAACCAAGGCTGATTATTATCCTGGAGCCCTGCCGATTAAAGTGAAGATTGTTGTAGAGAAGGAGACGGAAATGGTTGTTGGCGGGCAGATAGTAGGCGGCGAGGAGGTAACCCAACGGGTAAACGCTTTGTCCTTTGCCATACAAAAACAAATGACTGTGAAAGAGCTGGTGAAAGCAGATACTTGCTACGCTCCGCCGCTAAATGAAACGTGGGAACCTATGGTTTTAGCTGCGGAAACAGCGCTGAGGAAGTTCCGATAGCCTTCTGAGAGCAGTTACTTCGCAAAATATGAAGAGGAAACAACTGGTTCTACTCGCGTTTGAATCCGTGTCCGAAATGTCTGCACGTGATAAGTCATGGCGAAAGTTTTTTAGGAAAAACGTGGAATTAGTTGCATCCAACAAAAGGTGATCAAGAATGGAATTAAACGTAGCTATAAATGGTTTCGGAAGAATAGGACGACTCTTGTATCGAGCAGCTGTGGAAACCAAAGCTGACATAAACTTCGTAGCGGTAAACGACCTAACGGACGCCAACACTCTAGCTCGACTTCTAGCAAACGACACGGTTCACGGCAGAACACCCTTTAAAGTAGATGCCCAAGAAAAAGCCATCATTGTTGACGGAAAAAAGCTAGAAGTACTGGCACAACCAGATCCAGCAGAGTTACCTTGGAAAGAAATGGGCGTTTATGTAGCAGTTGAATCAACAGGAAGGTTCAGAGCGAGAGAAAATGCCTCAAAACACCTGCAAGCCGGTGCCAAGAAGGTACTGGTCTCTGCTCCAATGAGCCCTGCCAAAAGCGCCGATTTGACCGTGGTCTTTGGTGTAAACGACGACAAATATGATCCGAAGAAGCACAACATAATTTCTCTAGCTTCATGCACAACAAATTGCGTAGCGCCCGTAGCCAAAGTGTTAAATGATAGATTCGGCATCAAAGCCGGGCTCATGACAACGGTTCACGCAGTCACTAATGATCAAAGGCTCCTCGACATGCAACACAAAGACCTAAGACGAGCTAGATCCGCGGCCTTCAATATGATACCAACAACAACTGGCGCAGCGGTAGCTGCGACCTTGGCGCTTCCTGAGCTTGAAGGAAGAATGAATGGAATGGCCCTGCGTGTTCCAATACCCGACGTTTCTATAGTCGATTTTGTGGCAACGCTGAAAAAAGAGACTACCCAGGATGAAGTCAACGCAGCGTATAAGGAAGCCGCCAGAAAAGAGCTGAAAGGAATCTTGGACTACAGTGAAGAACCCCTCGTATCATCAGATCTGGTGCATAACCCATACTCAGCCATCGTAGACGGACTCTCCACCATGGTCATTGGAAACCTGGTCAAAGTGCTTGCTTGGTACGACAACGAGTGGGGCTACTCTGTGAAAATGGTTCGAATGATTGAAAAAATCTGCAAGTCGGCCGCGTGACCAGCAAACTCGAAATATTCCAAACTCAAATGGTGCGTTCCCTTTCAGCGAGGTGAGAGCATGCCAAAATTCTTGACCATGAACGACTTAGGTTTTGAAGGCAAAACCGTTTTGGTTAGAGTGGACTTCAACTCGCCCATCGATCCGCAGACCAAAAAAATCCTAGATGACACCAGAATACGAGCACACGCAAAAACAACCATTGGAGAACTGGTTCAAAAAGACGCGAAAACCGTGATATTGGCACATCAGGGTAGACCTGGAAGCCCTGATTTCACTCCACTTAAGCAACATGCTGAAATCCTACACAGAATACTAGGTGTGCCAGTGAAGTATGTGGATGACGTTTTTGGAGAAAAAGCGCAAAAAGCCATCAAAGAACTACAGAACGGTGAAGTTCTCGTTCTGGAAAATGTTCGAACCTATTTCGATGAACGAAAACAAGGAGCTCCAGAAGAACATGCAAAAACAGAGTTCGTCAAGAACCTGGCTTGCCTCGCCGATGTCTTTGTCAACGATGCCTTCGCAGCCGCCCACAGAGCTCACGTATCAATCGTAGGGTTCACCGCAGTTTTGCCAAGCGTTGCCGGTCGAATAATGGAAAGAGAACTCAAAGCCCTAAGCAGAGTCTCAGACCGCCCGGAAAAGCCCTGTGTCTACATTTTCGGAGGGGCAAAAGCCGATGATTCCTTGAAAATATCCCAGTACGTGCTGGAGAACAACATTGCAGATCATATATTAACTGGCGGAGTAATCAGCCACCTTTTCCTCGTGGCAAAGGGGTTCAAGCTCGGAAAGCCGAGCATGGATTTCTTGAAGAAAGAGGAAGTTTTAGGCTTAGTAACAGGCATACAAAAGCTGATGGAAGCATATCCTGGCAAGATTGAGGTACCCGCTGACGTTGCCGTGGAAGTGGAAGGCAAAAGACAAGAGATCAAAGTCACAGAGCTGCCTACAAGCCACGCCATCTACGACATTGGAACAAACACCGCCCAAAAATACAGGGCAATCATAAACAATGCTAGATCCATCGTTGTCAGCGGTCCCATGGGAGTCTATGAAAAAGAAGAGTTTATGCCCGGTACCAAAAAAACCTTTGAGGCAGTGGCTGCCTCCAAAGCTTTCTCCTTAGTTGGGGGAGGTCACACGGTGGCAGCTGTGAAAGAGTTGGGATTGGCTGATAAAATCTCCTACATCAGCACGGCAGGAGGAGCGCTTATAGAGTTTCTCATGGGAGGAGCGTTGCCAGGCGTCGTTGCACTTGAAAAAGCAGCGGCTAGAGCCTAAAGTTTCCATAGCGCCTCACTCACCCTACCTTTTTTTTCAATTTAGAATTGCCTGTTCGCAAATGCTAGGAAGACTTAACTACCCAATTTTAGTCCAATAGTATTATGGACCTACTGACTCTCATCTTGACGGTGGTGATAATTAGCGTTTCTGGGGCATTGGCTCCTGGTCCCTTGTTTTTCGCCACAGTTTCCTACGGAACCAAGCTGGGAGCCAAGAGTGGATTAGTGTTTTCGATCGCACACACCATAATTGAGTTTCCCCTTGTCATTGCGTTATCCACCGTAGTGGCCTTAGGTAGCCAAACTATTGCCGGAGAGTCGATCATCAAGCTGCTGATAGCAGCTGCTGGGGGATTGGCCCTTCTCATTCTCGGTGCGTTGCAAATCTACAAAGGCGTTTTCTCTAGGTTCGATGAATCCAGCAAAAGCGGAGTGGTTTCTAGGAAACCCCTGTTCGTAGGTTTGGTCCTTACCGGGTTGAATCCATTCTTTATTGGTTGGTGGCTCACTGTTGGATTGAAACTGATTGTTGATGCTTGGGCATTTGCGTTCCTAGCTGGCATAGGAATTATGTACCTCAGTCACATATGGATGGATTACGTGTGGCTCACAGCTGTCGCTCATTTTGCCAAGATGGGAATGAACGTTGTGGGAGCCAAAGGATACAAAGCCGTCGTGATAATTTTCGGAGCGGTACTGATTTTCTTTGGACTCCTCTTTCTCACGTCTATCTTCTAGGTGAAATGCTAGTCAAAGGAAACCTTGCGTAGTTCCTTTTGCTTCCTATCGGCTTTTGCCATATTGCCAAGATTGAAATAAGGACTATAATTTCGGAAAGGCATGTGCAACATGAGACTTTAATTTGAGAACAGAAAAAACAGGTGAAATGGGCGCAGGTGTCAGCTTGTTCCATTCTTTTGGTAGGGAAAACTCTCCCAAGGAAGTGTTTCTCTTTGTCCCGTAACTACTTTGGAAAGGAAATTGAAACTCTGCGGAGAATTGTCGAAGGGAAGAACGTTAGAGTGAAATGGGATTGGCAAAATTTTCGAAGCACTAAAGATTTTCCAGTTGACGACAACCTAATGTCATGGGTTATTGGTCAAAAAAGGGCACTAGAAGAGTGTTTTCTGTGTCTTGATGAATGGGCGCATAAGCTGAATTGGCTTGAAAAAAACAGTTGGTATGATGACTGGAGAGAACCTGGCAAAACTAAGCCGATTGGCAAGACTAAGAGCAGCCCAGGACCCTATCTGCTTCTCCTAGGAGACCCTGGAACCGGCAAATCCCTTATTGGAAGGGCGTTGGCAGAGAAGCTCACACAAATTTACAGAGAGAACAAGATCCAACTATTTGACGTTCTCAGTTGGGGAAACAAGATGATTCCCAGTGAGCCAAAAATCTCTGTGCAAGAGGCTGGTAAGGGCAAACAAATAATACGCAGAGAAAAGCTCAGGCAGGAGAAGAGAAGATTTCTAGTTTCAACAGGTTTGAAGATGCTTCAAGCATTCTTGATAATATTTGGTTTAACACTCTTGTTCGTCGGATTGTACGGCGTACATAACATCCTATTGACATGGACTTCCAATCCTACAATATCCGAAGGCTTAACTCTTCAAGAAACATTTTCTTACAACTTTGTAGACTATTTTGCCACTTCGTTTCCCTCGTTAACGCTCGTTCTTGTCCCAGCAGGTTCACTGTTGTTCTTTGCCATCTTCATCTGGTGGTTTGGAAGGCTTGGGGGAACCACTAATTTACCCGGCATTGGTGGAGCAAAACAGTCAAAGGTGCCCAAACTGATTGTCGACAACTCTTCCCAGCGCGCGCCCTTCATAGATGGGACAGCCCACAGAGCCTCCCAGCTATTTGGAGACATAGCTTGGGACCCTTACCAAACCGGTGGATTGGGCACTCCTGAGCATCAGAGAGTGACCGCTGGAGACGTTCATAGAGCGTGTTTAGGCATCTTGTACATAGATGAGATTAAGAACCTCGATCCCGTTGAAGCCATCACTCTACTCACCGTGCTAGAGGATGGAGAGTTGCCTATCACCGCACGCGGTCGCTATCAGGTCGGTGGCACCGCTGCACTAGCTGTTTCCACTGAACCGGTTCCCTGCATGTGTTTTCTTGTTGGAGCGGGCAACTTTGATTCCATCGGTCAAATTCATCCGGCACTGATGGACAGGATCTATGGCTATGGCAAAGTTGTTCGGATGAACAACGATATGCCTAACACGGTGGAGAATCGGAGGAAGTACGTGCAGTTCATTGCACAAGAGGTGCGTCGTTTTCATTTGATTCCCTTTGGCCGAGAAGCATGCGAAGAGATTGTTGATGAAGGTAGACGTAGAAGCAACAAGAGAGACGCGTTGACGACCAAGTTTAGACCTCTCATCTCTATCATTAAAACCGCTGCTACGCTGGCTATGAATGAAGGGAAGAAGATTGTGGAAAAGAAACATGTGGAAGATGCAATCGAGAATCACTGCAAAACAATACAGCGACAGATACTCGAACATCAGCTGAGCGAGAGAGGGAAACTGTTGGAGATTAAGCCTGAGGGCGCCAAACTTGGACAAATCTACGGACTTGCTGTTGTATCCGATCCCTACAGTGGAGAAAGGACTGGAAACGTGTTGTGCGTCAGGGCACACATGGTTAAGAAGAGCCAAGTTTCCAGAAAATACCCGTTGCAGGGATACTACAAGGTGACAGGTATAGCCAAGGGAAAAAAGGAGAGGTTCATATCTGACAGCGTAGCTAAAGTTAGAACTGTTATACTTCAAAAGTATGGGGTAGATATTGCCCAAGATTACCTGACTCACATAGACTTTGCGCAGGCTTACGGGGTTGACGGATCATCTGCGGGAGTCACGATGGCCATACTCCTTTGTTCTCTGCTTGAGGGCAAGCCAATCAGACAGGATGTAGCTGTGACAGGAGAAATCAATGTTGGAGTGGGAGATTCAACCTTGGTCACTGCTGTTGGGGGCCTGTACGAGAAGATTAAGGCAGCAGAGGCTTGGGGATTCAAAAAGGTTGTTGTACCTCAAAAAAACTTTGAGCACTCTATCGACGTTCAAGATTATAAGATAGAAGTGGTGCCAAGCAAAAACTTAGACGACTATGTGAAAGAGTGTTTGGCATAGGTTCTCCGCGTTCAGGTTAGTCTCTCACCAGCTGCTTTCGCTTTTGAAAGATTTTGACTTGGATCCGTTTGGATGAGGTATTCAAAACCAGATTCTATTCTCGCGCGCGGGCAACTGTCGCTTCGACAAATAGATCGCGAAATGAGGTTCTGGCTCTAATGCGGGTTTTCCAGATTTTCTCTAACCCAGATTGAGAATCCTTCAAATTTGTGGTCCCGTATTCTCACGCCTGTGTAAGGGCAAATTCCTGGACTGAAGTTTGTCTCGCCTGCTTTGATGCTTTGGAGGGCTTTTGCCAATCTATTTAAGTATTGACTTTCAGCAAAAGGCTGGCGCCTTGAATCGTCATGGGAAGGCCGCAAAACACTGATGGAGGGTGCCAGCGAGGCCAAATAATCAGCCGTTCGAGAATAGGCGAGAAAGTCAGATTCCGGAAAATGTGCGAGAAGAGAACTCAGATAAAAGGTGTCTCCGGTGAATAACTCTCTACTCCTTGTGTCTAGTAGGCAAATGCAGCCGGGAGAGTGACCTGGAGTGTGAAGCACCTTGAGCTCTCTTTCTCCCAAATCGATTGTTTCTTCGTGTCTAAGCAAGTGGGTTGGCTTGCTTGGAAGAATCTTGTAGATTTTCGGGTCGAACCCTTTTGGCAGAGGTCTAAGAAGAAGCTCTTGCCTCATCTCGCCCTTCAACTCTTCAATGGATGTTCCATTCTCAAGTCGTTCAATTTCGATCTTGTCGTTGAAAACAGCAATCTTGTTGAATTGATGATTGTCTCCTACGTGATCGAAATGGGTATGAGAATTCACTACTAAAACTTCTCGGTGAGTTATATGTTCAACGACCTTTTTGATGTCTCCAATGCCCATCCCAGTATCAAATAGAACCGCTTTGCTTTGACCTTCAATCAAATAGGATATGACCCCTTCCCCATGTCCCGGCTCACAGATAGCAAAGGTTTCCTCCGAGACTTTGTAGACTTCGAACCACGACTGAAAAGTCCTGACCTTCTGCGGCGGTGATACCTTTGTCTGCATAAGTTCGCATTCCCTCCAAATCTATGCTTCTAAGATTGGAAACTGGAGCTTCCACGTAAAGCACTTACACTTGGAGAAGTATAAATTATTGTACAGTACACCAACCCTTTCCACTTCCAAACACAATTTTTCTACATACCTACAACCTTTTGGCTGCAGCGGCAAAACCCTGTAGCCTTCTTCTGGGCCTCGTAGGATTCTACGTGTGTCAACTTTGAAGCTCGCTTCATATCAGCGGTCCTGTGAGCCATTGCTGAAATTTTTGCACGCTTGAATTTCACCTACCCCCTCCCCCCTACCCTTTTTTGTGGCCAAAGAAAACAAGGCGCAGGCTGAAATGATGGATGCCGGAGATATCTGAAACTATACTCGGAGATGTGGTTAGACTCGTCAAGACATCTGTATATGCTGAGGTCCAGTGTGTGACCTAGATAAATGTCTTGTAAATATTCCAGTCTATAGGTTCTTGTATCTATCAAGCTCCCAGTCTGTGACGCTTCTTTGAAATTCTTTCCATTCCGTCTCTTTGATTTCCAGATATTTGTTGAACATGTGTTCCCCCAACGTGTCCCTCATCAACTTACTCCTCTTGAAGTGTTGTATTGCTTCTCCAAGATCCGCTGGCAAAGTTTTGATGTAAAACTTCTCGAGTTTGCTGTCATTAAATCCGTACACGTCCTCCTCAACGGCGTCGGGTGGCTCAATTTCTTCTTCAATTCCTTTGAGGCCCGCAGCCAGCATGACGGCAAAGGCTAGGTAAGGATTACAACTTGGATCTGGGCACCTCAACTCAAGTCGAGTTGACCTCTCTCTACCCTCACTGTATTTCGGAACTCTATCAACGCCGACCTGTTTCTCTGACCCCAACAGATGTACACTGGTGCTTCATACCCACGCACGAGACGTTTGTAACTGTTCACTGTGGGACAAAGCACCGCTGCGAGTTCACTGATGTGTTTCAGTTGGCCTCCCATGAAGTGGTAGGCAAGAGAAGACAATCTGTACTTGTCTTTTTTGTCATAAAAGAGGTTCTCACCTTTCTTGTCGAAAATCGACTGGTGAATGTGCATTCCGCTTCCATTTATGCCGAAGATTGGTTTTGGCATGAACGTCGCATTTAGACCATTATCATTAGCTACAGTCTTGATGGTTTGCTTGAGAGCCATAACTTCGTCTGCCTTTTTCAAAGCTTCGGAGTATTCTATGTCTATTTCATGTTGGCTCGGTGCGACTTCGTGGTGGGTCATCTCAACGTTTATCCCCAACTTCTCAAGAGTGGACGCCATCACTGCTCGAATGTCAGTTGCAAAGTCTCGGGGAGAGAAATCAAAGTATCCCGCTGTGTCATGATAAGTTCTATTCTCCTTCGATCTGAACAAAAAGAACTCTATCTCCGGTCCAATCTGGTAAGAATATCCGTTCTCCTTTGCTTTCTCCTCGACCTGTCTGAGGATATGTCGAGGATCGCCGGCAAAAGGAGTTTTGTCTGGATCATAAACGTCACACATCAACCTTGCAACATTCTTCCCATTGCGCAACCAAGGAAGAAGAATGTAGGTTGATAGGTCGGGAATCAACAGCATGTCGCTCTCATGTATCCTCCTGAACCCCTCGATTGAGGAGCCGTCGAACCATTTTCCGCTATCCAAGCAATCCTGTAGTTCTCTAGGTGAGATTGTGACATTTTTTAGATGGCCAAACAAGTCAGAGAACATTAGGTCAATAAACTCAATCTTTTCGCTTTTCACCTTCTGCATTATGGTTTCTTTATCCATTGTAGCACAGCATCCTCTGAAATTCGATACTGGCTCATTCTCTTTTTATCTCTTGTAGAATCTGCAATCGAGCTTAAGATTATTTCGGCAAACAATTGGTAGCGGGGAGTTGATTTTCAGGAGGTTCCACGCCTCCTTTTGAACAACCGTTAGAGGCAGCCTCGCGCAAGCTGCTATCTCTGGGTCTCTCAGCTCTAAGCTTATGAGCCCAGCGGGTTTTCCTGGCTACCCCACCCCGCTACATCCAATTCTAGACTAACACTTTCATAAGTTTTTTGTAATAGTAGCCCCAACAGAACAGGTAGAGTCATGCACAAAGTCTAGAGCCAGATGAATTCGCTAGGGTTGCTGAGACAAAATGGATAAACCGCATTTCCGTCACCTCTTTAGTCCAAAGCTAAGAGAGCCCGTGTTTGTGGAGGGGCTTCCTGGCTTTGGAAACGTTGGAAAGATAGCAGCGAGGCTGCTTCTCGATTTTGTTCAGGCAAAACTCTTCGCCGAACTCTATTCTCCATCGCTTCCAGACTATGTCTTAGTAGACAAAAATGGGATATGTCGGGCACCCCGCTACGAGTTTTACGCTTCCTCTACAAGCAAAACCCACTTCATCATTTTAACCGGAGACGCACAGCCTTCCCTCGATGATATCGTGGCACATTACGGCTTGTGTGGCAGAATCTTAGATTTTGCACAAAACCACGGATGCAAGTTCCTTGTAACAATGGGTGGAGTTCCCATGCCGCGTCCAGAAGGGAAAGTTTACGTGGCCGCTACCTCTTCAAAACTCGCGGTAGAAATCATGGAGAAAGGCGCCGCAATTTATGGAGGAGGAAAGATAATGGGTGCTACTGGCCTATTGCTTGGACTTGCAAAAAGCCGAGGTTGGCAGGGCGCGTGTCTGCTAGGTGCTACAACAGGCCTGAAAGCCGACCGAGAAGCCGCGTTTTCAGTATTCAAATTCCTAACGAAGATGCTGGGAACAGACGTGGAAAAGGGTCGCAAGGGAAAGCTTAAGAACAACCAGTAACCTACTCACTCGCTAACAGTGGTTGTCCAATGACGAAACGCAAAGAAACGGGCACTCCCGGAAAATCTAGATTTTCAAAGGAGACGCGAAAGAAGAGTGTTAAAGCGGGGTTGACGGTTCTTGCAGCTCTTCTTGTGTTTGGAGGTCCCACTTACTTGCTTTACGTTCTTCGAGAAGTGCCTCTTCCCTATCCTTTCGTCGCTCTTCTCGGCCTAGTTTCCTTTGTGGTGGGGTTATTTCTTTTTACGCGTTTGATGGAAGAAAAAGAGTAGTTGTGTTATCCTCTTTTCCCTAGCCCTCCTATTTCTTTCGGGGCACATGGGTATTTCGCCTATCAGGGCCTGAGCTTTCACAGTATGGTTCCAGAAGTTTTCGCTCACACCATAAACGTAATAAAGTGCGCGGATATTTTTAGAGCCAGTTGTGAAAAGCCGAGTGGGGATCTTTGTTGGCAAGGGCTTTCGTATTGATAAGCACTGAGCCAGGTTCAGGAGAAGAGGTTCCGGAGAAACTGAAGACGTTGAAGTTTGTAAAGGAAGTCTACAGAGTTTATGGCGTCTATGATGCCGTAGTTGTGACCGAAGTCGAAAACGCAAAGGACTTAAGAGGTCTAGTGTTCGACAAGATTCGACGGGTACAAGGTGTACGATCAACATTGACCATGATGGCTGTGAAAGGCTTTACGAAAAACAAATAGCGCGCGGCTATAGCTCAGTGTGATGTTGCTAATTCTTGAGTCCTTCCAATTTATTCCAGGCTAAATAATGGAGATGTGCTGGCTCGTTATTGGAAATGAGGAAAACATATAACGTATGCTGGAAAATATACGTAGTATGTAAGGAGACCGGTACATGTCTAAAGAACCCGTCAAAAGAACAACGGTCATTTTGGAGAATGAAGAACGCAACTACATTGATTCACTTATTCGAGAGGGAAGGGAACCTGGAATCAAACCGTTAATATCTAAAATGCTTGACATCTACCGCAGCATGATGATTTATGATTGGAAATACCCAGGAGAATACTACTGCGGCATCAGCCGTGTCGCCTTCATCAACGTCGAGTTCATTAACATTTTGCTTCAATCTATTGCCACAGAAAAATGGAGAGAGGTCGGCTACAAGGCTGGGGAAGCCGCTAGAGTCTCCATGGAAGCAACGTTGAACCTACAAACCACGGACCGTGAGAGGTGGCCTGACGTGTTCAAGCGACTCCGTGTTCAAGGCTATGGCGACTTTTACCTGCGGGACAAATACTTCATAATCAGG
>JGI24422J19971_10002339_pt1 | contig 11769 bp, 13 predicted proteins | sample DeeMarSWOR152_54_FD_19971 | JGI IMG/M metagenome (IMG submission 19971) | reverse complement strand
TTCATGATCACCAGAAGAATCAACCTTAACAAGCCAAAAGTCGCCGTTTCCCGCTCCAAACGAGTTTGTACGGCCTGTCGAGGCATATCCTCCATCAGTGGTCTGCACCGCTGAGAAGGCGTGGTCATGACCGCCTCCGCCGTAAGTCTTATTCCACTCCATATTTCCGTCGCCATCGGTCTTCACTAGCCAAAAATCTCTCCGGCCTGCTCCAAAAGAATCGGTCTCTCCGGCTAGTAGGTATCCTCCATCACTTGTCTGGATCACAGAACGTGCCATTTCTGAATTGATTCCTCCGTAGGTCTGCGCCCATTCTGTCGCTGGTGGTTCAGCGGCAATTGCTTGGTGAATGTAAGACAATGATGTAAGAATGCCGATCAGCAGAAGTGTTAGCACTACGCCGCAGACAACTTTGCGCTCCATTCAGTTCTCCTTTCTCTAGTAGAATAAACCTTGACGGTTTTATAAGGGTTTGTGGTAGTTAGTTCTATACCGGTTCAACAGCAACGCAAGCACATTTGTGTATGTCTATTCGATTTTCTTGAAGATTTACGCATCAAGATTCTCCACCCTCCCCTCAGAGGCATATGCCACAAATCACAATTCTTTTGCGATGCGAGCGACTCGGATATGGTTAGCGCCTTTAGAAGACGGATAGAAGGGCTTTCTTCTTGAGGTTTCTTTCAATCAACGAGAGAGTTAGGGCACCAAGAATGAAGTAGGCAATGCCCAAGGCGGTGAGGGTTACCAGATCCTGCGCTACGTTGAAGGTTTCGATCCCGAGTAGTGAGGCACGCATCACCTTTACTCCGTAGGTTAGCGGCAGGAATCTCGAAATTGCTTGAGCCCATGAAGGCATGAGCCCTATTGGGCAGACTATTCCGCTGAAGACCATGAACAGTATCATCAGGGTGTTGGAAGTTGTAGTTCGATCCCTAAAGGACAGAGTAATTGCATTGACCATCAAGCCCACGCCAAACAGCGCAAAGGCAGTGAGGGCTACGCTCAGGAGGAATAGGGCGGCGTTGAAAGAGGCTACTTGAAAGCCGAAGACCGTTCCTATCAGAAATACGGCTGCGAAGTCCACTAGGGAGCTTGTTGCTGCCGCAACCATTACTCCTGCCATGTATGCTAGGCGGTTCATTGGGGTCATGAATGTTGCTTCGATCGTTCCAGTGGCGCGCTCCCAGAACATAACCCGGCCTACGACGAAGGCTGCTGCAAACACGAATACGTAGAAGGCGTTTCCTATTGTAATGAAGGATAGATAGGTGGAGCTTCCGATAATGTTCTCAAACTCCGGGGACATGGTGCCTTGATAGACTTGGTTGTAGAGTACCCACGCTGCCCCGAGAGTCATCATGGGCGCGAAGAATCGCAGCGCGAACCCCGTCCAACTAAAGAATCGCCAAGTCATAATCAGATTGACCCTTGCCGTGGCGGCGACAACCCTGAGACTGTGAAAAGCCAAGGTTTCAACCTCTTCAGAACTGAGTTAATGTGGCTTTAGCCTTGGCGCTTCGCTCAGCGTAGCCTATGAGCCAAACCGACAGGGCTAAGAAAACGGCAGTCATCAGCAGAAGGGCGATTAGAGGAGTGGCAACTTCCGTTACCGACGCTCCGCCCAGTAAGGTGAGCCTGACAGCTACGAGGCCGAAGGTTAGTGGCAAAAGGTAGCTGAATGGTAGGAGAGCTCTCGGCATGGATTGAAGAGGGAAAATCAAGCCCGACAGGAACATGATAGGTTCCTGCAGCATCGTTCCATACATAGTGCCTCTTCTCGAGTGAATGAACAAAGCTTCAAAGCACATGCCAAGTGACACAATTGAAAGGTACGACAAAGTCACTGATGCTGCAAGAGCTAAGAAGTCTCCTATGAAAACATTGACGTTCAGAAACAGAACCCAAGAGAGCACAACGCCAATCAGCAACCAAATATGATTCAGAGCATTTGCTAAGGCCCCTCCAAGAAGAATTGCAGAACGGTTGGCCGGTGAAAGCAGAACGGATTCCAGCGTTCCCTGCTGTCTCTCCCTGTCAAACGCTGCTCCTGCCAACAGCATCATAGTGAAGAAAGAGTAGAGCAACTGCCCAATCAAGGTGAAACCAGCAAGATCCATAGTGAAGCTTGAAGCCCCGAACTCTAGATTAACCTGTTCCTTGGCAAAGGGCAAGTAGAGAAAGTATAAGTAGAGTCCATTTCCAAGCGGTAAGGCCAACGCCCAAAACAGAACTCTGGCTCCAAAGAAATACTGTTTGAAGTTCTTCTCCACCTCAGCTAACACGACTCGAAGGAACACTCATTTCCCACCTGTATAGAACATGAAAAGATCCTCTAGAGTCGGGCCTCTTAGGTTGACAGAAATGATTCGACACGGCTTGTTCGACATATAGTTCAGAACCTCCGGTACAGTTTTGTCGCTGCCAACTCTGATTACTAGTCGGTCAACCTTCTCTCCTTCCGCTTCCCCTTCATAGTCGGTTGTTATAAGTTTCTCTACGTTTTCGAGTCGCTGTATCCCTTCGACGATGTCATCGGTTAAACGAGTTACGAAGATTTCAACCGAGAAGCCTGATGGAATTCTTCTCTTCAGCTCATCTGGTTTCCCCAACGCAACGAGTTTTCCTTCACTAAGGAAACCCACCCGGTCGCACATTTCCTCGGCCTCGAACATATAATGAGTTGTTAGAAGAACTGTTTTCCCCTGTTCTCTAACTATCCTTTCTCGGATGAACTCTCGGATGTCTCTAGCTATGTTTACGTCTAATCCTAGAGTTGGCTCGTCCAAGAAAAGCACTTGTGGGTCGTTTATCAACCCCCTGCAAACCTGCAAGCGTTGTTTCATCCCCTTGCTGTACTTCTCGACCTCATCGTCAGCCCTATCAGCCAACCCCACGAGTTCCAGAAGCTCATCCACCCTGGGTGAGACTTCCCTTTTCGGAACGTCATAGAGGTCAGCGAAGTATTTCAGATTCTCTCGCCCCGTCAACCTGTAGTAGAGCATTCGTTCCCCTCCGGCCACCATGTTCACAATCCTCCTTACATGCTTCGCCTCCTTCACAACGTCGTAGCCCTTGACAAAAGCTTGACCACTAGTTGGCTCGAGCAAGGTGCAGAGGATTTTCACTGTCGTCGTCTTGCCCGCCCCGTTAGGCCCAAGCAGGCCAAAAAGCTCCCCATCTTGGATTTCGAAGTCAACCCGGTCAAGAGCCCTTATGATAGTCGTTGACTTCTTCCCCACGAGATGGCTTCGCTTCGCTGAAATGTACTCACGTGTAAGCTCACGGACTTCAACGGCAAAGTCTGCTTGTCGTGGCACTCTACAACATCCCGACTTCTATCCTGATCAGGTATTACGCTGATGCCCAGAATCTGCTTTGCGGGCGATTAGAAGAAAAGCCTTTCCAAGTGTAGCTTGGACTTATTCATAATGTGTATCCCAGGCGTACTACGTAAGCTCAAAATATACTCGCCTGTTGTTTTTTCCCTTGTTCTGGGTTTTGAGCAGTCTTATCTGCCCGACCTCATGCAGACTTCTGACGTGTGTTCCCCCATCAGCCTGCTTATCAACCCCCACTATCTCTACAATGCGAAGGGTGGGAATGTCCGGAGGAAGGGCTTCCGCCATCTTCACTACGCCAGGAATCTTGAGAGCTTCTTCCTTTGGAAGCTCATACCATTTTACTGGGATGTCTTTTTTGAACAGCTCGTTCGCTTCATCTAGGTACAGAGTAAGGATTTGGGGGTCGTACTCATCCAAGCTGAAATCGAAACGAGTTTTGTCTTCTTCAAGTTGGTTACCTGTAACGAGGGCGCCTGTACCTTCGCACAAAAGAGATGCAAACACGTGGGCTGCGGTGTGGCTTCGCATCAGCTTGTACCTACGTTTCCAGTCAAGCTCACAGCGAACGTTGTCTCCTGCTCTTAAACCAGCCCGACCGACTTCGTGGGATATCTCTCCAGAGAATTTGCCTACGTATACCACATCGTATACTTCGTTTCCTTTAACGAACCTTCCAGTATCCCAAGGCTGCCCGCCTCCTTTTGGATAGAATATTGTTCGGTCCAAGATCACGTATTTCCCGTCTTTGACCGAAACCACAGTTGCGTCGCATTCTCTAAGGTAACTATCTTTCAAGTATAACGCATCAGTCAAAGAAAGCCCTCTCAAAATTAGCTAGCGCCATTTATAAGGTGTGCTCCGCTTATGAAGAAATGTGCACAGACTAGGCTATTGGTTTGACAGCCTGTCTCATTTCTTCTGTTTTGCCTGCAGCCTCGAGTGCCTTGGCCACATCCTCGTCGGTTGCACCCCGGTCAACGTTAATCTTATCTACCGTTGGCTCAACATGACTAATATTGACCCTTCTGCGTTTCACACCCGTTACTTCCTTGGGGCCAGTCACAAGTGCAAAGTTCTTGTCGATCAACTCCACAACCACACATTTGTGCCCAGCTTCTCTGCCAGAGGTTTTCACACAGACTCTTCCGACTTCAATTGCAGGCAACGTTAGATTCCCCAGTAGGTTTGAAAAGGTGGAACAAGTCATATTTATTAGTAGTGGAAGCTCGGTTAAACGCAGAAGTTCTCTCGTTTCCCCGGAAGATTCGGCGGTCCTCAGATGGGTTTGCATCCTCGAACGCATGCATGAGTGTATCAGGTTCATGAGCGGAATCCTTAAGAAAGACTCGATTAACAACCTTCACTGCAATGCCATCCCTCTTAATACTCTACAACACAAAAACCGGAAACACAGAACTAATGGCGAAAGCTGTCGAAGAAGGCGCAAAAGAAGTACCAAACATTGAAGTCAGCCTCAAGTATCACGCCACACCCGAAGAGCTGCAAAGCGCAGATGCCTTCATTATTGGCGTTCCGACCTACAATCATCAAATGACCCTAGACATCCAAAGCCTTCTTGAAAAGACAGCACAAAAGAATGCAAATCTACAAGGCAAGACCACTGCTGCTTTTGGCAGCTATGGATGGAGTGGCGAAGCTCCAAAACAAGTCCTCGAAATTCTGCGAAACAAATTCAAGACGAAAATAATAGAGCCGCCAATCTTGGCAAACTACAAACCCGACGAAAAAATCTTGGAGAAATGCAGAGAACTCGGAAAGCACGTAGCTGAAGTGCTCGTGTAAGCTAGAGCAAACTCTTTTTCTGACACCCAGAGCAAGGGCGTGTTTCTGCAGCTAGTTTTGGCGCCGGGAGGCTGTCAGTAGTTCTCACACCAGACTTCGAAGTAGCTTCTTGCATGGGCACATGCTGGACAGGCCGCGGGTGCTTCGTTGCCTTCGTGAACGTAGCCGCAGTTCCTGCATTTCCACTTGATAGGTTTGTCCTTCTTGAACACCTTGCCTTGCTCGACGTTTTCCAGCAATTTCCGATACCGACGTTCATGGTTCTTTTCAACCTTGGCTATCATGCGGAAAGTTGAGGCTGCTTCTCTGAAGCCCTCCTTTTCTGCCACTTCGGCGAAGTCAGGATATAGCGTGCCCCATTCTAGCTTTTCTCCTTCCGCGGCATCCTTTAGGTTTTCTGATGTTGACTGAATGATGCCCGCCGGGTACGCAGCTTTGATCTCTACTATTCCGCCCTTGAGGTGCTTGAAGAAAAGCTCTGCATGTTCTTTTTCGTTGTCAGCAGTCTCATGGAAGATGGAAGCTATTTGCTCGTAGCCCTCTTTCTTGGCAACGCTTGAGAAGAAAGTGTATCTGTTTCTAGCTTGTGACTCACCGGCAAATGCTGCCAGCAGGTTCTTCTCCGTCTGGCTTCCTCTTAATTCCACCGTCATAAACCTCCGCCAACTGTATGACAGATGTCATATTTAAGTCGTTTGTGTGCGCCGCCAGCTCCCGAACGACTCGAAAGCAATCCCGAACGCCTGCACTGCAAGTTTGACAAGGTGTAAATACTACTGGGACAAAGAAGATCAGACGTAAGGAAGCAAACATGGAAAGCCACTCCATTCTTCTCCTAGGCATTTCGGGCAGTCCACGAGACGCATCTACGGCTTGCGTGATCAAAAAAGCACTGAACTACGCAGCAAAGAGGTTCAGAGTGCAGACTGACTACTTCTCTCTACAAGATAAGCGCATTGCCTTCTGTGCGCACTGCGACTACTGTGTAAGAGAGAAGAGAGGCTGCATCAACGAAGACGACATGACAGAGGCATACGATAAGATGGAGAAAGCCGACGCTTTCCTAATCGGCACACCAGTATACAACGGCTCAATCAGCGGACAATTGAAGACCCTTTTTGATCGATGTCGAGCTTTAGTTGCCAAGGATCCAAACATTCTAAAGAACAAGGTCGGAGCTGGAGTGGCAGTTGGCGGCGACCGGGTAGGCGGGCAAGAACTTGCCCTATTGACCATTCACTCTTTCTATCTGGCTAACAAGATGATACCAACAGGGGGCGGTCCTTTTGGGGCGAACCTGGGAGGAACTGTCTGGTCGCGAGACTTAGGAAAAGAAGGCGCACTAAGGGACGATGAAGGGCTTAGAACAGTCTTCAGAACAGTGGATAGAGTGATTGAGATAGCGACAGAATTGAAGAGGAGATGAAGGAACGTGACCTTTACAATCGCTTGGGGAATAACTGGTTGTGGCGACAACTTAAAGCAAAGCGTGGAAACCATGATCTCCCTCCAGAAAATCCACGGCGTGGATATCCACGTCATACTTTCCAAGGCAGGAGAAATGGTCGTGACTTGGTACAAGCTCTGGGACGCGATAAAAGGGAACTTCGACAAGGTGTTCATTGAGAGTACGCCAAACTCACCTTTTCTAGTTGGTCCTCTTCAGCTGGGAAAATACGACATTCTGCTAATATGCCCTGCTACAGCTAATACGACAGCCAAAATAGCCCACGGAATAGCCGACTCTTTACTAACCAACTGCGTGGCACAGGCCATAAAAGCAGGAATACAAGTATACATCTTCCCGGTGGACCAAGAATCAGGAAAAGTCGTAACCAATCTACCTGACGGTAAGAAGATCACACTCAACATGAGGGATGTTGACGTGGAAAATGCTGAAAGGCTGAGGCTCATGAATGGAATCACAGTGCTCTCAAGCCCAAAAGACGTTGAACGAGCTGTCAGAGAACTCCTCAGAAACAAGGGAACATAGCACTCATCGAATAGCAGGCATAAACATTACAGCAGCAATGCCCTTGCCTCAGATACCCCAGGGTACATCACCTTCTCAGACGGATCTTCTATCTTCATCGGCAAACAGATAGAGGTGAAACCAAGCTAAGAAGCTTTTCTCCAAACCAGTGAATGAAGCACAGGCCTCAGTACTGCGGTCAAGAAGTCAGGTGGGCCTTAAGCCTGAATCATCTCATCCCGGCGAACATGCTTTTACATCGAAAATTAAAGCCATGCATGCACTTCTCGCAGGATTTGCGTGAATTTTGCAGTAAACCGGAGAATAATCCTATAAGAGCACTGCTTCATATCAGAGACCCAGGCTGAAGCACATTGCTGCGTTGGCTCATGGTTGGGAAGCGTATCAACCTATCAGGGGAAGGGAGAAAGGAGAAGTTGAAAAACTTCTTCCCAACCAGTCATCGAGAATTATTCTCTAGAACAGTGCTCTATTTAAGCTCTGACTTTGAACGTCGCGGAGAAGCATCTTTTGAAGGATATCCTTCGATGATTAGTCCGGCACGCTTATAAATCAGGGATTTTGTGCAGCATCAAGCAAGGTTTGATAGTGCCAAAGGTTCTGGAATTTGCTGCTTTTGCGGAAGGCAGGACTGCATTGATCTTTGATTGTACAGAGCTTGAAGAGCACATTCTTCATCATCTGCAGAGATTGTCCAATACCAGACTCAGAGCCTGGAATACGTCTTCAGGTCCAAGCTGATCTACGTCTAGGATCATGTCAAAAGGAGAGAAATCTTCACCGAGGTTGAATCCATAAAGCTTCGCGAATATTGCTTTGGTTTTTGAATCCTTTTCTTTCAGAGCTATGAGAGCCTTCTCAGGGGTTATTCCGTCTCGCCGCGCGATTCTTTTTGCTCGCTCTTCCTGCGACGCTTCCAGCCAAATTTTGAAACCTCCCTTCAATAGCCATGGCATGGTCCAGCTGTCAAGCACGACGTTTCCCTCTCTTGCCCACTCTAAGAGTTTGTTGTCAACTTTCTTGTCGAAGGAGTAGTCCTGCATCCTTTTCTGGAGGAACCTCATTCCCTCTTTGCTTTCCCACCATCCTTCCTTTGTGAGCGGCTGCTTTGATTCTAGAGCCAAGGCTTTCAGCGCATCGCCACCTGAGAAATACCGAATCTTGTACTTTCTGGCAATTTTCTTTGCTGCAGTGCTTTTGCCGCATCCAGCCATTCCGGATATGCACAGGATAATTCTCTTTTCAGAGTTGGGGGAGCGTAGGCTCAACTGTTCTCCGCCTTGTCATTGGCTTCTTCGTGAAGCTTGTTTGAGCAGGTCTCTGAGGCAAGTGTGGCAAAGCTGACCGCCATAGGCGCGGCTGATCCTTTTCTGGTTCTTGGGAAGCTTGCGGATTTTCGATTCTGAGCGTGGCAGAAAGGCCATGGTGCGGCCGCAGCTGGAGCATTTAGGGGAGCCTCTTTTCTCTTCTCCGTGTATGGTTTTGCTCTTTGCGCCTGGTAAAGGACGGAGTTTCCGTTTCCTACTTCTTGTTCGCATCGAAGGGCGTGGCATTCTATCCTGTTGCTCCCAATCCTACTCCGAAAATTCTGGAAAATACGGTTCCGAAGAAGAGTGAGCATGGGAAGTACCACAGAACAACTGACACTCCTCCAATGCCGGGAATGAAGGCGACGTTACTGGGGCCGTATGCAGGTATTAGAATGAACCACCATATGACAATGTAGCTCATTGAGATCAGGAAGAGGATCGTTTGAGGTTTCGCCATCTGTTTCTGCATTTGGTTGACTCGAGGGCGCTGTTTTTCGAGTTTCTTGAGCATTTTCGCGTCTTTCGAACGCAGCGCCTGGCTACTTAGGGAACGGAATTCCGTCAGCTCCTGCTGCATCTTTGCGTATTCTTGCCAGCCTATCAACCTAGAAATCAAGAGTCGATTAATGAATGAGTTTAAAAAGGAGATCGTAACGCAGATCAGCAGTATTACGAGGGTTGACCCCGGTACGTAAGGGGATAGGAGCCATTCCAGCACAGACAAAACCATCCTGCTATTCTCCCCTTCTTCAAGTATTCGAATTATTAACTATTTCCATCATAGCTCATCATGCACGCGGGAACCACACTCGCAGTGCGCAACATCCGAAGTTGGGAATCACAGCCCGCTGATGCTTAATTGGTTCCGGCATACTGCGAACTAAGGCCTGGGGATCTTCCATTAGCCTCCGAAGAGGCGACGGAACGCTGGATACATCTCGGCAACCCGTTCTTGCATTAACTGCTGATAGTATTGGTAGATAATGCCAACAGACAGCAGCACTCCCATACCAGTTCCGAACACTCCGAAGAAGTCTGCAAAGGCTGCAATTAGACCAACAACTATTCCACCGAGAATCGTGACTGCCGGAATATAGCGCTTCAGCACTGTCTCTATTGGTCGAGCTGACCTTCTGTAACCTGGAATGTGCATTCCTGAATCCACCAATTGCTTTGCCACGGTCGACGGCCCCAGCCCTCCCACTTCAAGCCAAGTAACGGAAAAAATGACGCAAAACGAAACCATAAACAGCGCGAATACCATTGCTCTCACCGGGTTCAGGACAACATCTAGGATACTACGGGGCGATAGCACGTAGTAGACTAAACCACCTGTTGGTTGGGGTTGGTTCTCAACCCACCTGTAAGTTCCTAGAAGATTCAGGAAGAAGTTCGAGTTGTTCTGATTGAAGTTACTCCAGATGATTTGCGAGAAGAAATACACGTTCGCGAAGAGGGCAGAAGCGAAGATTACAGGCAAGTTTGAGACGTATAGAAGCTTGATTGGGTACCTGCCACGATAGCCTCTGTAGTCAGCATGAGATACTGGTAATTCGACTCGAACTCCCTCCACGTATATGACGACAAGAAAAACTGCAATTGTTGTAATGAACCCGAGGAGTGAGGGCAGATTCTGAGGCCTTATGAACGCATTGTCGAATGCAGGTGTGTAGTATGCTGGAGCGCCAGAAGTCACATTGGTTGGAACGTACTCTAGGGCTGTGGAAAAGATTGGCTGACCAACGGCGACGGTTTGGGCTAGCGCTGGAAAGGCGCCGTAGCTCTTCAGGTCAGCCAAACCAGGAGTCAAAGCAAAGCTGTCCCAGAAAATTCTCTGGGCTACCCCAGCCATGATGAAGAGGCTGATTCCGCTCCCTATCCCCCATCCCTTTTGAACCATCTCATCCAGCAACATGATGACTATACCTGCGAAAAGAAGTTGGAAGAAGATCACTATAGTTACGGGTGCATCCAGAGATCCGTAGACACCTCCAACGATGTAAGCAAAGGCTTGAACTCCAGTCAAGAGTATAGAAAAGAATTTGCTTGCGGTTGTAAAAAGCCCTCTGTCTTCTGGGCTAGACATATCTACATTTATCATTCCTGAGCCTGCTAGCAGCTGAAGAATTAACCCTGCAGTCACAATAGGGCCTATGCCGAGTTCCAGTAGCGTTCCTCTGTTGGAAGCAAATATTACTCTCAAGTAGCTCATTTCAAAACCTCTATCTTCCCCAGCTAAGCCGTATAGCGGGATTTCAGCCATAACGAGGTATATGATCAAAGCTAAAGCGGTCCACAACAATTTCTCGTTGAAGCCTACTCGCCTTCCTGGAGGCTTCGCCTCAGGCAAGAACCGCGCAACGGGCTTAAACAGCTGAAGGAATCTACCAGCCATCCGTCTCTTTCCTCGGGAACACTACTTCGAGCCATTAACTTTCATAGCGCGTTTTATTTGGCTTTTTCCGTGACGAGACTGCCACCTGCCTCTTCCAATTTCCTGGCGGCTGACTCCGAATAGGATTTGACTTTAACTGAAAAAGGTTTGGTGATGGCACCAAAACCCAAGAGTTTGTCGTAGCCCAGCTTTTCCAGATCTAGGAAGGCTCTTCCATCTATTTCGTCCAGTTTCTTCTCAACAGAGAGGCTGGTGGCAAGGTCTTCCAGCTTCCCCAAATTGACTGTATTCACCTTCCGCTGTCGTGAAGAGCTAAAGCCCTTCTTGCTGAAATAGTCAGGGTCGTATCTCAATACGTAGGACCACAAGTGTTTGTGGCGACCTGCCTTTCTTCTACCCTTCTGGCCTGTCCCGCGATGCTGGCCAATTCTACCCCATCCAACTGTCCTTGTACCTCGTTTTTTTCGAGTCTTTCGGTCTTTATGAGGCATTTTCCACCACTCTGCTCAACCTTAGAGCTCCCATAAGTCTATTCTGCTGTCATATCATGCTCAGAATAAGCTTGTTTATCGCTGTGCCGCGATATCCGGTTACACCGCCACCAGCGTAGCTCTTCTTAATCTTTCCCTTGTAGCCCTTCCTTGGAGGGTGCGCCCTAAAAACTGGTTTGACACCAGGCAAATGCCTAAATTCAGCCTGCAGCTTGTATGCGGCTTCAGCCAAGTCTTCCATGCTTTTGTAGCCAATTTTCTTAGCGTATTCATCGTCGATTTCATTGTTGCCAACGAGCCTTCCCCGCTCCTTGAGCAATGCCAAAATGCTGTCCTTTGTTATTTCGCCCCAAGTGACGAAATTTCTCACTTTGTTCAACATGCCTAGGAAACTCGGGCGATTGTCTACGAGGGTTATTTGACAATTTCTGGT
>JGI24422J19971_10002334_pt1 | contig 11772 bp, 8 predicted proteins | sample DeeMarSWOR152_54_FD_19971 | JGI IMG/M metagenome (IMG submission 19971) | reverse complement strand
TCCGGAGACCTGAGGCATCCAGTTGGCTCCGCCGTCCGTGGTGTGCAGGATCGTGGCCTGGGTGGCGTCGCCTCCGACTGCCCAGCCAGTGCTGCCATCGGCGAAATGGACGCTCGCAAGCCACGTCAGAGTTCCCGAGTCCTGAGGATCCCAGTTGTCTCCGCCATTTGTGGTGTGCAGGATTACCCCGTCTCTTCCCACCACCCATCCCGTCGCGGGATCTGTGAGAAACACACCTCTGAATTGCATGAATCCGGAGAGCTGTTCGCTCCAGGTGTTCCCGCCATCGGTGGTGTACAGGATCGCGCCAGCGTCTCCTACCGCGCAGCCTGTGCTCGAATCTGCAAAATGGACTCCGTGAAGAGGGCTCTTATCGAACTCGTAGAACTGGGAATCCCAGCTGGCTCCTCCATTGGTGGTGTTGAGAATGAAGCGCGTCGGGGGGGTATACGTTTGCTCCTTCCCGCCTACTGCCCACCCTCTGAGCTCGTCAGCGAAGAAGACATCCCACAGGGTATACGAAGTACCCGATGGTTGATCGTACCAGTTGTCTCCGCTGTCCGTGGTGCGGATGATCTTGCCCGCACTTCCTACCGCCCAGCCCATCTGGGTGTCGACAAAATGGACACCCGTGAGCCACGAGGAGGGAGGAGCATTCTGTGGAAGCCATTCGGCTCCGCCATCTGTAGTGCGCAGAACCGTTGTGCTCAAACCGACAGCCCAGGCGGTGTCAGCACTCGCACCATGGACATCGAAGAGGTAGAGCGTAGTTCCTGAGTTCTGAGGATACCATCCGCCCTGACCATAGGCAACGCCGAGAGCTCCCGTCAGGATCAGACCGAAGATGGCCAGACTCTTCCTGTTCATAGCTCACCTCTCTCAGGGCCGGCGGCCCTGTTTCCCGCACCCCGCTCACACGCGCGCTCAACACGTTTCCTCCCGCCGCGGAACGAAGATGCAATCAATAGGCCAAACCATGGAGGCATCGGAAGGTACCCTTCTGTGTGCTCGATTTCCTACCGGCCTCCAACCTCACAGATCGGGAGGGCCGGATCCCCGATCTCATCAACCTCGACGCACGAAACTGAAGCACTAGCACAGGTGCCCGGCGGCGCGGATAATCGACCTCCGGCGACCTCACGCTCGCGCGAGGCGCCTCGTCGCCACAGCCAGCCGCAGGACCTCACACAGCACCCTAGGGCAAGCCGCCATCCGGAGAGGGCGACCAGAACTGTATAGTAGAAGACCGGGGGCCGTGCGCGGGTGTTCGATAATATGCAACACCTCACGTCCGGGCGAGGTTCCCGGTTGAGATAGGGCTCCAGGGGATGGCCACGCGGAATTGGCATTCTCGGTCCGCAGCGTCACGGAGCCAATTGTCCCTTGACCACGGCTTCCAAATGGTGTACCCTCAAAGGCGAGGTGGATGACTGGAAGAAGGGGGAAGAAGAATAAGAGGAAGGGGAACGCCATGAAGAACTACGCACTATTGCCAGTCCTGGCCGCAGCCGCGATGACCGCACTCGCCACTTGGGGTGTGGGCCTCGCCGGCGAGGCTGCCCTCAGCCCACTCCCGCAGGAGCAGGTGGAAGAAGCCTATCCACGTGTACCCACGGTCTTCCTCGAGCCGCATCCAGGGCCTGCCGGCCCGTCCCTGCAGCGCTCAACGACGGCCGGCTGGGTAAACATCCTCATCAACAAGGACGCCACACAGCAGGTGCAGAATGAACAACAGGTGGCTGTCAATCCTCTTGATCCTGATAACCTCGTCGCGGTGTGGCGCGACTTCAGATTCGGATACCGCAGGGTGGGCTACGGATACAGTTTCGATGGAGGCCTCACCTGGGGTGAGGGCCTGTTCGAGGAGCCGACCTGGCCCTGGCATAGCGATCCGGGCGTCACAGTCGATGCCGACGGCAACTTCCATGCTGTAATCCTCTCCTATAATCAGAGCGCGAATACGAACGGGCTCTTCATCTTCACTTCAACCGATGGCGGAGTGACCTGGGGCGATCCGGTGACGGTCGTCAATGGCGTGCCGAATGTCTTCGAGGACAAGGAACTGATGGCATGCGACAGGACAGATGGTCCCCACAGCGGGAACCTCTATGTAGCATGGACGCGGTTCTATACGACGAGGATCCTGATGGCCCGATCCATCGATGGAGGCCAGTCGTTCCTCGATCCCATTCAGGTGAGTGATGGAACCGGCGTCCAGTGGCCGGTCCCTCTTGTAGGAACAGATGGAGAGGTATATGTCGCCTGGGTCGATTACTCTCCTGATCGCATCGCACTCGACGTCTCCTATGACGGCGGCGCGACGTTCGGAACGGACAAGGTCGTTACGGATGTGGAGCTCGGTGACGGGTACATCAATGGCGACATCTGGATCTTCTCGTATCCGGCTATGGACGCCGATATCACAGGCGGCCAGTACGACGGGCGGCTGTACGTAGCCTATGCTGACTATGGTCCGTCCTGGGACGTGGACATCTTCTTCCGGTACTCTACCGACGGGGGGACGAACTGGAGCGCTGCTCATCGATTGAACGATGACCCTGTCGCAAACGGGTGCGACCAGTTCCATCCCTGGCTGACTGTCGACGAGACAGGCACCGTGAGCGTCGTCTGGCTCGACCGCCGCAATGACCCCTACAACCTGTGGATGGACTGCTATGTCACTCAGTCGACGAACGGCGGCCTGGACTGGTGTCCGAACGTCAGGGTCTCAACCGTTTCCTCTGATCCCACGGCCGGGCAGCTCGATGCAGGTCTGCTCGGCGAGTACATCGGGCTCGCCGCAGTCGAGGGAAGAATGAACCCCGTCTGGACCGACACGAGGCGGGGACATCAGGACGTCTTCACGTCGCGCCTCTTCCTGAACGCCGACGTGACCGTCGAGCTCACGCCCGATACCACGACCGTTCCTCAGGGAGAAGTCCTCGGGTACGACGTCACGATAGAGAATCAGACTGCCGAGCCGAAGACGGTATGGGGGCGAGCGATCGTCTTGATGCCCGATGGGTCGCCGTACCAGGGGAACCCGGTCGTCGAACCCAAGGCCATTCCTCTCGGGCCGCACCAAGTACGCCAGACGCACATCGAGCACGTAGTACCGAACCTGGCGCCGACAGGCTGGTACATCTATATCGTTCAGGCGGGAACACCCCCTGACGACATCATCTATGAGAGCTCGTTCGAGGTCGAGATCGTCTCGGCCGACGGCCGGTGAGAAGGCCGCTCGTCGATACGAGGCCCTGCGGAGAACGTACATCGGGCCCGACATGAAGGCGCCGTGGCGGCCAAAAGGAATGTCCTGGCGTGTGGGCGATCGCCTGACGCGGATGCAGTCACTTGGTGTCGTGTGCAGCCGGACCATCTCGTAGTGCATCGACCATCGATGGGGGACCGAACCTCCTCATAGTCGAATCGACCATGGAGGGAGAACAGAATGAAGACCAGCCAGCCGGAAAAGCTCCTGCTCGTCATCCTCTCTCTGCTCGTCATCCTCGGATGCGCGCCCTCTCGGCACCGATACAGAAAGGCTCCCGAAGCGTCGGTGACTGTCGAGATAACCAACGTCGACCACGTCCGCGCGCATGCCGCCGCGGAGGAGTTTCTCAACGCCTGGGTGAACCGGGACGAGGAGAAAGGACTGAGCTTGCTCGCGACACGTGTGAGGGCCCTCTACGCAGAGGAGGACCTGAGAGCATACATCTCCGGGGAAGATGACCCCCGGCATCACTCGTATTCGATCGGCCAGGCAGAGACCCTGCCCGACGGGCGCATTCGCATCGAGGTCGAGTTAGCCCACCTCAATCTCGAGGCCAATTGGAAGGTGCTGTGGCAGAGAGAGGCTCACATCACCATGGAGAAAGATGCGGGAGGACGCTGGCTGGTCAGTGAGTTGCCGTAGGAGAAGAACGGGCAGGAGAGATCGCGAACCATACAACGAAGGGCGCCGCTCGGGCGCCCTTGCCGTATTATCCGTCTCGGGAATGTTGGCATCCCTTAACGCATCATTCTCCGTCCAAATGTCAGGACGAAGAGTGCGATCATGAACGCCCCGGCGAACGCCTCCATCATGGCCACATACCTGGCCCATGACGTGGCATCTGGATGCCAGTCGCCGTATCCGACGGTCGTGAACGTGATGACACTGAAGTACAGGTAGTCGAGGAAGCCCGCCCTGCCCTCGGGTACGGCTCCATCCGAACTCGGACTCACTCCCCCCGATATCCAGTACAGGAGCCCACAGAGGACGATGAATGCGACGGCGATGCCGATCACACGGAGGGGGCGCTCGCCGTATCCGCAACTGATGTCGAAGAAGAGAAGTTCGAGCCACCTCCGGGGGTCCTTGGTGGATTTCGCCTGCCGTTGGTACCGTCGTTCGCGGAGATAGTACTCGCCCGCCCCTCCGTAGTCACCGGCCTCCTGTGCCCGTGTCTTCGCCATTCTGCACGCATCCGCACCGGCACTCGGCCAGGCGAACATCGTTCCCACCAGGTCGAGTTCCTGGAGGAATCGTGCACGATTGAGCTGCGCAGCTCGATGGAATTCGACATCCCGAAATGAGGCGGTGCCACGGAAGGTAGCGCGGGGATAGAGAACCGATCCGTAGAAGACGGCGCGGTCGAACGAGGCTGCCCGGAAGTTCGATCTGGCGAATCCGGCCGTTCCCCTGAACGTAGCTCCCTCGAAGGAGGTCTCCAGCCAGTCGAATGTCGCATCGAGAAACCAGACGTCCCCTTCGAACCTCGCCTCGTCGAACCAGACCCCGCGCTCGAATCGCGCCCCGAGGAATCGAGCGTCTCCGAGGAAGGTCGCGCCCCGGAACGAAGCATCCCAGCGAAAGGTGACTCCCTCGAACCCGGAGAACCCGGCGGGAAAGACACATCCGTCGAAGTGGTAGTCCGCCAGCTCTATTTTGCAGCGGACGGCGGCCTCGAATGCAGCGAGAGGCTTGGACAGAGTTGGATCGTGGAGGATGCAGAACCCCTCCTTCGATCCCTCCCATGCGGGCTCCTTGCACTCTCGCAGGTGTCTTGGATCTTTATGCTGACACCGCTCCACGCTCACACTCCGGAACAGTCCGATCGCTAACTCGAACGCAAGATGGCCGCTCTATCCGGAGGCGACTCGCCTGATACCTACGGGTCGCTCCTCGGGGCTCTAATCGTCTCAACGACGGGGGACATTCTATCTGATGGGCACGAACCTGTCAAGGAGGGCAATCGCTCCTCCAAGCCATAGCTGCCAACGCGTTGTGGTCGGCCGATGGCAGGACTGCCTCAAGGCGAAGTGTCCGTTCTGTCGGGCCAGTGTCCACTACGGCGCAGTATCTGGAGAGTCTTCGGCCCGCAGTTGAGGAGAAGGTCGATGAGCGAGAGGTTGGAGATGAAGTCGCCCCACAGTTGAGGGTAGATAGGTGGAGCGTACGAGAGATAGTGAAGCGCGATGCCCCGTTCTGAGAAGATCTGTTCATTCAGGTATGGATGTGCCCGCCTGCTGACGGCAAACGTATCCGCGCCCGCCTTCTCGCACATCCGCACGAGGAGCTCGGAACCCCTGCCGTAGGCCCCGAACTCCGATCCCAACCGAAAGGGAGTGACAACGCCGACCTGATCCCGCAGGTAGTGGAGTGCCTCGAGATTCAGGTCGAGGAGGCGAGTCCACTGACGCCCGTACAGCCGTTCGAAGAATGGCATGTGCTCGCCGAAGTACGGGGCGTTCGAATATGCATGTTCGATGCTCGCCAGGTGCTTGTGCCGCCAGATCCGGTCCTCGGCGATCTCCACATCCTTTATCAGCTGGAGACCACGGCCGGCGCGCCACACCGGCACGGCCAGCCAGCGCTGGCCGCCTGCCATCTTTATCCGATTGCGATAGACCCATGAGGTCCCGCGCGGGAACTGCACGTGGTCCAGGAGTAGGAAGAGATCGGCGTGAATAGCCTTATGGAAGAACCCGGGCCAGGGGAGATAGGTTGGCTGGTGGCAGGCCAGAATCATCGGTGGCGAACTCCTCTCACTCACGGTGCCAGTACACGGTTCTACCACGCCTCCTGAGAGTAGGTCAAGGACGAACCGGCTGGCGCGGCGACAGGCTCTGACTCGGCGCCCGGTTTCGGAGTCGGCGTCGGCGCTCAGTTCGGCACCGCGCGCTTAGCTCCGCACCAGGCTCTCCTCTCGACATCATGCTCTCCGCTTGGCGCCCAGGTCTTGACCCGGCGACTGATCCCGATTGGACGCACGGCTCCCGAGCGGATGCTCAACTCTGCACACAGCGCCCACCTCTCGAGGGGACGGCCAACTCTGAGCTCCCCGCTGAAGTCTGAACACGGCGCCCAGCTCTCGGGGCGGCGGCCGAATCTGAGCTCCGTGGCCAACTCTCGATGCGGTGCCTGAACCCGAGTTCCGCGCCTCTCCGTCCGGTCTTAAGCCCGTCCGCTATGATAGTGGGTTCTCGCGCACCTGAGCGGCCCTTGACGGGCACAATGTTGTCGTGTACCATGGCGCTACATAGCCATACTACCAACCCCTTTCCCATCCCGGAGGAAGACCAATGACCAGCGCCTGCCGATGTGCGATGGATCTTCTGCCGGACCGAACGGTCCGGTCCCCATGGCTCGCAGCTATCTCGGCCGGGGTCGCCCTGCTGTTAGTGCTCGCCTCGACACCCCGCATCGCAAGCGGTGAGGCGGAGCCTGCCCCAGAGGAGGCCGCCTCCTCGCTCCGGGAGCAGGCACGACGCATGTACCTCATGCCGCCCGATGTGGTGCGCGACATCGAACCCAGGACCTATTTCGGAGCCTATCTGGAGCGAGTAGAGCCCGACAGCCTCATCCTTCCGGAGGGGGTGAGGTATGAGACCGGAGTCGGGATTGACCGCGTCGTCCCCGGATCGCCTGCCGAGGAGGCGGGATTCCGGGAGGGCGATATCATACTGAGCCTCGATCAAGAGAGATTCGGGGCCGATCCCGACGAGGCCGTGAATATCCTCTCGAAGCGGCTCAAGGAGAAGAAACCCGGCGACCGTATCCGCATCGAGTACCTGCGAGATGGACGAGTGCGCAGAGTATCCGCTCCCCTCGGGACGAGGCCGATCCTCGACATGCCGTCAAAACCTCACCCCGAACTGGCGAGCATCTTCCAGGGCCGCCGGGACCCTTCGATGGCAGAGCGCGCTGTCGAGCAGTTCGACCTCCTCGAGGAATATGCCGAGGTCGCAAGCCAGACCGCGGCCGTGGCGGCAGTCGACTACAACCACCGTCAGGTCCTGCCCGAACGGCCGAACCCGTTCCGCCTGCAGGAAGTGACCTATCTCCTGCGCCGACCCACAGAGTTGGCTCTCGTCTCCGATGGAATCTGTCGGTCACTCGAGGACGAATTCAACACTGAGCAGCGCAACACAGCCGAACTCGTGATTCAGGCGGCGGGCCACCTGGATGAAACGGTACCCCGCCCTCCCTCGCCGCCGCGCGATCTGGGCCTGGATGGCCTCATCGGTGTGATGGAGAAATCCACCAGAATGATAGGCGAGGCGCTCGACGAGCTCACGCATGAAGAGATGGAGCTGGCCCACCGCCTTCTCCCCACGCTCCTCGACTATGAGGACGACTGGGAAGAGGCGCTGGAGGAGATCGAGGATGAAGGTGCGCGCAAGGCGGCGATCGCAGAAAAGGAGGAGGAGCTTGCCACCCTGTTTCGTGCCGCGCTGCGCGCAGACCTCGGCCGCCTGTTCGGGGCTGCCGCATACCTCAGCCAGCTCTCCGATCCCCCTGCCGCAAACCGGATCCGGGCGACGCTGGCCGATTTCCCCGCAAAACCCTTCCCCCAGATTTACGAGCAATCATTCCTCGGGGACATCCGCCTCGTCCGCGAAACGGACTTCGGACTCGTCGTCATCGGCGGTCCAGGCACCTCGGTCTACCTCGCAGATGCGGCCCTCATCGTCGATCTCGGCGGCGATGACTACTATGCCAACAACGCCGGCGGAAGCCGGCGCGAGAGCCCCTGCGCCCTTGTCCTCGATTTCGATGGGGATGATGTGTACGCCTGCGACTCGGCAATCTCGCAGGGAGCAGGTCTCCTCGGCGTGGGGATCCTCATCGACTACGAAGGGAACGACACATACTCGGCGAGGAACGATGCGCAGGCCGTCGGCCTGTTCGGCGTCGGCATGCTCATCGACCTCGCTGGTAACGACAGCTACAATGGTGATCAATTCGTGCAGGGAGGGGGAGTCATCGGCCTCGGTCTGCTGTGCGAGGGCGAGGGAACCGATACCTATCGGGCCCACTGCTTCTCGCAGGGATTCGGCTACGTCAAAGGGCTCGGACTGGTGCTGGAAGTCGATGGCGAGGATACGTACTCTGCGGGCTGGAAGTACGCCGATTTCCGCATACCTGACCGGGCGTTCGACAGTATGTCGCAGGGATTCGGATTCGGCATGAGGCCGTGGGTTGTGGGCACCGGAGCCGACGGGGGCATCGGGATACTGCTCGACAGTTCGGGACACGATGTGTACATGGGCGATTTCTTCTGTCAGGGATCGAGCTACTGGTACGCCCTCGGCATCCTCCTCGACCGGAGCGGAGCCGACCGGTACCTGTCCGGCAACTACTCACAGGGAGCGGGAATTCACCTCTCAGTGGGAGCTCTCATCGACGAGGAGGGAGACGACCAGTATACCTGCTACGACGCCCTCTGCCAGGGCGCAGCCCACGACTGGGCCGCCGGCCTCCTCCACGACGTATCGGGGAACGATCTGTACGTCGGACACCACCTCGTGCAGGGCGGCTGCGGCACGGTCTCGATGGCGATACTCGCCGACGGTGGAGGCGACGATACCTATGTGGCCGGCGATGTCGCGCAGAGCCAGGGAGCCGGAGTATGGCGTGACATCCGCGAGTATGGATCGATCGGTATGCTCATCGACGGCGGCGGGGAGGACACGTATTCCGATGCACGCATCTCCAACGGCGCGACGATCACGAAAGAGACCTGGGGGATCGTCATCGACAGCGATACGGCCTCAGGCGACGCGTATGCGGAGTGAGGTGATCGCTACGCATCCCGCCGCACATCTCAGCCCTCAGCCCGGGTGACGCGTATTCAGGGCGCGAGCGCCCATTCGTGAGCGCCTGGCGGGATGTATGAGAGCGCAGCTATCAATTCAGATGGCAAGTGTGGCCTTCCCAGGGCACCTGAAGGGAAGTATGAGAGCGCAGCCATCAACTCAGATGGCGAGTGTGGTCCTCCCTGAACGCCTGGCGGGGAATCCGGGAGCGCGGCTATCAATTCCGATGGCAAGTGTGGCCCTCCCTGAGCGCCTGGCGGGAAGTCCGGGAGCGCGGCTATCAATTCAGATGGCACGTGCGGCCCTCCCTGAACGCCTGGCGCGGAATCCGAGAGCGCGGCCATCAAATCAGATGGGAAGTGTGGCCCTCCCCGAACGCCTGGCAAGGAATGCGAGAGCGCGATTGTTCGATCAGAAGGAGATGACCGGCCATCCGAGAACGGGCGAGCCGCCGTCTGAGGAAGAGCGACAGGTCATCGAAGAGAGAGGATCGACATGAACGATCAACCACGCGACTGGACGCGGGAAGAGCTGGAGGCCGAGTATGTCGGCCATATGACGGTGCGGACCGTACCGGTGAATATCAGGATCGAGGCCAAACAGATGATTCTCGACCTGTCACGCATCCGCAACCTCCTGGAGAGCGCCCGCCACATCGCCGTGGAAGAGTGTGAATGTCGCCACCGCGTGCAGGGATGTGATGGGCCGCTCGATGTCTGTCTCTCGCTCAACGACGAGGCGACGGATATAGTCGATCGCGGACATGGTCAGATGATCTCACTTTCCGAGGCGCTCCGCGTGCTCGAGCGATCACACCGAGCCGGGCTCGTTCACCTCGCCTACACGCTGGAGGGAAGCGAGGAGATCGATATCATCTGCAGTTGCTGCCCCTGCTGCTGCCATTCGCTCGCCGCCCTGGTCCGGTTCGGATATGACGGTCACATCATCCGCTCCGACATGATCGCCTCCCGCAATGATGAGGACTGCATCCGGTGCGGCACCTGCGTGGAACGCTGCAGGTTCGGCGTGTGGGAGGAAGTGAATGGAGAGGTGGTGCCGGACTTCACGAAATGCTTTGGCTGCGGCGTCTGCGTCTCAACCTGCCAGGGGAGCGCGATCGCGCTCACCCCGCGTTCCTAGCCGGAACAGCTCCTCCTAAGGAGCCTACTTTTGTGGATCAACGATGTGTGAAATCCCCGACACCGGGGGCCGCATCAGGAGTTGGACTCCCGACTTTGCAAAGGGCAGAAGACTGCCCTTGTACGCCGCAAAAAGTCGCGAAATAGCAGATTCCCTTTCCCCAGTCTGTGCTGCGGTCTGCGCTGTCCCTCAGGACTCCATGAGGGCGGCTCGGCCGGATGCCCCATGGAAAGAGGTCCCCGTGAGAGAGCGGCCGCGCCTCGACGAATGCAGCCGCCTGCAACTGCCCCTGGATTCGCTCACCGGCCCGTCCGGTGAGCTCTTGATGTGGGCCCGAACGAAGCTCGCTGACGCTCAACCGGAGCGTCCGAGGCCGGGGATGCTCCGCGCCCACTCCGCGATTACCGCCGCCTCCCTCCCGGATACCAGCCGCGACATCCAGAGCGCGGCCAGATAGACGGCGATGAGCCCGATGGCCCCCGCCGCATGGCCTACGCCGTCCGGGGGCAACACCCGCATCCCGAGCAGATAGAGCGCCGCGGCGAGGAGCAGAATCGCGAGAGCGCGGCCGGGAGCATAGGGTATACGGTAGCACCGCTGGGAAACGACGTACATCCCGACGGCCAACGCACCATAAGAGATGAGAGTGGTCCAGGCTGCACCCATCATACCATATCTGGGGATGACGAGAAGATTGAGCCCAAGATTGAGGAGGGCTGCACCGCCGGCGACGAGCATGTTGAACGATGTTCGCTCGGCAAGCATGATGCCCACAGAGAAGACAAGATAGGACCCGTAGCAGATATAGGAGGCGAGCACGAGCGGGACGACAGCAGCCGCGGGAAGGAATTCAGGGGGGGAAATGAGGCCGATTATCTGGCGTGAGAAGAGCGCGATGATGAATGCGACGGTGACGAGTATGAACGCGTACAGGCGGAGCACCGAGGCATAGAGAACGGGCGCGTCAGGCCGCCGCGAGACAGAGAAGGCATACTGAGGCCAGGCGAGCTGGAATGCCATCAACACGAGGACGATCACCATCCCCACCTGGTAGCCGAGGCTGTACAGCCCGACCTCGGTGAAATCCGCCAGCCGCTCGAGATAGTACCGATCGGCAAGGGTCAGGATCCACAGAGCCAGTCCGGATGGCACGAACGGCAGCCCGAACCGGAGCATGGGAACGACGTCCCGGGCCCGGAAGGCCGATCCGACGTCCCGATAGAGCTTGGGCAGGGCGATCGCGAGGGCCAGGGTCGGACCGAGGACTACCGCCCACAGCGCTCCCTCGATCCCGAGGCGGAGAAGGGCAACCAGGATCCACGCGCCGACCACTATCGCCGCCAGCCGCCCCAGATTGAGGAGAACGAATTCTCCCGATCTCGCCCTGGCTCTGAGATAGATGAAGGGGACGCGCACGACTGTGCTGACGAAGACTCCGACGAGCACGATCGAGACGAGGCGCGCCTCGCCCGATGACCCGAAGACGAGCTGTGAAAGAGGCTTGCGGAACAAGAGACCGAGCACCAGGGCCGCGACCCCGGTGAGGGT
>JGI24422J19971_10002333_pt1 | contig 11776 bp, 7 predicted proteins | sample DeeMarSWOR152_54_FD_19971 | JGI IMG/M metagenome (IMG submission 19971) | reverse complement strand
GGCAATAGCCGAACAAAAGGCAAAATCAGAAGCCGAAGCCGCCGAGGCAATAGCCAGGATCAAAGCTGAAGCCGAAGAAAAGGTAAGGGCATATACCTATACGACAGATGAAGTCAAGGCCGAAGCCGAAGAGGCGATAGCTGAACAAAAGGCGAAGTCTGAAGCTGAGGCTGCCGAGGCAATAGCCATGATAAAAGCTGAAGCCGAAGAGGCAATAGCCGAACAAAAGGCAAAATCAGAAGCCGAAGCCGCTGAGGCAATAGCCAAGGTCAAAGCTGAAGCTGAAGAAAAGGAAAGAGCATACACCGATACGATAGCCAGAGTCAAGGCTGAAGCCGAAGAGGCGATAGCTGAACAAAAGGCAAAGTCAGAAGCCGAAGCCGCTGAGGCGATAGCCAGAGTCAAAACTGAAGCCGAAGAAAAGGAAAGGGCATACACCGATACGATAACCAGAGTCAAGGTTGAAGCCGAAGAGGCGATAGCCGAACAAAAGCCAAAGTCAGAAGCTGAAGCTGCCGAGGCGATAGCTAAGGTCGAAGCTGAAGCCGAAGAAAAGGAAAAGGCATACACAGATACGATAGCCAGGGTCAAGACTGAAGCCGAAGAGGCGGCAGCCGAGCAAAAGGCAAAGTCAGATTCTGAAGCTGCTGAGATAATAAGCACGTTCAAGCCTGAAGCCGAAGAAAAAGCAAAGGCATACACCGATACGACGGCTGTAGTCAAGGCTGAAGCCGAAGAGGCGATAGCCAAGGTTAAGGCCCAAGTCAATGCAATAGCCAGGGTTAAGGCTGAAGCCACCGAGGCAATAGCAAAGGTTACGGCTGAAGCTAAAGAGGTGATAGCAAAAGTCAAGGCCCAAGTCGAAGAAAAGGCAAGGTTATACAACGATACGATAGCCGACGTCAAAGCTGAAGAAGCGGCGATGATAAATAAGAGTAAAGAGCAGGTCCCCACCGCTGCTTCATTTTGCGGAGCAAACGGCAGGGGAACCCAGCCTGTTTCTGAAACCATCCAAAGAATGGCACAGTCGTCGGCAGTTCTTCCGGGCGAGCACTCCTACACAGCTTCAGTAAAATCACTTTGCGACTTATTACAAAATGAGACCCTGGCATTATGCGCAAAAGACATTATGCAAAAAGAAGTGGTCTGGGCCAGTCCGGATGATAGCGTCCAGCAGACTTTTGCAAAAATGCAACAGCACGATGCAGATTATATAATGGTAGGTCAGGATGGAGTATTAGAAGGTATAGTATCAAAGTCTGATTTAGCAGGCGCGATCAGTCCGTACCTGCGGCCTGTACTTGCCAAATGGCGAAGGCCTCTGGATGATGCTACGCTTCAAATAAAAATCAAATGGATAATGAGCAGGCCTGTTCGCACTATAAAGCCCGAAACGCCGCTTGCAAAAATAGTGGAAAATATGCGCCAACTCGGCGTGCTATGTTTGCCTATCGTAGATCAACAGGGCAAAGTGCAAGGCTTAGTAGCAGAGGCTAATATCTTCAAAGCATTACTAACACTAAACAGCAGTCCAAACATCTCTACCTCAGGCACCGTGAGTCAGGAGTCTGTATTGGTACCTGCATAGCTGGAACCAAACAGGTATTAATATTAAGGTAAGGCTCTAACGAATTCGGCGAATGTTTTTTCAGGGACCCCAAACGCGATAATGTGCGTTTGGGAACTCTCACTATCCCTTTCTTTACGCCGCCTCGAGTTTTTGTAAGGGCGGCGAAATGCAGATACGGCAAAAAACAAATATCTTCTTTTTATTCTTGTCTTTCTCTGCTCTCTCGGCGTTCTCTGCGGTTAATTTTTACTTCGGAGGGCAAATCTTATAACAGCAAACTTGACGGCCACGCCGCTGTAATGATATTAAGTGATATGAGTAATTCGGCCTATGGATTTCTATGCCGAGGAAGGAAAGCTGTGTTGAACGGAAGAAGATTGCTTTGGGAATTACTAATCGGCGCCTTATTCTGTAGTATACTTGCTATCTCGACTGTTCCCGCGGATGACCAGCCGCAGTGGGGCCAGAGATACACGCGGAACATGGTGTCGGGAGAAACCGGCCTGCCGGAGACCTTTGACCCGGACACTGGAAAAAACATCAAGTGGGTGGTTCCGCTGGGTACGCAGACCTACTCTACACCCGTGGTGGCCGGGGGTAAGGTGCTGATTGGCACGAACAATGACAGGCCGAGAGACCCTCGGCACAAGGGAGATCGTGGCGTGCTGTTGTGCCTGGACGAAACAGATGGGAGCCTTTGCTGGCAACTGGTCGTTCCTAAGATAAGAGGCGATCCGCGTGTGGATTGGCCCAGATCAGGTATTGTTTCGCCGGCTACTGTTGAAGGCGACAGAGTTTACCTCGTGAGCAATCGCGGACAAGTAATGTGCCTCGACCTCAACGGTCAGACCGACGGCAACGATGGACCATACCGCCACGAAGGCAGAGTCATGGCCCCGCGCGGTGCTGAGCCTATGGAGGTAACCAAAACGGACGCTGACATCATTTGGCTGTTCGACATACAGGCCAAGGCAGGAGTTCACCAACATGACGCGGCACATAGCTCGATCCTTCTGCATGGGCAGTTTCTGTACATTAACACGAGCAATGGTCTTGACACCAATCATGAATATATTCCTGCTCCCGATGCCCCGAGCCTGATTGTGCTCGACAAAACCACAGGGCGGCTTGTAGCTCAAGAAGATGAGAAGATTAGCACTCGGATTTTCCATTGCACTTGGTCATCGCCCGCTCTGGGCCAGGCAAACGGCCGGACATTAGTATTCTTCGGCGGCGGGGACGGTGTCTGCTACGCCTTCGATGCGCTACGGTCGGCGCCAGAGATGCCAGTGGTACAAAAACTAAAAAATGTCTGGCGGTTCGATTGTGACCCCACGGCACCGAAAGAAGACGTGCACCAATACATTGGAAATCACAGGGAAGGCCCAAGTAATATTAAGAGTATGCCGGTGTTCCATCGAGGCCGAATGTATGTTACGTACGGAGGTGATATCTGGTGGGGCAAACGCCAGGCCTGGCTGAAGTGCTTCGATGCGACCGGGACCGGCGACATTACAAACTCTTGTGAGGTTTGGTCCTACCCGCTCAATCGCCACTGCTGCTCCACGCCGTCTGTCCACGACGGCTTGGTTTTTGTTGCTGATTGTGGGCGATATATCCACTGTGTGGATGCCGAAACTGGCAAACCTTACTGGACGCACGAGACGAAGGGAGAGATATGGGGCTCGACGCTTGTGGCCGATGGAAAGGTCTATGTCGGTACGCGGCGGGGGAATTTCTGGGTGTTGGCCGCGAGCAGGGACAAGAAGATTATCAGTTCGATTAAGCTGGACAGCCCTATGCACAGCACACCAGTCGCTGCCAACGGCGTCCTCTACGTTACCACAATGAAGAAACTCTATGCTGTCAAATCGTAGGCAGAATAGCTTCTGTGGAGCGTACCTGAGTGCGAACCCCTGCTCCGTGTTGAATATCCCCGACTTGGTTTCTCCAAAAAGCCTGATCCGGCACGTGAAGGCAAAAAAATAAATCCGGCTCAATTGTGTGTTCTGGCCCTTGAAAACATTTGGGACACAACTCAGGGAATATGCGGAAACTGTCCCTTAACTTTTTATACCAGACAAGAGGTCTGTTTCACGTACGCTACTTATTGACTGATTGCCTTCGACCGATAACATTTGAATCATTATTCAATTCTTCGAGTTTCATCTCATACACATTGTCCAAAACAGCAAATGTCTTATTCTTGTCCTCGACGATGAAATCTTCAGGAACCTTTCCCAAAATAGCATAAAAAAGCACTTTTTTCTTCCCTTTCAGATTCATTTTTGTTATAATGGATTTCGTAGGTATTTTTGCTTGGGGGCTTGCAACAGGTTTTGTCGTTTTCTAACACAGAAAATTTTTTGGTTTATGGTGGACTTTCTTTCGACGCGGACGGGGGTTTTTGTACGAGTCAGCTCAAGGGGGTAACTTACATGAATAACACGATAAGTAAGGTGTGCCTTGCTTTTTCTACTTCGGGTCGGCTGTTTTTATTGCGGATGCTCCCCAACAGTCTTCACAACCCCCATCTACCAGAACCAAATACGACATGCAGATTGAGTAATTGAATTTATCTGAGGATACGAGCCCATGTTTGCGCGTAAGGGAACGTATTATGGTTGGCCGCCGACGGCGACAGATAACACGAGAAGAAGCAAAGGCCGAGTGAACATAAGCCTTATCTTGTGAGGGTAGCAATCTTGCCCGGCAACGATGGCCGGCATCGAGATATAAGGCGACAACAAACATACAAAATTAAGATTGATTTAGAAACGGGGAGAGATGATGAAAATCACAAGAGGATTTCATAAGAGATATTTTAGGCAGGGCTTGGCGTGTGTAACGGCATGCTGTATGCTTTTCAACATATCGCTTTCGGCTGCCAAGGCCGCACCGACCGGTGCAGATGTTGTGGCAGGCTCAGCCGTCATCGCTCAAAGCGGCAACACTACCAATGTGCAGATGGTCTCCAGCCGGGCTGTAATCAACTGGGATTGTCTGGATACCTCTCATAACGAGATTCTTAATTTCTTAAAGAACAGCAATTTTGCTGTCCTGAACCGAGTAATTAATGGAGGGGCAACGCGGTTTGACGGCTCACTTTTTGCTAAGAATGGTAATGTGTTTATTGTTAATACTCGGGGCCTTGTTTTTGGTTCCACGGCCAATATCCAGGCCAGCCAATTTGTCGGCTCCGGCTTGGATATAAGAAACATTGACTTTATGAATGGACAATACGCATTTGCAGGCGGCAACGGAGCTGTTGTCAATCGCGGCGATATTATAGCACAGAGCGTTGCTCTCATCGGCAAAAAGGTCCTGAATGCCGGCACGATTATAAGTCCGGAAGGATACGTTGTAATGGCTGCCGGTGACAGAGTTTTGCTTGGACAGCCCGGCAACAATGTTTTTATTGAAGTGGACTCTGCTGGAGTTCCAGGGCCGACAGATACTCAAATACCGGATGTATCTGCTGATGTGACTAACGAGGGTTTAATCAGTGCTGAAAACGGGACAATAGTTCTTGCTGCCGGTGACATCTTTTCCAAGGCTATCACGAATCTCGGAACTTTAGCCGCAACAAGCGGTACCGTCACAGCCAAAGCCGCTCGTGTAGGCCAGTTCGGTACCATCGATGCAGATGCCATCGAAGGAGATGGCGGCAGTATCAACTTGACTGCTGCTGAAGAAGTTGTACTTGGTATGGACAGTCTGACCACAGCAAACGCCGGAGTAAACGGCAATGGCGGTAAAGTGTTCGTAAAGTCCGAGGGTACAGCTATTCTCAGCAAGGGCTCCCTGATTGAAGCAAGAGGCGGTAGCGAGTCGGGCAATGGTGGGTTTGTAGAAATCAGTGGTGAACACTTTGTTTTTGCCGGTAAAGTTGATACCTCTGCGGCAGACGGGAAATTAGGCACCCTATTAATTGATCCCGACAATATTGTTATTAAAGATGGTGACGGTACCAATAGTACGGATACTCTTTATGAAAAACAGCTTGAAACTCAACTGGCTGACATTTCTTTAGAAGCGGTTGAATCCATTGTTATGGAAGACTTGACCGATGATGAGCTTAGTGCCGGCAGCAGGAATGTTGCCCTTCGCACAACAGGCAATGATAGCTCAATCTCTTTCCATGAAAGTGACACTATAGCGACGACAGGCAATATCGTTATTGAATCCGGTGGTGGTGGCATTGATATCGGCAATCTGGAAGCTGGTGAGCCCACTACAGATAATCCAAGTATTACGCTTACCACCAAAAATGGAGGCAACATAACAACAGCAAGCATGCACGTTTGTGGAAGAGGTGAAGGTTCAATTACCGTTGAAGCTTCCGGCGAACTGGAAATTAACGGCCACTGCTCTATAGACATAAGATCAACTGCCGAAAATGCACCGGCTACCGCCGATGTACTTCTAACTGCCGGCAAGAGTGTGGTCATCAATGGAGATGTTGAGGCCGAGGCTCGAGGCAAATTTGTAAACAGGGCACATGTTCTGATTCAAGCAGGCAAAGATGCCGCCTCTGGCTACGATGCTTCTGTGAACGGCAATTTAGACGCCTGGGCTCATACCGCAGCACGTGGAACATCTGATGCGCTTATAGAAATATATGCTTCGGGTAATATTAACCTCAATGGTACCGAAGACCCCCATGCTCAAGCCGGCGAGGGCTCAGGCAGAGCCAACGTACAGAGCGATACAAGTATTAGAGAAGAAATCTACGATGAAGAAAAGAACAACACTTATATTGCGGAAATAAAAATTGGGGCTGAAGGCAAAGCTCCTCCAGAACCCACGCCAGAGCCTGAAGAACCTGAGGAGCCTGAAGAGCCTGAGAAACCTGAGAAGCCTGAGAAGCCTGAGAAGCCTGAGAAGCCCGACAAGCCGGAGAAACCTGAGAAGCCTAAAGGCCCGCCGTCACCACCCATCTATGATATAACAGCAGTTCCGGGCATTGAAGCCGTAGGATTCGGACCAGCAGGTTGCCCCGTTTTGCTGGCGTGGTTGGCCGGTGAAATTGGAGTTGCAGAAGAGACTGTTCAAATCTATATAGCAAATACCTTCGCTTACTCCACGAATATACACCCCTGCGAGATGTGTGCAAGACTCAAGGATGCGGCTACAATTTTACAGGATGCCGAAGGGGCTTATATGGCTGCTTTGGCACAGGCAGTAAATCAATTTACCTCGACCGCAGCCCCACCATCTGAGGAACTGATGGCATCCATTGCCGATGCAATAGCACGCCACCGCGGTGATGACACATTTTACGCCACGGCAGGACAGTGGCTTGACGCTCTTGCAGAATATGTCAGAATCCTGAACACTGAAATGGGATGGTCACCGGATGAGGCCGTAGCATTAGTTGTGGACAAATACGTTGCACCAGCAACAGAGGGCGGTGACGTGAACCTCACTGCATTCGTTGCGATGCGCTTAGCAGCTCTCGGCGGCTAATGATATAAGTCGAGGCTTTAGCCACGATAGTTTGATTTTGTCATCGGCGAACAAGAGCAATCTTATCGGGCGGCCTTTGCGCCTTGTTCACCTTACGCTTCAGACCTGTTCCTTACCCTGCTATCGTTAACATGTTAACCTGTGCCACTTTTGCTGATGGAAAACACGCTCACCGCATCAGGATAGCCAAGTTTCTACAAGACTTGCTATTCACCCGGATTTTGTTTTGATTGTTAGTCAAAAACCAGTCATAATAAAGCACACAAATCCATTTCAGAAGCTATTATTATGAGGTGTATTAAAGCCGGTAATGTATTTGAACGTCAGCCGAACGGATAAGCTGGAATATTTTTATGAAGGGATAGGAAAATGAGGAGCACAGTTTTTGCAATGTTCGCCCCGTTAAAAATTCCTCAAAACGGGAACATCCTCCAAAACCAAAGATTTCTAACGGGGCTGGCAATTCTGGCCGTATCAATCCTTATACTGGGTGGCTGTAAGAGCATGGAGCCGCCAGCGAAGCGCCCCGCAGAAACGGAGGCAAAGCCACCTGCAGAAGCCGAAGCCAAGCCGATAACAGAACCCGAGAGCAACCCCGAAGTTGAGAAAGCAGCCATAGAATGTGCAAGAGTCTGGCTGGAGCTGCTGGACAGTGGAAAATACGCAGAAAGCTGGGAAGAGGCTGCGGAATACGTCAAGGCACTTGTAAACAAGGAGAATTGGCAAAAAAGTCTTCAAGGCGTCAGGCAACCTCTGGGAAAATTAGTCTCCAGAGAGGTCAAGTCCACGCGCTACACTACATCGGCTCCAGGGGCACCGGACGGCCAATATGTTATAATTCAGTACAACACGAGTTTCGAAAACAAAAAATCTGCCGTCGAAACGATCACACCTATGCTGGACAAGGATGGCAAATGGCGAGTTTCCGGCTATTATATTAGGTAGTTACAACTGACAAGTAGCTGCGGCACACCGATTTCTCAAAGCAAATGAGCTTACTTGTTAGGCACAATCAACAAACTTTAATAAAGGAAATTTGCTATGTCTTCTTATAACTATGGAAATATTTTACGATTGTCCGCTGGCATAATAGCGATTTGTTTGCTGTGTTCATCGGTATATGCGGAATTCCCGAAGTTTGAATATCACCAAATTGACCGAATCGGAAACAGAATGGGCCAGACGTCTCTGGTAGATATCGATAAAGATGGGGACCTGGACTGGGTTGCCGGCTGCAACGGTGGAACAATATGGTGGTTCGAATACAAAGGGCCGGATAACTGGGTCAGGCATACCCTTGGCGAAAAGGCGCCGACCGATGTCGGTGGCACCGCTTTTGATATAGACGGTGATGGTTGGATAGACCAGGTCTCCGGCCAGGCCTGGTATCGGAATACCGGCAAGCCACGAGAAGAGGAATTTATAAAGTATCCCAATGGAGCCATCAATTGCCACGATAACGTGGCCGCAGACATCGACGCAGACGGCAAACTCGATGTGCTGGCTATGAGCGACAGAAGTGCATTGTACTGGTATAAGATTCCCCGTGACCCGACGAAAAAATGGAAAGGCCATAAAATCGGCGAAGCTGTCCATGGCGGAATTGACCCAGCGGGCATCGCCGATATCGACGGCGATGGGGACAACGACGTTGTTCGCTCGAATGTCTGGTTCGAGAACACCGATGGAAAGGCAACCAAATGGATCGAGCATAGAAACATCGATTTCGGGCAACCCGGTGCAAGATTTCCTTTGATGACAAAAACATGGGTAGTCGATCTCGATAAAGACGGCGATAATGATGTTGTTCAGGCTGAAGGAGACTGTGTCAGCGGACGGGTGGCATGGCATGAAAACACCGATGGCAAGGGCCGAAAATGGACCAGACATCTGATTGCCGACAAAACCGGCCAGGACTACCATTCACTCGCCGTTGCAGATTTCGATAACGATGGCGACCTTGACGTCTTTTCAGGCGGAGGGCCATTGACAAAAAGTCCCATCCATAAATGGTTTATATGGGAAAATCTGGACGGTAAAGGCGAGAAGTGGAAAGAGCATATGGTTCTCAGCGGCAAACGCTGCCACGAAGCCAAAGCAGCAGATGTTGACCGTGACGGAGACATCGACATCTGCTCCAAACCCTGGAACGGCGATGAGCACATTTACCTTCGCAATATGCTTAAAGAAACAGGCGATAATTAGGATACCTCTTCATAGATACCCATAGGATAGCGACAGAAGACAGAAGAGTCCTGACCTCTGTTTTGAGTTTAGTCGTTGGCCAATCCACCAAAAATCAAATATCAAAAAAGCCGTTATTGACGAAACAGCTCCTGTAGACTATCCTAAAGTTATATGAAATGACGGCTTAAAGATCAAATAAGTGATGGGAAGATGAGTTACCATAAAGTAATAATTGGCGATTCAAGAAGAATGAAAGAAGTAGAAGATGAGTCCGTGCATTTAATCATTACCTCGCCGCCGTATTGGCAGTTAAAGGACTACGGACCAAAAGAGCAGATTGGATACAATGATAGCTATCAGGACTATATTAACAATCTGAATTTAGTCTGGAACCAGTGCCATCGTGTACTCCATAAAGGATGCCGCCTGTGTATCAACATTGGCGATCAATTTGCCCGCTCTGTTTATTACGGCAGGTATAAGATTATTCCTATTCGTACGGAGATTATAAAGTTTTGTGAGACTATTGGCTTTGACTATATGGGAGCAATCATCTGGCAGAAAGTCACTACCTGCAATACTACCGGAGGGGCAACAGTGATGGGTTCTTTCCCTTATCCCAGAAACGGAATTATCAAGTTAGACTACGAATTTATCTTGATATTTAAAAAATTAGGAAAGTCCCCTAAGGCATCAAAACAAATAAAAGAAGAATCAAGGCTTTCTCAAAAGGAATGGAATGAATATTTTTATGGACATTGGAACTTTAGCGGCCAGAAACAGGACAAACACTTAGCACCATTCCCGGAGGAGTTACCTAAAAGACTGATTAAAATGTTTAGTTTCATTGGGGATACAATTCTCGACCCATTCCTCGGAAGCGGGACAACATCCGTCGCAGCTCTTAAGCTCTCAAGAAATTCAATAGGTTATGAGGTAAATGATGAGTATTTAGCTACTATAAAGAAAAGACTGATGAAGAATATGGATATTTTTGAGAAAGATGGGAGAGTCGAGATTATTAAACAGGAACTGAAAGATACGGCCTTTAAAAAAGAGATTCAAAGACTTCCATATATCTTCAAGGACCCTATAACCTTTGAACGTAAGATTGACCCGAAACTTTTAAGGTTTGGGTCAAGAATAGATGGAAAAGAGAGAGACAAAGAGAGATACCACACAGTCAAGAAAGTGATCTCCCCTTCAGATGTCATTTTGGATACAGGAGCAAGAATACATCTGATCGGAGTAAAATCAAATGGTAAAAGAAATGCCGAAGCCACCCGGTTCCTAGAGAATTTAACTAAGGGGCAGAAAGTATTCTTAAGATTTGATGAAGTCAAACATGATAATGATAATAATCTCCTTTGCTATCTATATTTAAAGAACAAAACTTTTGTGAATTCTCACTTGATTAAAAATAGATTGGTAGATGTTGACACAACACGAGATTACAGAATGAAAAGTAAGTTTATCTCCTTATTTACTCAATCAGATAAGAACAGATGAAAATAAAACTCACTAATGACGAGATTAGAAGATATTTAGATATCGAAACCCCGGAGTTTCCAACATACACGACCCAACTTATGAACTTGGCAAATCAAAACGCCCAAGGGACAAGACCCAAAATCGTTGGTCAAATGAGCGAACTTATTCAGCATTTTACTGGGAAAACCTTGGTTGAATGGGAACAATGGTATCTGAAACAGAAACCAGATGCTATAAGGACCGCGACCGAAAGAATACTACAAATGGTAAAGAACTTAAAGAATGCGATAGAGAAAATTGACAGAGAAATAGTCGAAGATTGGGTGAAGGATTTAGTAATCGTCAAAACATTTATGGGCTTGAGATTTCAAGAAGCAATTTTAAAGAAGGCCGCTGAATTAAAAGGTGTGGATTATCACCTATCAGATTTCACAGAAGAATCAAAGGGTATCGACGGATATATTGGGAATACTCCTATCTCAATAAAACCTGAGACTTATAAAGTAAAGGCTGCACTTCGAGAAGATATAGCAGTTAAAATCATATATTACGAAAAGATTAAGGATGGAATTCAGGTAGATTATGGAGAAGTCATGGACTAATAAAAGCCGCCACTTTGTAATAACAACGGATAAAAGAGTAAGGATTTCTTCAAATTTGCTAATCTTTCCTTTCCTACCCCCTATATTTTAGGATTTTTGCGATGCTCAAGAGAACGCATAATTGCGGCCAGCTTCGGCTTGTCGACGCCGGCAAAAAGGTAACGCTGGCAGGGTGGGTTCACTCATATCGCGACCACGGAAACTTGGTATTCATCGACCTGCGCGACAGAGAAAGCCTGACCCAATTGGTTTTTAATCCCGATACCCAGCCCGAAGCCCACAAGCTGGCAAGAACCGTCCGCTGNGAATGGGTAATAGCAGCTCAAGGTGNNGTTCAGCCGAGAGGTAAGGGTATGGCAAATCCAAAGCTGCCGACCGGCGAAATCGAAGTCTCTGTCCAGCAACTGGAAATTCTCAATGTCTCAAAGACACCACCGTTTGAACTGAACGACGCCGA
>JGI24422J19971_10002332_pt1 | contig 11777 bp, 10 predicted proteins | sample DeeMarSWOR152_54_FD_19971 | JGI IMG/M metagenome (IMG submission 19971) | reverse complement strand
CAGCTATTATGTGAAATTGATTAGTTTTGGACTCGGGAGTGATGATAAATCTCTTTTGATATCAGTGGCCCAGAAAATCGCCAATCAACTTGAAGGAGAACTTTCCTTTCCCAGGATTGTATACAGTTTTCCAGAAGAAGGAAAAATAAAAAATTCAGAAAAATTCATATCAAAACTTTTTGGGGCACTCATTCTTAAAATCTGCTTTTACTGCTGATTATAATGATGCCAACACGACCTTTAAGCTTTTTATCATCAAAGGAGCGGACGCAAAAGACTGTGAAGAAATTATCACAAAATACTTGCAATTTGTGAAGACTCCTGTGGACAGCTTAAAGCAGGGTGAATATCAAGTGTCTGATCCCTACCATGGTGATGTTTTATTAAGATGGCAAGGAGAATATATAGCAGGCGTTTTGTATATAGAACAAGAAAATCTGCGCCAAAAATATCTTAAGATTTTAGAAAAGAATTTAACAAAACACAGGTGATTGCCGACATGTCCCAAAGGCGTGGATATTCCAACTCTGGTGCGCAATCACATGTATGCAACATGTTATACAAATTTTTATCAGGCACAGGAGGCTTATTGATACGACAGGCAAAAGGGCCATCGAGAATTCATCTGTAGAAAGGCTACAAGAAAAATGCGAAAAATTTCGTTAGGAGGCACAATGTGAAAGGATTAAAACGAAGGGATTTCTTAAAAATGGGAATGCTATCTGGTATTGGTGTAGCGACTTACTCTGTTGCTCCCTGCATTTTCGGACATAAAGCTTCCAAAAATATTACTCTTTCAAAAAAAGAAATTGAAAGAATAATTGGAAGAGGAATAGCCAAAGGCGCAGATTTTGTAGAAACTTATAAAGAAAGAAGCGTAATCAGCTCTATTACCGTGAACTCTCGCGCCGTAGCCCGAAATGAAACCCAAAGTATAAGAGGTCTTGGACTCAGAACATTTATCAACGATGGAGTCCAACATCAATGGAGTGAGGACTTTTCAGAGAAGGGAATTTCTGATCTTATTTCCAAAATGAATGAAGGACAAGCAGGGTCCAAAGAAATTGAGTATAGGACTTTTAAAGAGCTTTCTCCGGAAATTTCTCCTATAAAAATTCCTCCTGAGAATACTCCAACAAAGAGAAAATTGGAATATTTGGGAGAAGTTGAGCATTTTGCTTACGATTTTGATAAAAGGATAAAAGACGTAATTTTATTGTATCAGGATAAGACTCAAGATCTTTCCATAGCTAACTCAGATGGTTTATTTGTCCAAGGCAAAAGAAGCGATATTATTCTGATTGTAATTGCTTTAGCAGAGCATCAAGGAACATACTCCATTGGCAGTTCATTTATTGGAGGAAATATAGGATCAGAGATATTTGACAGAGAAGCTCCTGGAAAAATTGCAAAAGAAGCCGCTACCCAGGCTCTTGAGTTGCTAAATCCTAAACCCATTCCCAAAGAGACACTCTCCATAATTTTTGCTAATAAATCCGGTATCTTCCATGAGTGTTTAGGACATCCTTTGGAAGCAAGACATAGAGAGGGTGTTTTTAAGAGTAAGTTGAATGAACAATTAACCTCACAACCTCTAACAGTTATAGACGATGCCACAATTCCTGATCTAGGGGGCAGTTTTTCTTTTGACGATGAAGGGACAAAATCACAGAGAAAAGTATTGATTGAAAAAGGGATTTTAAGAGGTTTTATGTATGATAAATATTATGCAAAGAAATACGGTGTTGAATCGACTGGAAATGGGAGGCGTGCCTCATACAAATTTCCTCCTCTGGCCAGAATGAGCAATTTTATGATTGAAGCGGGGGATATTCCATTTGAAGAAATTCTTAAGGAAACAAAGCAGGGAATATTAGCTGTCTCAGGATCTGGAGGAAGATCTTTTTCGATGAAAGGGGCTTACATGCTTCCCTTTTATGCTGCTTTCTATGTGGATAATGGCAAAGTAGCCTATCCACTTCAGCCCTTTATTTATCAAGGTACAATTCTTAGGACAATGCATAATATTGATATGATTGGAGATGATTTTATTCAGTCTTCAACAGGCAAGTGTGGACTAGAACAGGTGATAACTGTTACCAATGGAGCTCCTTCGGTAAGATTAAAAGAGGCAGAGAAATTTATTCCTTTAGATATAAATCAGTTCATATTAAAGTTGAAAAATTCAAAATTATAACGAAATATAGAGTTTCTCGTAAGTTTAATATATGAACTTCACACACTGATTGCTAGCTAACCATTTTCAGAAAGAAGTGAAAAATCATGCTGCATGATATTAAAAGTATTCTCCACCTGATCGTTATATTTCAATGTTTATTTTTTTCATTTTATTTGCTAACTCTGAAAAATATCAAGCGGCTTAGTAATATTATTCTTGCTGCATTTTTACTATCAAAAGCTATCTCAGAGATTGGTGAAGTTTTTGCCCATTTCGGAGAGTTAAGAGAATTTGTTATTTCACATTGCCCACATCTGCTTTTTATTCACGCTCCTTTTCACTATTTATATGTCCCTATGTTGTTTTTTTATGTATTATCTTTAACCAAAAAGCAGTTTCATATAAGAAAAAATTATTTATTTCATTTTTTTCCGTTTATAATTTTCTGTATCCTGATCGTCCTCAAATTCTACATCCACAGTGCCGATAGAATAAGAGATATATTAAATGCAGGCAACTCTTTCAGTTCTTTTGAGGGGTGGTTTTTTGGCATATTAGTTTATGTACAATTTTTTAGCTACACAATAGCCTCGTTGATTATTATAAAGAAATATCAAGTTGAGATAAAAAATGTCTATTCAACAATTGAACATATCAATCTATCCTGGTTAAATTTCGTGATTTTTGGATTTATTGGATGGAAGTCACTTGAGATTATTGTATTCGTTTTATTAATTACAGGTAAGAATTATAGTGCGATTTTTTTCTACATTACTGCGGAAGTCGTTTTCCTGATTTTTGTGAGTTTAATGTTCCTTAAGGGCCTTAAACAGCCTGAAATCTTTTCGGGAAACAATGAGAATCGAGAAAAAAGAAAATATGAAAAAGTATTATTATCTGGGGCGATGAAAGAAGATTATAAAAACAAATTGATTCAATGTATGGAAGCTCAAAAACCATATTTAGAGCCGTCATTGTGTCTTAATGACCTTGCCGAAAAAGTATCGATCTCTCCTCAGCATCTATCGCAAGTACTAAATACCTGTTTAAATAAAAACTTTTTCAATTTCATCAATTCGTATCGCATCAAAGAGAGTAAAAGACTTTTATCAGGGCAAGCTTCTAATAAAAAAACAATATTAGAAATTCTTTACGAATCCGGTTTTAATTCAAAATCTGTTTTTAACACTGCATTCAAAAAGCATGCTGGCATGACACCTTCTCAGTTCAGGCAATTGCAGAATAGTTGAATGAGTCTCTTTTCTTAAAATCAATACCATTTACCTGCCCGTTAATACTCAATTTTCTTTTATAAAAATGTTTGGCCTAATTAGCTAGGTCGACTTTGCAAGTCATCTTTAATAACTTTCCATTGGAAATTTTTCTCATGTTTCATAGCATGCAAGATTTAAGAACTAATGAAGCAATTATGAATTCCAATCAGTCTGCCAGCAGCCAATGTTAAATATTTTTTGGAAGATAATAGAATGAATTTTTCACTTGGAGACATCAATGAGTAGAAAAAACTATAAAAAAAGCCGAAGAGATTTTCTTAAAAATGGGATGCGCGGATTGGCCGGGGTTGCTTTATTGCCGTCTTTTTTTAAAGAAGAGAGAGAAGCAGAGAGGGGGACAGATGCTGGAGGGAAAGAGAAGATCATTTACCGCACACTTGGAAAGACTGAAATTCGATTACCAATTGTTAATATGGGGGTCATGAATGCTTTTAATTCTGAATTAATAAAGAGGTCGTACGATACTGGAGTTCGTCATTTCGACACTGCCGCTTGGTATGGGCGCGGTCGGAGTGAGGAAAGTGTCGGGAATGCCATCAAGGAGTTGAATGTTCGCGACAATGTGATTATCGGGACCAAGGTCTATATTCCTCTTCCACAGCGAAACATTACTCCAAAACAGGCCAAGGAAACATACTTGAGGATTACCGATGAAAGCCTCCAGAGACTTCAAACCGATTATGTGGATATCCTCTATTCTCATGTTGTGCAGGATATTGATTGGCTAAACAATCCGGGTATCTTGGAGGCATTGCAGCTTTTAAAAAAGCAGGGAAAGGCTCGATTCATCGGGTTTTCCACGCATCAGAATATGGCCGAATGCATTCGTCAAGCAACAAAGGATGGATACTATGATGTCATCCTAACTGCCTTTAATTATGCGATGGGCGATGATAAAGAACTCATAGATGCATTGAAGAACGCTTATGCCAAAGGGATCGGACTTGTCGCCATGAAGACCCTGTGCGCCCAGTATTGGTATCGGGAACATGTACCCAGTGACAAGCTGTCTTATTATAAGGGAAAAATCATGCATACTGCCGTTCTCAAATGGGCGCTGCGAAACGATTTTATCGCAACAGCGATTCCCGGTTATACAACTTTTCAACAAATGGAAGAGGATTTTTCAGTAGCGTATGATCTTGAGTACACGCCGGAAGAGAAAAGGTTTCTCAAAGATCGAGTCGTCAAGCTTTCACTGGGTTACTGCAGTCAGTGTCAACAATGCCTGTCCACTTGTCCTAAAGACGTGGATATACCCACACTCATGCGAACACACATGTATGCGGCGTGTTATACCAATTTCTATCAGGCTCGGGACACGCTCGATGAAATTCCAAGAGGAAAAGGTTTGGACGCATGTGTCTCGTGTGAAACATGCAGAGCAAACTGTGTGAATAGTGTTGATATTCCTCGGAGAATCGATGAATTGAAAGTGATCTATGCTTGATTGATTTTACTGATCTCAAGTAAAGATAAAATGGCTTGTCATATCGAAATTTATATTTAAAGAGGAGGTATCAAAATGAAAAAAGTAGTCTTTATAACTGTTTTATCAGTTCTACTTTCTTTCACCCTGACTGCTCAAAATGCGAAGAAGGCTGAAGTAGAAGCTGTAAAAAATGTCATTCAAAGCGCGGTCGATGCCACTTATAACACTGGCGATATCAAAATTATACAGAAATATATACATCCAGGCTTTAACTTGTTGCTCAATCGTAATAATTTCCTTATTGCTATTCCATTGGATCAGGTAATACAAAGAGTCAAACAAAGCAAAACTAATGGAGAATACCCACCAGATGACCTGGTTTCAATCAAATTCTTATCTGTAGAAGTAGAAGGTACCGCAGCAATAGCAAAAATAGATTTTTTTAGAGGTAAAAAACGAACCTGTGTAGACTTTCTGTCCCTTTACAAGTTTGGTGAAGAGTGGAAGCTCGTCTGCTGGACTACGTATCATTATCCTGAAAATGAATAATTTACATATGTTGAACTAAAGTGTTTATTTAAGCCCGGTCAATATCTTTGGTCATTTTGTAGGACCTTTTCAACACCTTCGAGATATATTTCTGGTTATGGTAGGAAGAGAAAAAAACGAATTTTAAAAGGGGATTTTTCATGTCAGTCAAGAAAAAGGACATGAGCAGGCGTGAATTTCTATCAAAAAGTATCATCGGCACAACTTCAGCTAGTCTATTTGGAGTCTATGGGAAGGCTTTTCTTTCTTCTGATCAGAAGGAATTCTCCCTGGGAGCGAAAAAAGGTACTATTTACAGAACACTTGGAAAGACTGGAATAAGACTGCCTATTGTGAATATGGGTATTATGAATTCCTTTAATTCTGAATTGATAAAAGGCTCGTACGAGATCGGGGTTCGCCATTTTGATACAGCTCACTTCTATCAATTCGGCCAAAGCGAGGAAATGCTCGGAAATGCAATCAAAGAGTTAAATGTTCGCGACAAAGTCATTATCAGCACAAAAGTGGCTATCCCTCATCATCGTCAGAAAATGACACTTGAGCAGGCAAAGGAAACTTTCAGAGGTATGACAGAAAAAAGTCTTGAACGTTTAAAAACAGATTATGTTGATATTCTCTATATACATGACGTAACAAACACTGAAGAGTTAAATGACCCGGCTATTAAAGAAGCCTTGCTCTTTTTGAAGAATCAAAAAAAGGCCAGATTCATTGGATTCAGCACTCACGCCAACATGACAGAATGTATTCATGAGGCCGCACGAATGGGCTTTTATGATGTCATTCTGACTGCCTACAATTATGCGATGAGCGATGATACAAAGCTGATCAAGGCAATAGAAAACGGCGCATCAAAAGGAATCGGAATGATTGCAATGAAAACTCAATGCTCACAGTATTACAGAGAAAATGTACCTAAAGCCAAACACCATTACTATACAGGGAAGATTATACATACCGCCGTTCTTAAATGGGCATTGAGGAATAAGAATATCACTGCAGCAATACCCGGTTATGCAAACTTTCAAGAAATGGAAGAGGATTTTTCTGTCGCTTATGATCTCGAATACACTCCTGAAGAAAAGAAATTTCTTGAAGACAAAAATGTGAAGCTTTCGCTGGCATACTGCCGTCAGTGTAATCAGTGTGTACCTACCTGCCGGAAAGGTGTGGATGTGCCGACGCTTATGCGTGTCCATATGTATGCAACCTGTTATGCTAATTTTTATCAGGCGCGCCATACTTTAGACAGCATCCCCAGAGGAAAAAATTTAAATATGTGTACAAAATGTAATGAATGCACAGCAGTCTGTGCAAACCATATTGATATTGGAAAAAGAATTGATGAGTTAAAAACGATCTATGTTTGAAACAGTGAGAATTCACATGTTTTAAGACATATTAATAAAATTTTTACCAAATTTAAGGAGGAACAGAAAAATGAAAATCAAAAGCATATTTTTAGGATCGGTTCTTATCTTGATTAGTGGGGGAATTCTTTATTCCCAGAGTGTCGATGAGATTCTTGGAAAGTACTACGAAGCCATGGGTGGATTAGACAGATTGAGGACTGTAAAGAGTATAAAGAAAATGGGGAAATATATAGTTGTGGCACAAGGGGGAATGGAGATGTCGATAACTATGTGGTACAAAGCCCCAAATAAGTCTAGAACGGAGTGGTCATTTCGGGACCAAAAAATTGTTCATGCGTTTGATGGTGAAACCGCTTGGCGCATACAAACCATGTCAGGAATTACAGAACCAGAACCAATGTCCGAAGAGCAGGCGAATGAAACTAAAAATAACGCCGATCAATATCTTCTTATAGATTATAAAAACAAGGGGCACAAACTTGAACTATTAGGAAAGGAAGTTTTGGATGGGATTGAGGTTTTCAAAATCAAATTAACAAGAAAGAACGGCAGTGAGGTTATTTATTTTCTGGATAGTAAAAGCGGAAAGGAATTAAAGAATAGTTACATGCTGACAAGAGGTGAAGCAGACTTTTTGATTGAGAGAATTCCAGGGGATTACAAAAAAGTGGATTGGCTGTTGGTACCCTTTTCTATTGAAGATCGAGTTGATGGGAATACATTTTCAAAAATACTATGGGAAAAAGTTGAGATCAATCCAGAGATGGATGATTCTATTTTTGAAATGTCACCGAATAAAAAAGAAAAAGTTACATTAGAAAAACGATAAAGGTCAAGACCAGAATTAAAACATAAAAATTCCTGGAGATATTATATCAGGAAGTAAGGTGAGCACCATAAAACAAAAGTGATCGACGTTCTTTTCATTTTCAACAATGAACTAATCCGAGCTCTTTTCATTAAGAAAAGTAATTGTGGGAAGAAGGAATTTGTCTACTCAAATCGGTTTTTTCATAACTTACAGACTTGAATAAAACTCTTCAAAATTGCGTATATAACATACAGAAAGGTCAGCAATTAATAGCAACAATGAAAAAATAATAGATGATGTAAAAAAATAATGTCAAGGAGAAGCTGAAAACCTTTCGTAACTTATTCAAAAAGAGGTGATTTATGAATAAGAAATCCATTTATCTATTCTTAGGCATTACGTTCTTGATTACCTGGGGCGTAGAAATAACAATGAAATTAAAAGGGATAAATTTTCTTGACGGGCCTCCTTTTTATGCTCCGATAATAATAATTGCCTTGATGTTTGTACCTCTTGCAGCTTCTATTATTGTGAAACTGGTTACTAAAGAAAAGATAATTCCTTACGGTTGGCACTGGTGCGGTTGGAAACCAGTATTAAGTATTCTAATAATAATGCCAACGCTATTTTCCCTTGTTTATGGAACGACATGGATTCTGGGCTTTAGCAAAGCTGACTTGAGTTTACAAATATTCAGTCAACAGGTGGAGGAACTGACAGGAGAATCAGTCAATCTTTCATCAGGTCCTTTGTATATTTTGGGCCTTTTTTTGCTGACATGTTTGTTGACACCGTGGATAAACTCAATTGTAGCATTCGGAGAAGAACTTGGCTGGCGAGGATTTTTATTACCACGCTTAATGCCATTGGGTAAGACGAAAGCCTATCTTCTTTTAGGGGCTATCTGGGGCTTGTGGCATGCGCCACTAATCATCATGGGTTATTGTTTCTATACGAATGTTATTCTAGGAATCATTATTTTTACAGTGGTGACCACTGCCCTTGGTTGGTTTATAAATGACTTAACCTTGAAATACAAAAGTGTGTTTCTGGCCGCTTTTATTCACGGGACTTTTAATTCACAAACTTACGGTATCTGGAAAGCAATTTTTACTGATATTAATCCAATTATGGGTGGCATAACTGGTGTTATTGGCGTAATTTTCATTTCTTTGTTAGCCTATTTGACTCATCGAAAAACCGTCTCTCAACGGAGACTCACATGAAGAAACCAAAAGAAGGGAGTCCAAATATGCATATTCCATTTATAAAGAGGATTAACGTATTTCTTGTTTTCTGCCTTCTTGTATGTTCTCCGATAATATCAAAAGAAATATTATCAGAGCAGAGTTTACAGGGATTAAACAAGTATATTAACGAAGCGATGAAAGACTGGAATGCTCCTAGTCTTGCCATATGTATAGTCAATGATGGAAAAATTATTTTATCCAAAGGATTCGGTTTCAGGGACATAAAAAACAATTTAAAAGCAACCTCTAAAACGCTTTTTGCTATCGCCTCCTGTACCAAATCATTCACTGCCACCGCAATGGGTATTCTTGTTGACCAAGGAAAAATAAAGTGGGATGAGCCTGTAAGAAAATACCTTCCTTCATTCAAGTTGAATGATTCTGTAGTGTCTGAGCGGATAACTCCGCGTGATATGTTGACACAACGATCGGGTCTACCAGGACATGATTTGATGTGGTATAACACGTCAGCCACCAGGAAAGAACTCTTTAATCGTTTGCAGTATCTTAAACTCAACCGGGATTTCAGGACTGCCTTTCAGTATTGCAACCTGATGTATATGGGAGCTGGCTACTTAATCGGACAGGTAGCAGGTACAACCTGGGAGGAATTTATTCAGAAGCATATTTTTGATCCTCTCGGGATGAAAGAGAGCAATTTTTCCATCGAAGATTCCAAGAAGGCTTCTGATTTTGCACTTCCCTATAAAGAAAAAGATGGGAAAATCGTGGAAATTCCTTTTCGTAATGTTGACGCTATTGGCCCTGCCGGCTCTATAAATTCCAACCTGGAGGAAATGGCAAAATGGGTTTTACTCAATCTGAATAAGGGTAAGTTTGGAGATAAACAAGTTATCTCCGAAGCGAGTTTAAATCAAGTTCATTCTCCACAAATTATCATGGCAACAGAAGTGAATGATGAATTCTCCTACCAAAGCTATGCAATGGGCTTGGCTGCTACTAGCTATAGAGGTTATCATCTGATCCATCATGGTGGAGGAATCGATGGATTTTCTTCATATATATCTTTCATGCCTCGAGAAAATTTGGGAATTGTTGTGCTCGCTAATTCGAACTGTGGTTCTTTGCCAATGGCTGTGACGTACAGAGCATATGATCAACTTTTGGGACTTGATCAGATTCCATGGAGCAAGCGGCTACTAGAAGAATATTCTAAAGCTATAGAGCAATTCAAAAAACAGCAAAAGATAAACGATAAAGATCGGAAACTCAATACCAAGCCTACACATTCCCTTGAGCAATATGCTGGGGACTTTGAAAATCCTGGGTATGGAATCATTTCAATAAAAAAAGAAAAAGATCAATTAGATGCAGTTTACAATTCCATCACTTATCCCCTGAAACACTACTACTATGATATTTTCGAATTGACAGACGCTCTAGGAAGGGAGAATAAAGTTTTTTTCTTAATGGATGAGAAAGGGAATATCAGAAGTCTTTCCTCTCAGTTCGAACCCACAGTTGAAGCCATTGTCTTTACCCGCATGGCTGAAAAAGAGATGATGCAGAAAAGCTTTCTTGAAAAATTCGTGGGTAACTATGAACTTCAAGGAGATACTTGCTATGTCACGCTCAAAGGTGAGAATATTCTTACAATTTCCTTCATGGGACAAGAAGTCGAACTGCTCCCCTATAAAGGCACTGAATTCAAATTCAAAAATATTCCAGTTGTTAGCATTGAATTTAGAATGGATGCTTCTGGTACTGTTACAGATGCTGTCATAAAGCAGCCCAGTGGAACCATCATTACTAAAAAAAAGAAGGATTGATATCCTCGGGACATTATAATTAGCTTTTTAAATTTTTATTACTTCCCAATATCTCAGCGAAAACGTCCGACTTTATGAGTTAGGTCGACTTGGCGAACCGTCTTCATTAATTTTTCATATGTTTTAGGGCTTATAAAATTATTAAAACCAAGAAAACAATTATGAAACTCTATTAAACTCAAGAATTTCCAGGTGACTGCTAATTTTTGAAAAAAATTATCATATTTTATCATAAAGGATTGGTGAAAAATGAAAGATAATTCTTCCAATACTTCTACTCGTAAAAAAATAGCTTCATTTTTTCATGAAAACAAAATAGGTCTATCTATCATTATCTTAATAATATTAGCGGCTATCTTGATGATACCTCCTTTAGGCGTTTTGTTCGCTTTTGTAATTGTGGCATTTTTAGTTTTATTCACTATTAAGGAAGGAAGTCTTTCTGATATTGGATTTAGGTCTTCAAAAAGCTGGCCGAAAGCAATTTTTCTAAGTTTTGTTCTTGCGGTTCTAATCGAATTAACTTTTCAAATATTTTTTAATCCTATCTTTGAAGCAATTACAGATACATCAATTGATCTTAGTGAATTTGAAGGAATGCGCGGAAATTTTATTACCTATATAATTATGTTATTAATTGGCTGGGTCGTTGGTGGTTTTATGGAAGAAATTATTTTTAGGGGGTATTTAATAACCAAGCTTAAAAGGCTGTTAGGAAGCAGCCCTCTCGTCTTGTTTTTCATATTGTTCCTCACTTCAGTACCTTTTGGTTTATCCCATTTATATCAAGGTCTTAGTGGTGTCTTGAGTACTGGATTTATAGCTTTTATTTTTGGTTTTATATTTATAAAAAGCGGGTATAATCTTTGGCTGCCAATTTTTACTCATGGTTTTGTAAACACGGTTGGATTGACTTTGACTTATTTAGATCTTGATACATATTTAAGAAATATTTTGTAATTTAAAAAATTCACTTTTACAACTTTAATTTATGTTTATTAAAATTTTGTGTTCAGCCCTTGACATGGGCATTAAACCGATAAAAAGGTCATGATTGATAAATTATACGAAAACATATTTTTTATAAGTACATTC
>JGI24422J19971_10002331_pt1 | contig 11778 bp, 8 predicted proteins | sample DeeMarSWOR152_54_FD_19971 | JGI IMG/M metagenome (IMG submission 19971) | reverse complement strand
TTGAGAATCTCGTAGCCATCCAACCCTGGCATCTTCAGATCCAAAAGGATCAACCCAGGCTGCTCCCACCGGGCAACAGCTAGGGCCTCAAATCCATTGTTGGCTGTCCTCACTGTGAAACCAGCTCTGCCCAGCACTTCTTGGACCAATCTCGTGGTGTCCCGATCATCGTCAACTACCAGGATTAGATCTTCTTTAGGTAAAATAGCGCCGATAGCTGAGAGTAGCCTCCCTTCGTCAATGGGTTTAGTTACGTAGTCAACGGCCCCCAGGCGGAAACCATCCCCTCTGTCTGGCACGATTGAGAGGATCACCACCGGAATATCAGCCGTTTCCTCATCAGACTTTAGTCGTTGCAGTACTTCGAAGCCATCCATGTCAGGGAGGAGAATGTCCAGGGTGATCAGGTCTGGTTTCTCCTGGTGTGCCTTGGCCAGAGCCTCTTCGCCCCGGGTGGCGGTTGTCGCCCTGTATCCATTACCCTCCAAATGATAGCGAATCAATTCTGCGATGTCCGGTTCGTCTTCCACGACCAGAATCCGTTTGGAGGAAGCAAAGGATAGAGGTGAGGGGGAGGGAGCAGGAAACTCCTCCAACTCTTTCCCTCTCTCCGCAAGGGGCAGGGTAAGGCTGAAAGTGCTTCCATGGCCGGGTTCACTCTCAACCCAAATCTCGCCGCCATGCATTGCCACGAAGGATTTGGCGATGGACAGGCCCAAACCCGTCCCTGCTACCTCTTGCACGAGGGGGCTATCGGCCCGGTAGAAACGATCGAAGATTTTTTCCTGATCCTCAGGAGCGATGCCGATGCCCGTATCTGCCACGCTCACCTGCAAAAAGTTGCCTCTGACCTGAGCGGAGACAGTGATCTGGCCACCGGCTGGGGTGTAATGGCGGGCGTTGTCAATTAGGTTAGTCAGGATTTGAGTCACCCGGTCACGGTCGCCGTATATAGGAAGCAGACTTTCAGGGATATCCAGTTTCAGGCTGAGGCCCTTCTCTTCAATCTCCCCTCGGAGGGATGCAGCTATTTCATGTATTATGGCGCTTACGTGGATGAATTCAACGTTGAGCCTGATCCGCCCGGTTTCAATGCGCGAGATATCCAGCAAGTCGTTTGCCAGAAGGGCCAGGCGGTCGGCGTTGGATTTGATGATGCTTAGGAACCGTCGTTGAGCCTCGTTGATCTCTCCCACTGTCTCCAAGTAGAGCAAGTCGGCATAGCCCTTGATAGAGGTCATGGGGGTACGCAGTTGGTGGGAGACAGTGGAGATAAGCTCGCTCTTCATACGGTCAACGGCCACTTCCCTAGTGATGTCTCGGAAGACAGAGACCGTGCCCAGGAACTCATCTCCCATCAACACCGGGGCCATGTGCACGCTGACTACTTTTTCTTCGGTCTTGAACTGGCTTTCGAAGGAAGTTGGCTCGCCCTCTGCTGGTAAGGCCTGTGCCCATTCCTTTATCAAAGCGAGCCAGGTATCGCCTTCCGCCCCATAGAGGCCGCTCAGTTCATGTATCGGCCGCCCGGCAATTTCTTCTCTCGACATCCCCAGGATCTCTTCAGCCGCAGCGTTGAGCAGAATAACGTTGCCTCGAGCATCGGCGACCATTGCCCCATCGGCAATGCCTTCTAGGATGGCCCGGCTCTTTGAGGCCTCCTCTCGTTGGGCGCGCAACATGCCCCCCATTCTTTCGGCCGACTCCCTGATCATGTGGTAGAGTTCAGCGTTGTTGATGGACGCGGCAACCTGGCTGGCCGCCGCCGAGACCAACTTGAGATGTGTCTTAGTAAAATAGCCGGATTGGGGATGGTGGAGAAGGAGCACCCCTAAGACATCTTCGCCTGCGACCAGAGGCACGGCCAGAGCCGACTTGCTCACCCGTTTCTGGCCGGGACGCACTATCCAGCGCTCATCCTTGGCCACGTCCTCGGTGATGACTGGTTCCCGGTGCTCCAGGACCCAGCCAGCTAGTCCCACACCCTTTCTGAAGTCCGTCATCTTGCCCCCACGGGGCAAAGGCTTATCACGGCCCAGGGCAGCGCGGTAGATGAGATTGCCCGATTCAGGGTCGAGCAACATGATGGAACCGTGATCCACCCCGACGGCCTCATTGATCAAAGCCAGGGCTTGAATCAAGACGCGATCGAGGTCCAAACTAATTCCCAGGTCCTTGGTGATGCGGTAGAGAGCCTCGACATGGTCACGCTCCGCAGTGAGTTCTTGAATAGCCTGAGCCAGTTCCGCCGTCCGCTCCTCAACCTTTTGCTCCAACTCCTGGGCAGCGCGAGAGATTTCCTCGTACAAGCGTGCATTTTCAATAGCAATGATCGCTTGATCAGCTAGGGTAGAGAGAAGGAGTTGATCAGTGGTGTCAAATCCTCCTTTCACCTTCCTTTCGGCTGTCAATACCCCTATCACCTCATCCCTGGTGGCCAGGGGAACCATCAGCATAGAGCCTATCTCGACGGGCCCAGGCAAGAACCGTGGGTCGGCGCTGGTGTCGGGTATGATCAGCGCTCTTCCTGTTTTAGCCACACTACCGACCAGGCCCTCTCCATGAGCGAAGCGAAGGTTCTTTGACCTCTCTATGCCATATCCGTAGCTCATCCGAGGAGCAAAGCCCCCGTCTTGAGAATCAAGCAAGAAGATGGTCGCGTAATCGCAATCCAGAAGTTGAGCACTGGTCTCGACAATGGTGCTCAGGAGCGCTTCTGGATCGAGCGTGGCATTGAGGGCCCGCCCTACCTCGTTGATCACGGCCAGGTTATCAACGCGGCGTTGCAGGTTGGCGTAGAGACGAGCGTGGCCGATGACAATGGCCGCCTGCGTGGAGAGAGCCTGCACGAATTCCACGTCATCTTGGTCGAAAGCAGCGACCTCGGTACTGTATAGGTTGATGGTCGCAACCACGACCCCCTCATAGAAGATGGGCACCACCAGGGCAGAGCGGGTTTCCGGTTTGATGCATACCGGCCTGGTTTCTTGTTCCTTATCGGCTACAATCTGCGGGGTGCACTCCTTCAAGACCTGAGCAATGACACCGATCCCTGATTCCGGCCTCACCGTCTTTAATTGATCTACCTCCTCAGAAGTGTATCCGTGAGCCAACGCTATCTGGTAGTCTCCTGTGGCCTCGTTGCGCATGGCGATATTACCGTGGGTAGCAGGGGTGAGGCGCAGACATTCACTTAACACTAGATCCAACGCGCGTCCCTTTTCCAAGTTAGCAGCGAGCTCCTGGCTGATGTGCTGGAGGGCAGTGAGCTTCTCTATCCTCTCCTGGAACCGCTTGTCGGTCAGGCTATAGAGTTGCGCGTTCTCAATGGCCACGGCTGCCTGGTTGGCCGTTATGGACAGGAGACCCAAATCGTGGTCAGTAATCACCGCGCCGTCCCTGGGATCGCAGATGTTGAGAACACCGATTACTCGCTCGCCCACTATCATCGGCACGGAAGCGAAAGCAGCCTGATAATATCTCTCCACCTCGATGCCTTGCTCAGACAGGTATCTGGCAACGTCAGCGGTGATAAAGGGTTTGCCAGAGTCAGCTACCTTTCCAGAGATTCCTTGCCCCCGTGGGATCTTTTCAGGCGAGATATCCTCTGGCAGCCCTACTGCAGCCACCCTCTCCAGGTGGCAGTCATCTTCTGACAGCAGCATCAGGGCGGAAATTTGCGCTTCAAAAATCTCCGCTGTGGTGCGGACAATAGCCTGATATAGGCTCTCCAGCCCCTCTCGAATGGAGAAATTGAGCGAGGACAACTTGGCTAACCTGACCTGGTCTATTTTGCTATCATTGTTGTGAGACGTGTTCACTTTCAGATACCCTCGGAGGGTCTTACAATTCGCACCCTTGAAATTTCTATTCGACTCCAACCCTCGAAAACGCTTATCTCTCAGACAAGGCCGACGCCCTTACAAAGCATTCCTGGGGGACAGAGGCGAGATGATTCAATTTCATGTGTCTTCACGCCTGGCCTCAGCGGCTCTCTCCGTGATCTCCCTTATGTCAGCAAAGGGACCATCATCATGCGCTATGACACCCACAGCCAGAGTCATTAAAGGCACCTGCTTCTCTTGGTAGCCATCAGGGTCTTGGAAGGTAATGTAGCCCTGCTCCCGATGCTTGAAATTGTAAAAAGTTCCCACCTCAGTGGCAAAACGGTCCGTGACTTTTTCTTTGATCGCTTGAGCTGGCGCGGCCGTGGTGATGACGACGAAATCATTGGCTGCCGTATGGCCAATGAAGTCATCAGGCGTCCCCAACTCGTCGACAGCCTCTCCTATCACCATGGCCGTAAAGCGGAGGACGTCGTCACCGGCCACGAAGCCGTAAACCTCGTTGAAAGGCCCAAAATCCCTGAGGCCGACGTACAGGATAGCCCAGCCATCCTTCCGCATGAGGGATCTGAGTTGCTCTTCGATTAGCTTGCCGCTCGGCAACCCCGTGACAGGATTGGTCAGGCTCTCACGGCTGGTCCGTGCGACCGCATTTTGGATGCGGAATTTCAGTTCCTCGATGTCGAAGGGCTTGGTGATGTAGTCATCGGCTCCCAGCTCCAGGCCCGCGATCTTGTCCGATCGCTCATCCATTTGGGTCAAAAACAAGATAGGGATATGGCTGGTACGCAGGTTACTGCGTAGCTTCCGACAGACTTCGTAGCCATCCATGTCGGGCAACATGATGTCCAGAACCACCACGTGGGGCAGTTTCTTGCGGCCAAGCTCCAAAGCATCGCTGCCCCGGACAGCAACCAGGACCTCATATCCCTGTGAGTCGAAATAGATACGCAGCATATTGGCGATGTCTAGGTCGTCTTCTACGACCAGGATTCTGCCTTTGTTCATTGTTTCTTACCTCCACTCATGGCTGAGTTTTCAAGACCCTCTCCAATAGCAAGGGGCCTTCGCGAGGCCAGGGGAAAATACTTTGGCCCCAGATTCCCAGTCAGTCCTCTGCAAATGCCCCTGCTACGGCCAAATTCGGTGCTCTTTCCTCCTTGTGATTTCCTTTGGATGCAGGCTCCATCAACCTGGGTTGCCCTCACGATAGGTGAGACGCTCCAAGGGGTTGGACTAAACCAACGATCTAGTGTCCCATCCTTCTACGGGCGTTCTCCTTGGCTAATTCTACCTCCTCCCCCGTCACGGCACGTTCACGTGAGCGAAAGCCCCCAAGTCTGAAACCGTGCTTCGCCGCCAGTGACGCTATCTTCTCCACTTGCTCCACCGTTATATCCCGCCCCAGGGTGTAACTCTCATAGCGCCTTTCCAGGGCAAGAATCATGACCTCGGCCATACAGGCATAAGCCATCTTGGGGGGAAAACCGAAATCGAAGCCGAAATCAACCGGGCCAGGCACCTCCACCATCCCCCCCTCGATAACCAGCACGTCGTCCCGCTCTTCCACCACTTTGCGTGAGACGTCACGAGGGCGAGCCACATCGAGGACTACAGATCCTGGTTTGAGGTGATGAGGCTCGATGATAGTCTCAATGGCGCTGGTTACAGTAACGATCAGATCGGCGTCCTTGATGCCTTCTATCTCGGTGGCCAGGCTCACGTGGGCCCCTCCCACTGCCTGGACATGGGCCCTGACCTCCTCCAAGCGGGGTAAACGCTTTCCTATCAGGACTATCTCCGCCACATCCTGGGCCAATAGTTGGGCACAGACGCTTCCCACCGCACCCGTAGCGCCGACTACTGCCGCTTTTGCCTCGCTCAGGACTATCTCCATCTGTCTAGCCGCTTCACGTACGGCCTCGACAGCTACAGCCACAGTGTAACTATTGCCAGTGGTCACCGGGATGGAAAGGCGTTTGGATATGGTGATGCCAGCGTCGCCGACTACCGAAGTGAAGGCCCCCAACCCCAGAATCTTTGCGCCCAGCTTTTCCGCAAGCCTGCCGGTCTGCACGATCTTACGGTAGGCCACTTCCGTCGGCACCCGCGTCATCCGGGTCGGGGTGAGGGGGCAAGCCACGAACCAGCCCTCGATTTCACGTCCAGTGATAGAGCGAATCCCCATAATATGAGAGATATACACGGGCGGAAAGAAAAGGCCGAAATAATCAATGACGCTGCTCGGCAGATAACCGAAGAGCTTAAACTTGCGGGCCACATCCTTCCTGGGCTCAATAGGATGGATGATGAAAGCAAAGTTGTCCATCGCTGCTCGCGAGCAATAACCGCTTATTGGTCCCTGGGATACAAACGGGGATGACGGTGCCCCTCTCGCAGGTGATGATGATCGCTCTCTTCATAGCTGATGTTTTTGGTGATTACGGCCCGTTTGTCAGAGCGGACCAACACGCTGTCGGACTCTACGGTGCGACAGGGGTAGATGGTCAGGTCAGCACCAATACGACAGTTATGGCCCACACATCCTCCCATCACGGTGCGACCAACCGCACAGAGTTCCCCCCGGTGCATCGTCCGCAGCGGTTTAGGGATCAAGTTAAAGTCGGTGAAAGTGGTGCCAGCGCCGACAAAGGAGTCACGTCCAATGACGCACAGGTGCAGACAAGCGTTCTGGGCCACCGTCGAGCGCTCCATCAGGACGCTCATGAAAAGGGCCGATCGAAAAAGCATGTAACAGCCATCGCTGACTACACTGAGGAGCAGCTGGGTACCTTGCATCACGTTGACGTTGTTGCCGATGATAGAATTGACGATCACTGCCCCGGCGTGGATTTTGACGTTGTCCCCAATAAGAGTCGGACCTTGGATGATGGCCGTAGGGTCAATCTGGGTGTTCTTACCTACNNGAACCAGAGCTGAACAGGAGAGAAGCTGCTTACGCTCCAGAAGGGAATGGGCCAACATCTTCAGTTGGACCGAAGGCCTGGTCAGGTCCCTCTCCATGCGTGCTCCCTCGGCCAGGATGCCAAAAGGGGAATTGGCCATCAAGACGTGTACCCAGTTCTCCACCGACAGAAAAGCTCTGAGAGGGGCGCGATAGACGAGGTCTTTGGCCTCAGCGGCCATGTAGGCCGGGACATTGTAGAAGCCAATCTCGGTGGCCCGGGTATCAATGACCAGAGGTGTGGGCTTTTCCTTGGTCCCTCGGGGAAAGTACCAGAGATCAGCGACATAGACGTCCCCTTCTCTTCTGATGCCATCTTGTAAAGGAAGAGCATGGGTGACGATGGCTTTGTCATCGAGGGCGAAAGCCACCCGGCGAGCTTTACCTGAAGCACGCGCCGCCGTTATAAAGGCGTCAATGAAAGGGCCATCAAAGAAGAGGTTGTCGCAATAGATGAGCACCTCGTCATCGTCAAAGGCGATATCTTGGAAGGAATCCACCTCGATTTCCATGGTGCAGTATGGGGTCAGGACATCGCGCTGATAGAGCCAGAGAGGCTTGTTGAGAACTCGAAGGTCCCTGGCCGGCTCGTTGAAAGGTGGTATCTTTGTCCTGTCACGTATGATGACCTTTTTCATGGTATGTGGCTCATGCATTCTTCGCCCGCTGGCGACACAATAAACGGTGATCTAATCCAATGGCTTTTTGTTAATGATGATGTTGCAGGTAGGATCACCCATAGCGATGCAGGTGACCTCTTCAATATGAAAGTTCTTCCCACCGCTAACCCAATGAGCGCCCTCCTGCAAAATGCCCACTGCGGCGTGACAGCACGGCACATCGCATTCCCTTTTCCAACACACGATGCATCTTTCAATGACCCAGATGAAATGATCGGCTTCCTCTTCAATATGAACTTTATGATCGGTGAATTTGTTAAAAGTCTCGGCAATGGCGTTCAGGCCTACCTTCATCTTCATCCCCAGAGGCAACAGTCGGAAAGCAAGGTCGGCCATACCCAGTACTGCCCCGAATTCCCTGAGGGCATACTTGAAAGCAGCCCGGCCCTGGCGCAGGGCCAACCCCTTGCCACCTCGCGGACCATACATGTCTTCAAGCGCCTGTTCGATGGCGCTAAATTCATCAAAGCTAAACTGTAGGTCGAGGTTGTTAGGCGGATAGTTGTTGACCATATGCTTTAGCTTGGCCAGATTGAGGACAGCATTCACTCCGTTTCTGCCCATCACGTCCTCCAAAGCCAGGAGAGCAATGCGCCCCATTTTGTTAGGCCAGTAGTACTTCACTTCGNCGGCAGGGGTTTCATCCTTGCCTTCTGGCATGCCTTGTACCTCCTGGTGACATATCAAAGCGCAGATAACTGGAAGCGGGCTTGTGTATCGAGGGTCCGAGGAGCAGTTCGGATTCCCAAACGGCCCCTTGTATCCAACTGAGGCTGGCAGGCCGCCCATCGTCGTACAGAGGAAAGAGAACTGCGGGGACATCCCTACGCCTCTGACTTACACGCAAGATCTGAGCGGTGGGCTCTCGATCATACAACTACGAAGCCAGGAAATCCAACAGCACCTTGGTAAACTGTTCTGGCTCATCGAGCATGGGAAAATGTTTGGAACCACTCATCCACTCTACTCGGGCGCCCCTTACTTGCTCACCAATAATCCTCGCCTGAGATGGATGGACGATGTTATCTTTCTTGCCATAAATAGCTAAAGTCGGCACTTGTATCTGGCTAAGGTATGGCTTCAGGTTAATTTCTCGTAATGAAGCTATGCTCCGCCGGAACGCTTCTACAGTTGTCCGGGAGAGGTCTTCTTTGATCATACTGTAAAGCTTTTGGCCATCTTTGGCCGATTGAGAAGAGAATACTCTCAGGCCTAAGCGCAGAAGGTCTAGATTGTTCCAGACGAGATAAGCGATAAATTTATGGCCGGCAAGCTTGAGCAGGATGTTAAGAGAACTGCCTATCATAGGAGAACCTATGACAATGACCTTCTCGACACGGGAGGGGTGCTCCAAAGCTAAATTCATGGCCACTGTTCCTCCCATCGAATGGCCAATCACTGGAGCCTGAGCGATGCCCATTATTTCCATGAACTGATCTACCATGAATACGTATGAGGAGATGGTAAAAAAGGACGCGCTCTTTTTCGCTGAGTCACCAAAGCCCCAGAAATCCAGCGCGTAGATTTTATACTGACGCAGACCTGAGATGGTCAGCATGGTGTCCCGCCAGACATCCCATGAACCCAACCAACCATGCAGAAAAACGAGGGGTTTGCCACGTCCGTCTACTTCATAATGAACGATCCCTTTATCCGTAACTATGGAACTCAATCTACCCCCTCCACCACAGGTGGCTAGGTCGGGGTGGTTAGGCGGCTAGCTACCTGGAACCTAATCACCGACTTCGATCAGACCCACTCTCTCCAGATCCTTAGCAGCCCGTTTCATATCCAGAGACCTGATTTCGTCTGCCGTCGAGCCACAACTATCAGAACCGCTTCCTCACTCACTGACATCAGAAATGTGTAAGCTTTCACTCTTGATATAGACCTTAAGCGAGCATGCCCCGTCCCAGCTCAATGGCGATACGCTCACCCAGGGGAAGCAGGGCCGCCGAGATGGACGAAACCTGGTCCTCCTTCCACGCCAGCGGGCAGTGATGAACCCATGATCAGGTCATCAGCGCTGTCTTCCCTTCAGAGGCCAGCTATTCCTCCTCCGTCCCCTCTAAAATGGAATACAGGAGTTCCAGAAGGACATTTTTGACGCTTTCTTTGTCGGTGGCCACACAAGGTAGGACTTTCACATTCCGGTCTATCTTCAGGGCGATGCGCAGATCCTCGGGCGGCCATGCATCAGGCAAATCTTGTTTGTTGGCGGCAACAATGTAGGGCGTGGTGGCACCATAGCCGCTGAAGACGTCAAGAGTGCGTCTCGCCTCACGGAAGGTCTCGGGGCGAACACTGTCTATAAGCACGATGAAGCCTAGCATCCCTTCGGACAGAATCTCCCACATGAAATCGAAGCGCTTCTGACCAGGTGTGCCAAAAAGATATAAGACCAAATCCTCATCAACAGTGATGCGCCCAAAGTCCATGGCCACGGTTGTCGCCTCCTTAACGCTCTTGGTTTCATCGGTGATTTTGCGCTCGGTGGAGACGACGTCAATCTCGCTGATGGTTTTGATGAATTCCGTTTTGCCAGCGCTGAAGGGGCCTGTGACGACCATTTTTACCGTTTGCATTTTGGCTATCTACCTCTTCTCTTTCAAATGAACGGAAGGGCAAGAGAAACAATCNTTTGCCTCTTCCCGGCTCTCCGCCTCAAGAGTGTTCTCTATATCTTTTTNATCCTATCAATCAGACGCAGGATCACCCCCCGCTTCACCGCCGGTGGCGGTTCCGCGGTCCTTGGGCGTCCAGGTNGCATCGCTGGTCTTANCTCAGCNCCTGCCGGTGTCACCAGTTCCACCAAGCCAGCCTGGAGCATGCCATAGACGATTTTCCGAATTTGGAAATCGTTCATGTTGTTAGACTGGGCTATCTGTTTGATGGTGTTGCGGGGATTTATGAATGAAATAACCCGCCATTCTTCCACGCTGAGGTTGATGTCGCGGAGCTTAGTATCAGGCCGGTCTGTGAACCTCAAGGCCCTGTTCAAGTCAGGGAGTTCATCCTGCAATCTTTCCCACTCCTTGAGCCTGCGACTCCCTTCCATAATGATGTTCTCGAGGTTGATGGGTACAGTGATTTTGTTTTCTGAGGGAAGGAGATTGGGCTCGAAATAAAACAGGCCCTCTACCCACGTGAAGAGCGTGTAAACCACATCCAGGATGTAGGCTTTTACGCTCTGCACAATATCGTTCTGGGTGACATAGCCAGCGTGGATCAAAAGAAGCCCAAGTTCCTTATCAGAATCAACCTCAGAATGTGCCCGGATGGCTCTGGATTGCTCGGCGCTGAGCTTGCCTGCTTTAAGCAACATGTTAGCTAGATGTCCATCCTGATCACCTAGAGAGGCATGGATCAGCTTCCCCTCTCTGAAGAACAACCTGGCCGAGGTCCCCTGCGCTTCAATAGTCAAAGCGCCCGTCTTGCGCGCCAGGTTGATGAGATTGAGAAGCTGGGTAGTGCTAAAGTCTCTCAGATTTCCCTTAAGTGCCATGTTCTTTCACCTTTGCTTTAGTAGTGAACCGCCTTTTCTGGCCAGGCCGCTATTTGAAAAAACGTATATTGAAATTATACCCTCACTCTTGCTTTAAGTCAACTGTTTGAAAAAGCGGCTTACGTAGCGAATACTCGTTATAGAGTCATAGCGACGCCCTGTTACACTACTATCGCGCTGGCTGCTCTGGCTCCTCTTGATCCGAAGGTTCCCTTTTAACATACCACAACCCCTGTGAAAGTCAATGGGAAAGAGGTACCAGAAGTAGCCTAATTCGTCCAGATGTGCTATAATTACCGTCGTCAGAAAGTCAGGCCAGCTTTCCTTACACAAATATCACCTTTATTGGAGGTGTCTACCACCGTGTCCAGGTCTCGCTTTCCGCTTTTCTCTATCTGCATTTTGGTGACTTGGCTAACGCTAATGGTGCCTGTCACCAGCGGCTGTTCTCCACTAAGTTTCTCTTCCGCAACGCTCACACCTACCAAGACTCCCAAGTCAATTGCTCAACTACAGTCAACGGCTACGCCTACCTTCACACCCACCCTGGTTCCAACTCCAACGAAGGTCCCAACCGTGGAGGCTCTGCCCACGCTATCCCCTGACGTCTGCCCCCTCTCAGGTGAGAAGGTCAGCGATCCCAACGTCCTGGAGCGCCGTCCGTTGGCCGTGAAGATCTCTAACTTCCCTAACGCGGTCCGGCCTCACGCCGGACTCAACCGGGCCGACATCGTCTTTGAGCATTTGACAGAGGCCAACCTGACACGTTTCACAGCCATTTTC
>JGI24422J19971_10002329_pt1 | contig 11779 bp, 8 predicted proteins | sample DeeMarSWOR152_54_FD_19971 | JGI IMG/M metagenome (IMG submission 19971) | reverse complement strand
GGTATACCTCTCGATCCACTCAATATCCCCGGTGAGAACAGCCAGTTTCTCAGGTCCTGTCAGACTATACTCCTCTAAAGCATCTGCTCCTTCATAGAGCAAATTAGCAATGAATTCACTATCCGTTGCCGCCCGATCCAGAACCTTGAGTACCTGTTCTTTGTGAATCAGGGCTTGTTCCTCGGGACGCCCTGCTTCAGCAATATCCAACGCTGAGGCAACTGCCTTTAGAAGCTGATCAGGAGTGAAAGGCTTTTCCAGGTAATCCGCTGCCCCCAACTTCATGGACTGGACTGCCGACTGCACTGAGGCATAACCGGTAATCATGAGTACCGGTAGCTTTGGCTTGGCCCGCTTAATATCACGCAGCACCCGCATACCGCCAATGTCAGGCATACGAATATCGGTCAGCACGACATCGTACGGCCGCTCTATGGCCCAGTCAATTCCCTCCCGGCCGCTCAGCGTAGTATCCACCTCGTAATTCTCATCGGTCAGGATCTTGCTCACACTCTTAAGCACAATCTCATCATCATCAATTACCAACGTCTTCCTCTTCTTCATAGCGCTCCTCCTTATGCGTGGCCTACTGAGTTGCCGGTGGTTTCCTCATAAGACCGTTGTCATGCACTGCCCACCTCTTCCTGCTCCGATGGCACACCCTCTGCCGGTAACCAGATAAAAAACCTGGTGCCCTTACCCAACTCACTCTGGACTCGAATGGTTCCACCATGTCTCTCCACAATCCCGAGGGAAACTGAAAGACCAAGCCCGGTGCCCTTGCCCACCTCCTTTGTAGTAAAGAATGGGTCGAAGAGTTTATCAAGATGCTCAGGCGATATGCCGGCGCCAGTATCGGCAATGGTAATCTCAACGCCCTTGTGACCGGATTCACTCGCAGATAAGCCCGCCGCCGTATACACGGTAATACTGTCACCTGCTTCTGTAGCATCGAGGGCATTTATGATCATATTGAGCAGAACGCTCTGGAACTGGCCACGGTCAAGGGTAACCCTGGGCAGGTTTTCGCCGGGATTGAATCTTACGCTCACTCCTTTCACCAGCGCTTGGTTTTCCATCAGTGCTATCGTTGATCGAATAAGGTTATTGACATCGGTTGGTTCGGGAGTCAGCTTCGTCTGTCGGGAGAACTCGAGCAGTCCCTTAACAATTGTCCTGACCCGTTCTGTCGAATCAACTATGACCTCAAGGTCGGAGCGGATATCATCTGCCAGATCCTTTCGTCGCAGCAGCATGTGGCTGTAACTCAACACACCCGTTAGTGGGTTATTGATTTCATGGGCCACACCTGCGGCAAGTCTTCCAATGCTGGCCTGCTTTTCGGATTGCAGGATCTGGCTCTCGGCCGCCGCTCTCCTGCGTCCCATAGCTGCAACCATATCCATGAAGGTGTTCTGCAAAACGCCTATTTCGTCCTTTGACACAGGGCCTATATCCGGCGTTAGACTACCATCGGAAACCTGCTGGCTCGCCTTTATCAATCGGTGAACCGGGTTCATGATCTTATCCGCCAGAACATATCCCAAGCCTACTGCGAGTGCCATGCCAGCCACGATTATCATGACCAGGATCGAAAGGGCCTTTCTCCTCATGTCAACATATTTCTCCTCAAGCACACCCACATAGAGCATGCCAACCCGTTCGCCGAAAATATCCTCGATAGGCTCATAGGCCGTTATGTACCAGTCACTTACCACGAAGGCCCGGTCTGTCCACTTCTTGCCCTCGGTGAGCACGTGCTCTTTAACCTCCTCTGAGACCCTCGTCCCGATTGCTCGATTTCCCTCACGCGTGAGAACGTTGGTTGCTATGCGGAGATCATTGAAAAAGATGGTGGCTGTCCCGATACTGCGGCCTTTGTATATCTCCTGCTGGAATACGGTGTCCCGCACGGTGTCCACGATATTAGTACTGCGGTTCAGAAGAACCCCGCCATAAATGACCCCGAGCACCTCCCCTTTGTCAAATATTGGTATTGCGGACACGAGCGCCATTCCTGATGTTTCCTCTTTTTCCTCCCTCGGGGCCGCCCTTGGAGTCGGGAGCAATCGGATTCTTGCCCGCTCTGCAAGTTGAGGGTCTTCGGCCGCCAGAAACTCCCTGCTCAGAATAACAGTACCCGAAACGGAAACCAGGCGTTCGCGCGCCAGTGTCGCCATAGGATTGGTGATATCCTCGGCCACACTCGGAATTGCCTTAGGTCCGACCCTACACAGTGGTTTACCCTCATTCGTTACCATCCCCACAAAGTCGAGCTCAGCGTGCTTCTGTACATTTTCCAACCTATAGATCAGCTCTGAAATGTCAGTTCTCCCGAGGGCAGAGACAAAGGCCGGTTCTAGCGAGGTGACGGACAGTGGGCATCTTATGGTTTTGAGCCGTGTTAGGTATATTTCACGGGCGGCATTCAGATCTAATCTGACCCGATTAGTCGCCTCGCTCAGCACGGACTTGTAGAGGAGCTGGACACCGATAAGCAGTGAAACAATGCCAACCAGAAAGACTACACCTAAAAAGCTTGCTATGAGTTTAGATCTTGTTGAGTAAAACATCTGATAACCATATTAAGCAACAAAACTGCTTCGCTGCCTACCGCATGCCGCCCACTGCGTACTGGTTGCCAGGTAAAACTCTGTCCCTTTTAAAAACAGCGCCAGTTGGGCAGTTTGCCAAGCAGATACCGCATCGCACACAGGTATCCGCGTTGATGGTGCAAATGGTTTTCCCCTTTTTCTTTTTCTCTTTCACCTTTGACGGCGCCTCCTCCGGTTGCTTTACCTCTTCTTTCCCTACGGGTTCACGCCTATGCTCACTAATAGCATCTGCGGGGCAACTTCTCAAGCAGAGTAAACAACCGGTGCATTTCTCCTCATCGATGCAGTACTCAATAAGTGCCTTACAAACCTTGGCCGGGCACCTTTTATCAAGAATATGGGCCAGGTATTCGTCTCTGAAGTATTTGATGGTAGTAAGGACGGGATTTGGCGCTGTTTGACCCAATCCACAAAGAGAGGCGTTTTTCACTAACTCCCCGAGCTCCTCAAGTAACTCCAGATCCGCCTTTTCACCTTGACCATTTGTTATCTTTTCCAATATGTTGAGCAGTCTTTCCGTCCCTATGCGGCATGGGGAACACTTCCCACAGCTTTCTTCCCTGGTAAAATTGATGAAGTATTTAGCTATATCAACCATACATACCTCTTCATCGAGGACGATCATACCTCCTGAACCGAGTATTGACCCAGCAGCCTGCAAGGTCTCATAGGTCACTTCTTTATCCAGATAATTTTCAGGGAGACACCCTCCTGAAGGACCTCCGGTCTGAACGGCCTTAAATTTCTTTCCGCCCGGTATTCCCCCGCCGATATCATCTATTATTTCCCTTAGCTTTATCCCCATCGGCACCTCAACCAGCCCTGAATTATTTATCTTGCCGGTAAGAGAAAACACACAGGTGCCTTTGGACGGTCCAAGCCCTATATCGGAAAACCATGTGGCCCCATTCTTTATAATGAGCGGGATATACGCCCAGGTCTTGACATTGTTGATATTGGTGGGCTGTCCCCAAAGACCCTCTGTGGCTGGGTAGGGGGGGCGCGGGCGGGGATTTGCTCGCTTACCCATAATAGATGCCATTAATGCTGTTTCTTCCCCGGAGACAAATGCACCAGCACCTTGATTAATCTGGAGATCAAAATCGAAATTCGAACCGAATACATGAGTCCCAAGAAACCCCTTTTCCCTCGCCTGGGCAAGCGCAACCTCGAGTCTATGAACAGCCAGGGGATATTCCGCCCGAACATAGATAAATCCCCGTGAGGCCCCGATTGCAAACGCGCCGATAATCATGCCCTCTATCATACTGTGAGGATTTGCCTCCAGCAGACTCCTGTCCATGAATGCACCTGGATCGCCTTCATCTGCATTGCAGATTACATATTTCTGCATAGGACCCCGACCGTTACTGCGCCGTGCAAAATCCCATTTGGCACCCGTGAGGAACCCTGCACCACCCCGTCCGCGCAATTGAGACGATTTTACCTCCTCGATTATTTCTTCGGGTGTCAGGGCCAATACTGCCTGCCGGGCAGCCCTATACCCACCGATTGCGATGTAGTCTTCTATATCCTCGGGGTTGATGAAACCCCATTGAGCGGTAATCATCTTCTGTTGTCTATTGTAAAAGGGGATGTCTGTCCATTTCGCGATAGGTTCGCCCGTGGTGGGATCATGATAGTGGAGCTTGCTTACAGGAATGTCATTCATAAGATGCGAGTCAACGATCTCTCGTACATCATCGGGTTTGAGTCGACAATAGAGAATATCATCGGGATCCACGATGGCGCTCGGTCCTATCTGACAGAAGCCACGGCACCCCGTGAGTTTTACTTCAACATCAGGCAACCTGTGCTCTAAGATCTCCCGTTCAAACTCTCTCTGTATCTGGGGTGAGCCTGCGGACACACAGCCGGTGCCCTGACAAACGAGAATTGTTCGTTTTCTGGTCATTTCATCCCCCGGTATGCTCCTAATCCAATGGGGTTTCTATAACTCACAAAAACTATAGGTCTTTTCTTGGCAATCCCCCTTTGCCATTGACACGGAATGATTGATTTAGGAATTATGAGTAAAGGAATTCAGGAATTGAAGATCAATCCATTCCCTAATCCCTCAGTCACTCGATCTTGGTTCGCATCATTCCCTGGCCCAGACCTGTCTTTCATGACCTCGGCTCCAGCGTCTCTGGTTCTGGAATATTGCAGGAGCAGGCGAATATTTCAGCCACGTCGCGCCAGGGCAGGCCAGTATTCCATTCTTCCAATATTCCAATTGGGGCAAAGCCCCAAAGCTGATTTACCACCAGTTCGGGGTAACAGTTTCCGCATTCTCTTTCGCCAAGTCTTCATGGAGTGCCTTTGCCGCCCTCCGACCGGCGCCCATGGCAGAGATAACCGTTGCAGACCCGGTAACGATGTCACCGCCTGCATAGACATATCGTTTGCTTGTCCTCCCCCAATCATCAACCTCAATGTACCCCCACTTATTGACCTTCATGTCTGGTGTTGTTTTGGTGATCAATGGATTGGCCTGGCCACCGATGCTCATAAGAACCTGATCGCATTCAAATTCGAAGAAGGAACCCTCTACCGGAACCGGCCTCTGTCTTCCCGATTCATCGGGTTCCCCGAGTTCATATCTCTGGCACTTCATTCCAGTGACCCATCCATCCTCATTGCCGTAAATCTCAACAGGACTCGAAAGGAGCCGAAACTCTATCTTCTCCTCCTCTGCATGGTGTACCTCTGCGGCCCTTGCCGGCATCTGTTCTCTTGCCCGCCTATACACAACAGTAACCTTTTCCGCTCCTAATCGGATAGCGGTCCTTGCGGAGTCCATGGCTACATTGCCACCTCCAAGGACGGCAACCTTTTTCCCCGCTATCATGGGCGTCTTATATCCGGGAAATAGATAGGACTTCATCAGATTACTGCGTGTCAGATATTCATTCGCCGAAAATACCCCATTCAGGTTCTTGCCAGGTATGTCTAAAAAAATCGGCAGCCCGGCCCCCACCCCAACATATACTGCATTAAATCCAAGGATGGTGAACAGATCATCAATGGAATAGAGCCGGCCAATCACGCTGTTATAACGGATAGTAACCCCCGAATGCCCCAGGGCCTGGATCTCGGCCTCTACGATCTTTTTTGGGAGCCTGAATTCGGGAATGCCATACACGAGTACACCGCCGCCCAGGTGAAATGCCTCGTAGATAGTGACCTCATAGCCAAGCTGCACCAAATCCCCGGCAACAGTCAACCCGGAAGGCCCCGATCCTATGACAGCTACCTTAAAGCCGTTTCTATCCGGTATTTGAGGTACTTCTATGAGATTATTTTGCCGTTCATAATCTGCAACAAAACGCTCCAGATTTCCTATAGCAACAGCTTGACGTGCATCTTTCTTTCCCCTGACACATTTCTCTTCGCACTGCGTCTCTTGCGGGCACACACGGCCACATACGGCAGGGAGGACATTTTTCGTTTTGATGAGCTTGGCTGCCTCGGCGAACTTTCTCTCGGCCACCAGTGCAATGAATTCGGGAATGGGGACCTCCACTGGGCAGCCGGAGACACAGGGCATTTCTTTGCAGCTCAAACAGCGCTGTGCCTCAGCCACTGCCTCCTCGGGCGTATAGCCGTAGGGAACCTCTTGGAAATTGCGATTTCTCAAGTCAGGAGGCTGTTCGGCCATCCCGTGACGCCCAATTTTCATTCGCTCTTTAGCCGTTAGTTCCATATGGATAACGTCTTTGAATTAAAAGTGAGCTGAAGTTAAAAATGAGCTAAACCTAAAATGAGTCGCTTCCATGGCTTTAGGCACTTCCAAATTTAGGCACTTCACTTCCCTGACAGTAAGCCTGATAGACAATCGCCTCTTGTTCCGCATATGCACTCTTACGCTGATTCAATTCTTTCCAATCGACCTTATGTCCGTCGAATTCCGGCCCGTCAACACATGCGAATTTCGTCTCTCCGCCAATGCTCACCCGGCACGCACCACACATCCCCGTACCATCGAGCATGATGGAATTGAGTGCAACCTTGGTCGGAATAGCATAAGGGCGAGTGGCCTCGGAGCATCTTTCAAGCATCTGTGTGCATCCCATGAAAAAGGCCTGATCGATCTTGACCCCGTTTTCAAGCATCTCGGTGATAACGTCTTCAACCTTGCCTCTCTTACCTCTTGATCCATCACTGGTGGCGTGGAGAACCTGATCGCTCACTGCATGCAGTTCCTTTTCATGGTAGAACATGGAACTGTACCGTGCCTCGATAATGGATATAACCGTATTACCGGCTTGTTTACATGCCCTTGCTATTGGGTAAATTCCACCGATTCCGTAGCATCCACCTCCTAAGGCGACGGTCCCATAATGCTTTATTTCCGAAGGGATACCCAATGGTCCGGTTACGGCATACAAGGAATCGCCTACGTTCATCCTGCCTAACTCCAAGGTTGAAATGCCGAGCTCTAAGACGTAAAGGGTTATGGCCCCGGTGTCAGCATCCCAGTCGGATACAGTCAGAGGTATCCTTTCGCTATATTCATCTCCCATAACAATGACAAATTGCCCTGGCTTGAGGGAACGTGCAATGTCTGGTGCGCTTACGACCATCTTGTGAACATTGAATATCTCGGCTTTTTCCATCAATTCATACATTGCTGTCTCCTAAAAGTGGACCTCTCCTTTTACCTCCAAACGACGTTCGACGAATACCTTGAAATCGGGAACCAATTCGGAAATGGAGAAACCCCTATAGGTTAGAGAGTCCTTTTGAACCATAGGCACGGAGGCGATAGTCCAGGGATGCATCTGGATATGGTTCTGTATGGTACGGAAATCCTTGACTCTGAAATCCGGACTTCCTAATGCCTTACCGATCCTGGTAGTAATCTCCCAATCTGGGATGGCAATTCCTGGCGGTTCCGCCGCTTTTGTGACCGGTTTTCTGCGGTTGTCAGCACACGTCTTTGTGCCGTTCATCTCGGTGAAAACCGTAGAAGGAAGAATGGCACAGACCTTGGGTGAACTACTCATGGGGGAGGAATAGTTGTCTTGAATGATGATAGCTTCAAGACTGCCAAATTGCCCTAAGGTTTCATCTGTTAGGCTGTTTGCCTCCGCCACGTAAAGCAGCTTGATATCCTTAAAGATATCATCTGATTTTTCTATGCTGGGAAAGACGATTTCGGCATCTTTGAAATAAAATATATTTGACTCCGCGTAGACCCGTGCAAACTCGTGCAAGACATAAATGGATTCATCGGTGAGGTGGCTTGAGGAGAGTACCGCTATTTCCCGAGGATCGTAGTGAGATACTATGTCAGATACATGCTCTATGGCACGGTCCCACTCGGTATGGATGATAGTCCCGCTGTCAGGGCGAATAGCGGGATACTTCAATCGATCGGCGCTGTTAAAGAGTGCGGGCAGACAACACCTGCCTTTGACGCAGTATTCTCGTTTGCCAATACTCATATCCCTGACAGGATGTGCACCCATGACCTTGTTCCACTTGGTATCGATAACAAGCTCACAACCGCGCTCACAAAGGATGCAGGTCGTGGGAGTTTCACTGTCAGGATACCCATACCACTTGGATCCCCTCACCGATAGGGCACCCGTTGGACAGACATCAACACAATGCATACAGAAAACGCAGCTGCCGTCCACATGAAGTTCTTCAAAGGAGGTCCCCACCTTTGTATCATGACCCCTTCGGATGAATGAGATGGCGCTCAGGCCGAGGTTCTCTTCGCAGATCCTAATACACCTGCCGCACAGGATGCACAGATTATAGTCCCTGTCCATGAATGGATCATCTCTCTCGAGCGGAAAATCCTTATATAAGAATGGATATCTGATCTCTTTTAAGCCCAGGTATTCAACCAATTGCCTTAATTCACAGATATTCCGATTAGGGCACATATTGCAGCCGGTAACCCTCCCAACCTTTGAAGAGGGGGCATTGAACTGCTCGCACGTTTCCCTGATAGGGCAAACCAAACAGGCAGAAGGATGTTCAGACAAAATCAGCTCCAGTATCCCCCTTCTCAATGTTTCGATCTCGGGTGAAGTGGTGGTAACAACCATATGAGGGGTAGCAGGTGTGGTGCAGGATGTAACATACCCTCGAACACCCTCAACCTTCACGATACAGAGACGGCACGATCCTGTTGACGCCAAATCCGCCCTTGCGCACAGGGTGGGGATATAGATGCCAGACCTCCTGGCAACCTCCAATATGGTTTCACCAGGTGAAAAGGATACGACTTTGCCATTAATCGTCATTTCTTCCATGGCATAATCCTTCTTTTCAACTAGCTCCTCCATTGCACCCCATCCATTGTATCAGGTGTCCATTGCCCCTTGCCCGCCTAGCCCTTTGATTCGGTTCTATATAACTTATCTATTAGCCTTGACAGCTTTGCCGGGCTCATTTGACCATAGACCTCATCATCAATAGTCACAACAGGGGCCAAGGCGCAGCATCCCAGACACGCTACCCTCTCAAGACTAAACATCCCATCTTCGGTAGTTTGCCCTGGAGCAATTTTCAATTTCGATTTTATCGCCTCGAGTATCACGCTACCGCCGCTAACAAAGCATGCTGTTCCGGTACATGCTCTTACCAGATGCTTCCCTGGCTTTTCGAACTTGAACTGGGCATAGAATGATGCTGTCCCAAAGATATCATGCTCGCTTATACCCAATTCCCTGGCAATCATGCCGATAGCCTCGTATGAGAGGTATCCGGCATATGAATGAACGGCCTGTAACATGCCAATGAGGTTGTTGCTATCCCTGCCGTATTTATCGAGTATGGCCACGGTCATTTCCCTCAAACGTTCGGGCTCTGAAAGAGCTTCCAGTGAAGGTTTTGCCTCCGTTCGCCTGCGCTCCTCTATTGCTGCTGAAAGGGCCTGTAGCATTTTTTCATCGATGCTTGGAAGAGATATCTGCCCGGTTTTTGTGAGGGCTCCGAATCTCTCGATTACCTTGGCCTCTTCAGCCTCTTTTCGCTCTATCGCCTCATTGACCGTCTTGATTATCTCATCAGGTGTGAATGGTTTTGGGACGTAGTCCATTGCCCCTCGCTTCATAGCCTCGGTCGCCCTTCCAATGCTCGGATACCCGCTGATCATAACCACGGCAGAACCTGGTGAGGTCTCTTCAAGCCGTGTTATCACCTCCATTCCATCAAGGCCGGGCATCATCCAATCACACAGAATGACGTCGAAATAGGTATCCAGGACAAAGCTAAGCCCCTCCTCAGGGCTTGTGGTCGTAACAACATCAAAGCCTTCAGAGTCGAATATTCGCAGGCACGATGCCAAAACCGTCGGATCATCATCTATTACAAGCATCTTCAGAGCCATGCGTCCTCCTCCATATTCAGAAACTGTTCAGCCCTCAACAGAAACAAAACGTGTCCAGCAGGAGCCTTCTTTGCCTATTTGCTCCTATGGCTCTTTTTCCTTGACCTGCCTGACTCATTGAACAGTTTTCTATCGCTTTGCTGGTTGTTTACTGACAGCTGGATGCTTACCATCAAAACTACCATATCTCGCAGCTCTTCCTCGCCACGAGCCAGCGCCTCTGTGATGTCGTAAGGGGCCCGATCTGCTCTTCGATCCACTCGATATCGCCGGTCAACAATGCAAGCTTCTCGGGCCCCGTTAAATCATACTCATCGAGGGCATTCGCGGTATACTCAAGGAGATTTCTGAAGAATGTGCAATCGGATGCCGCCCGCTCCAGAACACTGATCATCAGTTCCCTGTGAATTACAGCCTGTTTCTCGGGAGGCTGCGTTCTCGCGGCCTTGAGGGCTGAATCAACTACCTTGACCAGTTCGTCAGGGGTAAACGGTTTCTCCAGGTAATCCGCTGCACCCAGTTTCATAGCCATAACCGCTGAGCGAACCGTGGGATATCCTGTAATGATCACCACGGGGGTGGAAGGCTTTGCCCTCTTGACGTCCCTGAGGACCCGCATACCGCCGATGTCGGGCATGCGGATGTCCGTGAGGACGATGTCATAGGTGTTCTGGACGGCGCGGTCCCGTCCCTCAAGCCCACTCAGCGTCAGATCTACCGCGTAGTTCTCAGCTGCCAGGATCTTGTTAACACTGTTTAAAACAACCAACTCGTCATCAATCACCAGAACTCTCTCATTTGCCATTGTCTCCCTCCTATCAGTTTCCGGGTAAATTACTCCGAGGAATCAGCGATTCGCACAAATACTCAACTACCCACATAGGTTACCTTAAAACCAGCGGATTTAATTTCCTCGATTACCGAATTAGCGTTTTCACCTTTCAGCCGTAAGACTATCAGCCACAGCCCTTGATCCTCCTCAGGTGGAAGGGTCATCATGCTCAGCAACACGGTTCTATGCTCGTCGAGGATTTTCATGATTCGCTTCATATTGCCGAACCGTTTGGGTGCCCGAATATCGATTCTTTTTCCCTTCTCACGCACACCCAGAACCCTGGTCATAATCCTTACAATATCCGACTCGGTGACAACGCCCACCAGCCTACCGTCTTCCAGTACCGGGAAGCTACTGTAACCCATCTCCTGTCCAAGCTCCATAGCCTCTTCCGCGGGAAGGTCAGGTGAGACTGTGAAGGGGCCCTTGACCATGATATCCTTCACCGTCATCTTGGCTAAGAGATACTGTAATTCATGAATCGTTAGGGGTTTCGCCGATGAGGCAGATGCCTCAACTAACATTCGCTCCGTAACTAACCCTACCAGCTTATCCTTCCTCATTACAGGGAGCCTTCTGATCCCATGGGCCTTCATGATCTTCTCGGCATCATGAAGCGAGGTATTCTCACTTACGGCTACCACATCGGTTGTCATAAACTGCTTTACTTTCATTGATCTCCCTCCCCTAAACCCCAAAACATCTCGGGTATAGGATTGGTTATTTCTTCCGAACTAAACGCAAACCCATCACCGTTATTGCCGCCTACGGTTTGCTCAGAAGAAACTCCATAACTAATAATCGGCCTACTACTTTCCATCATAGAATGTATTGTTTTAGTGGGGAGGTTCAATCGGGAAATGTACTCAAAAATGCAAAAACCACCCCCATTTCTCCATAGGGGCGGTTTTCCCTGCTCTGCTTCCCTACCGTAAGTAGGGCAAACTACCTACCGAACTGATGCAGTGTGGGTTAGTC
>JGI24422J19971_10002322_pt1 | contig 11794 bp, 10 predicted proteins | sample DeeMarSWOR152_54_FD_19971 | JGI IMG/M metagenome (IMG submission 19971) | reverse complement strand
AGGCTAAGAAAAACAGGCCGAAATGAACGGGCACCAATCGATAGACGTTAGGATATCGAAATCATATCCAAATATTTCTGAAAAGTACTAAATTGCAAATAGCAGATATCTGCAATTCGGTTCCCTACGATTTTGAAGTTTGTTAGATAACCTTGATTTTTTTGCTACTCGGTTAAAGAATGCTAATTCACTATTAAAATCTATCCTCATCTCATTAGAAGATTTCAGCGAACCTGTGTGTGACAACTCGGGCATTCACGGTCGAACCAGTATAGCATTTCCCCACATCTAGGGCAGCACGCGGCTTTTTCCTGTGCTTCCACCCACACCTCGATGCCGTGTCTCTTCATATACTTCAAATCATCAATTATGCGTTCATGGTGTGAGATACCATTGACAATGTGAACATCTGTAAAATCTTTCAGCAGTTGACAAGGAAAATCGTCACACTGAAAACACCAGGTTACCTGCTTCTCTGCAGCGCACTTGCGAAAACCATGTCTGCAGTCTATACAATGGACAGCTACTTTGTCTGAAAGACAACCGTCGCAGCGAATTTCTTCAATGGAATATCCTCTTTCCCGAGACATTCTCTCCAGGTATCTCACATCGTTTTTTCGATCAGCAAGATAACAGGGGCAGGTACCGCAATAGATTCCACAGATTCCCACCAGTTTGGTCACATCCTGTTTCATGATAGATCCTCCCAACCGACCGATGACTTAGAATTCTTTTTTCGCATATTCGGCTTGCTTATTTTCGTGATTAAAGCTTAGTCACGGATTAGACCTCCACTAGTGCGGGTAATCCAAATAAGAAAAACTTCTGATCTTTCGAGGTTAGGATAAAGTCATAAGAGTGTCAATGAAAACGACTTCAAGCAACAAGACTAGGTTAATTTTAAACTGTTTTTACTTGCTATTTTTGAAGGGCGGATCATTGTTTCTTGTATCCCTTGGATAAAAGCTGTCACGGTGAATCTATACAATGATTCAATCCCAGATACCTTGCCAAGAGCACATTCCACGAAAATAATGGCCATATTGCCAATATGGTCTTGATATCACATAAATTCAGCCCTACAAAAATCTGACCAAGATAGCAGATAACTTCAAATGAGACACTGCCAGGGTAGTAGGTGGTAAATGATTAGTTTTTGCGCAAATCGATAAATTCAGCAAGGTGGAAGGATACAATATTGCAGTTAGAAATATGTATCCGGCCTGTTCATGTTACGTATAGATAGCAGCAAGCATAAGTCTTAGGATTGATAGCTCATATACAATATATTGACATGGTGTATGAAAAAGGTAGAGCCATTTGACTCTACCTAAAATGTTCTCACAACGGGATTAGTATCCCTATAAAACAGTTTAATCTAATTTCATGATAATCCCGGTGATGTCTCTCACTAATTCAAATTTCACATCATTCCAATTGGCAAACGACAAGTCGCAGAAGATTTCCTTATAAAAGCAAATTGGTTCCTCAATCTTGCCCCACTTATCACACGCCAACTTTCCATTGCTATCGACATCTTGAAAAGCAACGATGCAGTATGCCCCTTTCGAGACCCCGGAAAACGTGAAGGAGACTCTCCCCGCTTTTCTCTGCTCAGGATTCGGTTTAATTTTTTGAGAAAATGGTGGTGATGGTAATGACTTCTTAAAATTTGCAAATTCTTCCAGTGTGTAAAGAGAAATGTAGATACTCTCATGCCCTGAAAAAGTAACGTGACCTGCTATCGAGTATTTGTCTTCCGCATAAGCAAAAGCTGACACCATGAAAAGAACCCCCAAGAAGAGCACTGCTTTTTTTAACATGATACACCTCTTTTTCTTAAAAAACGCACCGTTGTTGATTGTCTTAATCAGAAGAGAGTATGCGTAAGTCCCCCAACAGAACAAAACAACGCCCTGTTAGGAGCAATGAAGGCACATTTTGAGGGTGATCTTCACGGGGTGACCTCCTGAGTACAGGTTGAATTATTGAAGGGAAAATCTTCAATTGATGGAACGACAAAAACTTTCTCAAGTCAAGGGGAATCGGCTCTCAAAATGGCCTCAGGATCAACGTTTTTGGCCTACCGATGGGTGATACAAATTCTTCACATCTTGCGGTTTGTTCCCGTATCCCCAAGATTATGATTTCTTGCAACAATACTGTGAAACCTTTCCGCCAAAATGAGAGTCTTCATAGAGGACTTACATGATCCAGTTCCAAACATCACGATTGCAGATTACAAGGTGTAATTTTCCATAGGAAGAAAAGCAAACGATACTTAATTGCGATTGGATTATTTCCGATGGAGAATAAAGCAAGATTATCTGGTCTGGCCCCTGAAGCTTTCAATCGGGATTCGACAAAATCAACGAGGTGGCAGGATACCAGGATTCAGCTAGATAATCGATAGTCAGTACTATTTTTGTACTGATTGAAGTGTGATTACCAGTCATCTTCGGAATGGGAACCCCTAGCTGCCCATTCTTTCATTTTGATATATGTGGAATCCAGAGCACGGATCATCACATGGCCTGAGATTTTGGTATCCTTATGATATCTTGACTTTTCCGAAAGTGAATATATTGGCAAGTGATCAAAGCATTCTGAAAGCTCGATTTTTGTGAGATTACATTACCATATTGCAGTTTTGGTTTTTCATGTGATACTCTCAATTAATCACAGGTTCAGTGATATTTGGTTTTCTGGTAAGGTATCGCCACCCACCGGAATCCTCAATTATGATTGATTTAACCCCGTTTAACTGGGTATAGATACATCCGTAAAAATGCTGATCTTCCTAATCCAGCTGGCCTGAAGCGGTGAGAAGCAGTCAATAATAGATAAACTCCAGGATTTAGAAGGAGGACCCGAGGGCTTTCGTAGACGAAGAGAAAAATACGGTATTTAATTACTTATTTGTCACTTATTCACTCAACCGTGACCAAATTTCAACCAATGTGTCGTTTAAAGACGAATTTCCGCCAATCGAAAACTCCCTAGAAATGGAGCCAGAAGAACTATCTCCATTTGTGTTAAGGCATTTGTCTACAAGAGAAAATACAGGAAAAATGAATAGATATAATTTTGCTCTTGGCACCGATTCAGAGTTAACTAGTTATGGCGGAGACAATATACAAGAATTTTGCAAAAGGTTCACAGAAGCATGGGTATGGTTAGAGAGAGAAATGTTTCTGGCACCAAAGCCTGGCGAAAAGGGAGATTGGGTATTTATAACTCGCAGAGGCAGAAAAGTACTAGAATCCCAGGATTTCAATACTTATAAAGAAACCTATTTACTGCCCTCTGAAAACCTTGATCCCATATTAACAAGGAAAGTAAAACCTGCTTTCATTAGCGGTGATTGTGATACTGCAGTGTTTCAAGCATTTAAGGAGGTGGAAGTAAGAGTTAGAACAAAGGCGGGTGGTAAGCCCTGCCGGCAAAGAAGACTGGTTCGGCTTTATCGAATTCAAGCGGGACACCTTCCGTGATGCTTCTCAAAAGAGCACGGCAAAGGTCATCAAAAACCAAACTTCATCTATTTATTCCGGTAAAGGCGGCGCTGTACGTGTGCTTTAGGGAGGAAATCGCCATGAAAAAAGTCATCCTATTGGGACTGGTCATGCTCGCTGTCTGCGCAGGATGCGCAAGCCAACGCATGGTTGTAAGTGATATAACCCCAAAACAGCGCCTTGTCCTAATGCAGAAAAGATACACACAAATAATGGCGAAGTATGAGGATTTGGAATCTCAGGGAAAGGATATGGCGGAAGTAAAACCTTTGCTTAAAGCCTTTAGGGTTGCCGGCCGGGCCAATGATATTGCCAAGATGGATCAAATATTGGATCAGCTGGCGGCAAAATTCAAGCTGATGATGCCGGTTCAGTACTATGATCACTCACTGCGCCTTCTTACCTACAACACCCAATTCTTGCCCTGGATTGCCACCTTACGTTCGGCTTCCAAAGACGAGCGTCGCGCCAGGTCGATGGCCGCGGAGATCAAAAGCACCGGCGCCGATGTGGTCGTTTTAAACGAGGTCTTTGACGAAGACGCCCGGCCCGTGCTGGTCGGGCGGCTGAAAAACACGTACCGCTATTATATCTCCAAGATCGAGGACACCCTCGATCTGGATGACAGCGGATTGATGCTGTTTTCACGCTACCCCTTTACGACCCAGGTCAAACCCATTGTGCGCGGCACCAACATGAGCATCTCTTCCACCAACAGCGGAATCCCGTACGATGTCTCCTTTGTGGAATTTAAGAGCACTTTCGGACACGACAGTCTTGCCTCCAAGGGGATGGGGCTGGTGAAAATCAAGGTCCCGCGCAGTGAGACCGCCCATAAGCTGATCAATGTGGCCTTTACCCATATGCAGGCCAGCTACGATCCGCCCCACCAGGATGCGGACGGACCCAAAACACGTGCCATTCAAATGATAAACATGTGGAACCTCATGCGCGATGTCTTTCATAGCCCCGCCAACTTCAACTGGGCCCTGGAGCATGAAGAGTTTTATCTGGTTGGCGATTTAAACATCGACGGCAACCTCAAAAATCGCCAGGGGCTGGCAACATACTACAACACGCCCGAATGGCAGTATCACTTTCAGGGCATGGGCTTTTATGCCAAGACCATGCAGGATGGCTGGGCCAACGAGACCTCGCCCTTGGATATCGGACAAACCAGCGGTGACGGCTTTCCCTATTTTCTGGAAGATACGCGTGGCCAACGCTTAGATTACGTGCTGCACAACAAGCCCAACATTCAAGACGCCGGCCTGTGTCTGCAGCACATCCGCATTGCCTGGGAGCTTGCGGACGCTTTCGGCACCCACCTGTCGGACCACCTGGGCGTGTTTGCGGACTTTAACCTGGCTGCGCCGCTCTGCAATCCGCGAACAGCGGCCATCAACCCGCCGCTGGACCAATGGGTCAGCGGCACGCTAACCTATAAAGGCAGCATGCAATGGTATCGCATTGACACGCCCGGTTCCTACTCCTTTGAAATCATGCCCGTTAATTCAAACAGGCCTGTTCGCTACCATATTTACGAGGCCACCGATCTGAGCCGCCCCCTGGCAGACTACCATGGCCAGATCACCGAATGGGGCCGCAAATTTGTTCTGCCCAAAGCCCCCTTCTACATCCGGGTCTTTTCTCCCGATCGTACCTTTAGCGGAAAATATCAGCTAAAAATCCATCGTCACATCGGTAAATACAAAGCCGACAGCATCTCGATCTTGCCCTACGCGTCTAAAGACTGGCAGGTGCCGCCGATGCCCCTTAATCCTGAAAACGCGATCTGGTTTGATTTTTTCACGGAAGTTGCCGATCAGGGCAAGTACATATACCCGGAGCTGACTTTTCTGATCACAGATACACGTCAAGCACCCTTTTCTTTTCTGCTGCTTGACGAGCAGGAAACGATCCTGAGCTATCCGCGCACGATCGCCGCGGGCGGGTATCGCTATGGCGCCTACACCAAGATCATCACCCACTCAAAGCTTCCCCAGGGTAAATACTACCTGAAGGTGCTGCCTATGGCGCCCCAGCCGGCCAATCACAAATTTACCCTCGAATGGCGCACCACCCTGACCTATTTTACTCCCCTCCAGCTTCAGTGCATCGAGCAGACGGACACGGTTGGGGATGATGAAATGTATTATCTGTTGCGCTCTGATGGTGCCGGCATGTCCGATTATGCCTATTTAGCAGACTTTGATACCGACCAGTTGGTGGGGCTGACAGGCCGCATCAATGCTTTGAAGTTCGTGCACGATTTAAGGCTCGACTTGGCCGAAAACGATGTCGACAGCCTGAGCGACGATGATTACTTCGCACCGTACTTTATCAATCTTGCAGTCCACCATCCCCCGTTTGAGTCCGAAAAAGTGCTGACCTACCTGACTTGGCCGGATCAGCCCATCAGCGGCGAGTACAGATTGCATTATCGGCTGTCTCATCGCGGGCTAAAATATGAGTCGCCTTAGCGTTACCTCCCTGTTAGCTTGGAATATCTAGACATATAAAGACTTTTCTTGACTATTTGCGGGTTTTCGCAAATTTGCGGTATAAAAGAGAGGTGGTGAAACGAGGAAGGCGTGCAGAATAATACCAATGGTAAGGGGTCTAACAAGCTTTTGCGGTTTTCAGGGAAAGTCGAGACTGAACATAAGATATATGTGTTATTCTTGGTCATTTCTTTTTTATTTCATGTTGTTTGATTCAAGATGAAATAGCGCGTTGAAAAGCAATGATCGATATCCAATATTTGTACCGCAATTAAATAAAGCTTTCTATTCCTTATAAGGTATAAAATTCATCTACACTTAAGAAGTTGTGATCTCTTGCCAATACCATCAATCTCCATTGTATTGTAATATCAGAAGAATATCCAAGACTGAGTCATCCTTCCTTGCTACCATTTAACTCCAATAAAAAACGTATGGTATTCTATAAATCATCAAAAGATCCAAGTATTTTAAGTATATCTTGCTATATCCCATCATTTCGTTTTTGGATCTTGGCTATCCCAACGCCAGTGAGCCTTTAGTGCTTGGACAGTTTGGTCATTGGGGTTGGCCAGACCTTTTCATATAGCTCTTTATAGTTATATCGAACTGTTTCGTGGTTCATGGGTGTTGCTCTCCTTGGATCAAATGAATGGGCAAAGTAACGGGTTATTCGTGCCACGGACCGGGCGCTTTCCAAGTTGCTTTGAAAGGCTGCTTTGCTGAAAGACTTTTTGCTATAGGTCCCAGGAAAGCAGCAATCGCTTTGATCACTTCGCCGAAGTCTTGCGGAACATTTGTCAGCCGGTTCTTGCGGATGAATCCACGCCACTGCACAGTTTTTGTGGCGTCCTCCGCAAGGGAGTTTGTTAAGGTAATTGGTTCAGGCTGAATGTCTGTCCCCCGTGTTGAAAAGGTCTTCGCGATGGCTGCTGCCAGCCTCGGACCCCTGAAGTCAAACTGGCGCAACAACAGCCAGATATCAAAGAAATCTTTCATCCGGCTGTTCAGAATGCCCAGTTTAACCATGGCTTCAAACTTCTCGGCAATAGTGCTTTCAATGCTATAGCCAAGAAGTTGAGGGGCCGGTAAATCGAGAATGGTGGGGTAATCTATAAGTTCAGGAGTAGGAACTACCACGTCACCAAAGCCGATATCGAGCTGCATGGCAACTTGTGCAGTGCCCAGTGATCCCCGGAACCGGACGCGTACCCCTTCGTAATCGGCACCCTCAGTAATACGCTCTCCCTCGATACTCTTTTCATCAAAAGAAATACCATCCGGCTCGACCTTATGACGGCATATGGCTCTGGTAGAGTCAATCATGGCCTCAACACTGTTGTCGATTCGACCAAGGAGATCAATATCCATTGTGGGCCGTGAAAGGGGCGCCTCCCATACAGTAAGCATCAAGGCTCCTTTGAGAACGAAATTGTCGGCATAAGGAGATTTGGACAAACGGTAAAGGAACCGCTCCATCGCAAAGTACTGAAGCACTTCGCTGAATGGTCTGCCCGTTTCCCGCGCCCTGTTAAGCAGACGCTGGCGTACAGAGGCTGCGATGTTCTTATACAGGTGTTTCGTCAAAGCAAAGCCTCCAGGTATGGTCGCATGACTTTCTCAACCCTGCACACTCCCCCGAACCTCATCAGATCATCGACCTTGAAATGTTTTCTCTCCCGATAAAGCCTAAGTGCCTCAATGGCTGTATCAAGGCCGATTTTATTTCGATACTTGAAGCAGTCGGCTATCGTCTTTTCAGCACTGTAAACCCTGAGTGGAACCCCTTCTGTGTTATACGATTCTATTCCAGTGTTGAATGCTCCCCCTGTGAACCGAAAAACTCTTACTGGTGGGTAATCTAGCTTCGGAAGTCGTGAGATCCTTTCCACCGCTATGTATACTTCATGCGGAACCTGGGTAGTTATATCATGGAACGCCAAAGCGGAGATCAGACAAACTACTCCATTTGGAATCCTCAAAGCAGCTGTTATTAGATCTTGATTACTGAGAGGCCGGAGATCGGCTAGCCTGTACAAACCACGACTAAGCACCTCTACAATGCCTTTGTCACGCATCTCATACAGCGTGCGCGGGTGAATCCCTTCACGAATGGCATCGCTAGCCTTGAGAATACCACCGTGCTCCCTGAAGATACCTTTTGCTTTTTCGTATTTGTATTGAGCGTTTTTCATAATTACGTCTTGGATAAAAGTGTATCCACTTATTTATTTTTGGCTACTTTTTTATCCAAAAACAGAAAATTAGTCAAGGGAAAAGTGAAAAAAAGGTCGTTCCTGAATTTTAAACTCCTTACCATTGTACCGGACTGTGTTTTCATTGCTCATCCAATCATTTTCTTCAGTACATTGTAATTTAACAATCGGGAATTTCATATATCTTGCCATACCAACAGCCACCAATCATCTTGATTTTACTGCATATATGTGACTCATATCATGTATTTTTTCAGTAGGTTTTCTCAATTTTCTATTAACCATTTAAAAAGGAGGCAACTCATGGAGATTTCACAAGCGGTGAAACTTTTGCTGGAGCATCACATGATTTTGAAGTTCCTTCAATTTGTAGACAATTTCATTCAGATTTACTTTCCCAATTGCCAAAGTGAACCGAAGTGTTATATATATTTCTTGTTCCATCACGGTCTCTTTTTCTTAATTTTGGTTCGGTGACCTCAACCATAGAAAGAGATCGTGATTTAATCAACTATGAGGTCATGTAAACACTTTTGAACGTTACCAATCATTTAAAGAATTTGTACAAACAGTGAAGGCATTAGGATACGATAAACGGAAGTTACAAGCCTTTATAGAAATTTTTGATAACATCTTAGGTTCGGTTCGTGAACCCTTAGTGGTGCTTGATTCTGATTTGAAGGTTGTAAAAGCCAATCATTCCTTTTACCGGACCTTCAAGGTCAAACCAGAGGGAACAGAGGGGATATTAATATATGATCTTGGCAACCGGCAATGGGACATCCCAAAGCTTAGAGAATTACTTGAAGATATCCTTCCTCAGAATTCCACATTTAATGACTTTGAGGTGGAACATAACTTTGAGACCGTAGGCCGAAAGATAATGCATCTGAACGCCAGACGGATTTACAGAGAGCCGAAGCAAACCCAGATGATCCTCCTATCCATCGAGGATGTGACTGAGCGTGAATATTATAAAAGACATCTTGAGGAACTTGTTGAAAAGCGAACGGCCGAAATCAGAGTAGCAAGGGAAGAGGCGGAAAAAGGCAAACAAATCGCTGAAGCCGCACTTTTCGAAATAAAGAAGTTAAAAGACCAACTTGAAGCTGAGAGAGCGTATCTACAGGAAGAAATCAAGCTGGAATACAACCATGAGAACATTATTGGTCAGAGTGATGGGATCAATTACGTGCTCTATAAGGTTGAACAAATTGCCCGCAGCAATACAATCGTCCTGGTTCTTGGTGAGACTGGAACCGGCAAAGAGCTGGTCGCCCGGGCCATTCACGGCTTGAGCTTGCGCAAAGAGCGAGCCTTGGTGAAAGTGAATTGCGCCACACTGCCTTCAAACCTTATCGAAAGCGAGCTGTTTGGTCATGAGAAAGGTGCTTTCACCGGTGCTCATTCCAGACGCTTGGGGCGATTTGAGGTCGCCGACGGCACCACCCTTTTTCTGGATGAGATTGGCGAGTTACCGCTGGAATTGCAACCCAAGCTACTCAGAGTGGTGCAGGATGGTGAATTTGAACGGTTGGGCAGCTCCCATGCAATCAAGATCGATGTGCGGATTATTGTGGCCACAAATCGCAATCTGGAAGAGGAGGTCCGCAGGGGCCGGTTCCGTGAAGATCTCTGGTACCGTTTAAATATTTTCCCTATTACCATGCCACCGCTCAGGGATCGGTTGGATGACATTCCGCTTCTTGTGGACTTTTACGTCAAAAAGATCTCCAAGCGAATGGGCAAGTCCATTGAGATCATCCCGACAAGCGTCATGAATGCCTTGCAGGATTATCACTGGCCCGGCAATGTGCGGGAACTGGAAAACGTCCTCGAACGGGCGGTGATTAACTCCTCGGGACCCAAACTGCGCCTGGTTGATGAACTGAAGAAGCCGCAAAAGGATTTATCGACTACACAAAAAACGCTGGAAGCGGTTGAGCGAGACCATATTGTGCGGATCCTCGAGCAAACTCAATGGAAAGTCAATGGAAAAAACGGGGCCTCCGAAATCCTTGGCCTGAATCGCAGCACTTTGCGCGCCCGAATGCGAAAACTCGGTATCCTCAAGCCATAAGCCTGGGAATTCTGTTTTTCATCCGATCCATGATCTACGTGGAAATATAAAACCAGGTCATGCACCGACTTCCGAAGATAGAAAGCCGGGGATGATTTCCCTGAATACTCGCCTGTTTTTTGTGACCAGTTTCAAGCCATTCTTTGTCCGTTCATATACCATCTCCAAGCATCACTCACTTCACCTAAAAGATGCCAAGGTCGTGGTCATATTTGACCATTTGCCATATATGACCACTATTTCGCGTCAACCTGGCCCTCCTCCACCAACCTTTCGAGTTTGAATATTCATTGACAAATCAATATGTTAGATCAAATAAGGTTGCATTTAGCCAGTCTGGCACGAAGTTTGGATGTATAATAATGAAATGTTTGATTTTTTTGTAACAGTTTAGCCACCAAGACACAAAGGCACAAATAAGAAATATGAAGTTTAAACCTCTATCAAAAAAAAAGAATCTATTTCATCAAGCGAATTCTATTATAATCTTGTACAATCTTGGTGGCTTAGTGCCTTAGTGGCTGAACTATTACGGTTTTTTTAGACGGTAGACAGGACGGAGAGATTTCTGAATTTGGGGATATACCGTGACCTAAACCTTTGATGGGACTTTTACGGAGAGGAGGGCTCTCGTGATAAGTGTGACGATTACAATGAAGGCACTCATGGAAAAACGAACGGAGATGATGCAAACGCTTCTCTCCATGATTGAGCTGGCGGGAAACGAGAAGGGTTGTCTGAGCTATGAGGTCTTTTGTGATCTGGAAGACAACCACGTTTTCAGGCTGATCGAGGAGTGGGAAACCCGTGAAGACTTGGACCGTCATATACGGTCTGAAAGATTCAGTGTTTTGCTCGGGACAAAGAGCCTTTTAGCCAAACCTTTGGAAATGAAAATCCATACGGTCTCCCATTCGGAAGGGGCGGAGGTCGTCAGTGCCCTCAGGGGCAAGGGAACCTCTAATAAAGAACTTCTAAAAAGAAAGGAGCGTATTTATGCCTTGGGATAATAATCCGGGAGGCCGGCAAGAGGGTCCCCCAGATCTTTCCGAAATGATCAAGAAAGTGGGAGATTCACTGAGCCTCGGGAAGATAGGAAAGCCGCTTTGGCTTATTGTGATCGGCATTGTTTTTGCGATCATTTTGGGTTACACCGCATTTTACACCATTGCCCCTGGCCACCAGGGGGTCATTCTGCGATTTGGCAGGTATTATGGCCTGGTCATGCCAGGGCTTCACTTCAAGATCCCGTTTGGCGTCGACACGGTTTTCAAGGTACATACGGAACAAGTGGATACGGAGACCTTTGGTTTTAAAAGCGTCCGGCCCGGTATTCGGACCCAGTATGAAAAGAGCGCCGTGACGGAGCGAGAATCTCTCATGCTCACTGGGGACCTAAACGTCATCGATGTTGAGTGGATCGTCCAGTTCCGGAGGGAAGACCCCCGGAAATACCTCTTTAACGTACGAGACCCGATT
>JGI24422J19971_10002318_pt1 | contig 11799 bp, 9 predicted proteins | sample DeeMarSWOR152_54_FD_19971 | JGI IMG/M metagenome (IMG submission 19971) | reverse complement strand
CTGGCGCACGACCTCCAGAATGTCGTCCTCGAGCTCACGCTCCGCCTCGGCGCGGGCACGGTACCACTTGACGAGGCGCTCCGTATCTTCGGTGGACACGAAGGTACCCTGGATGCGCTTGGGCTCCGCCTGGCCGGGCGGCATGAAGAGCATGTCGCCATCGCCCAACAGGGTTTCGGCACCGTTCTGGTCGATGATCGTTCGGCTATCCACCTTGGACGCGACACGGAAGGCGATGCGGCACGAGAAATTGGCTTTGATGAGCCCCGTGATGACGTTAACCGACGGTCGCTGGGTCGCCACCACCAGGTGGATGCCCGTGGCGCGTGCCTTCTGCGCGAGGTAAGCGAGCGGGCGTTCGATCTCGTTCTGTACCGTCATCATCAGGTCCGCCAGCTCGTCAATGAACAGGACGATATAGGGGACGATGCGCGGTTCCTCCACCTCCGCACCGCCCTCCGAGGGTGGGGCCATAATCGTCGCACCCTTGCTGACCCGCCGATTGAATTCCCGCAGGTTGCGACAACTGTTGGCCGACAGCCACTCATAGCGACGCTCCATCTCATAGACCAGCCACTTCAGCGCGGTCGCCGCATCACTGTTGTCGGTCACGACCGGGTGCCTCAGATGCGGGAGCACACTGTAGCCGCCCAGTTCGACCATCTTGGGATCGATGAGTATGAGTCGAAGGCGCTCGGGCGTGTGTCGGTAGACCAGACTGGAGATGATCGCGTTGATGCAGACCGACTTCCCCGACCCGGTGACCCCGGCGATCAGCAGGTGCGGCATCTGGGCCAGGTCGGATATGTCGCAGCGGCCCGTCACATCCTCACCCAGTGCCAGCGGCAGCTCAGCGCGACTGGTCCGATAGGCCTCCGAGTCCAGGATCTCGCGCAGATAAACGATCTTCCGCTGCGGATTCGGCACCTCAACGCCCACTGCGCCCTTGCCCGGAATGGGGGCGATGATCCGTACCGACGGTGCCTTCAGGCCGAGCGCGAGATCGTCGGCGAGCGCGGCGATCTTCCCGACCTTCACGCCGGACGCCGGCACGACCTCGAACTGGGTCACCACTGGCCCGGTCGTGCGTCCTGCGATCTGCCCCTCCACCTTGAAGGTGCGGAGCGTCTCGATCAGGGTCTCACCCAGCCGGTCCAGAACCTCCTGACTGACCGAGTACTCCCGATCCGGCGGCGGCGACAGCAAGTCGAGGGGCGGGAGGTGGCCGTTCGTTGACGCTGCCGGAGCAGGGGAAGTCGCCTCGGCACCCCGCTTCCGCCGCCCACGGCCCAGCGCACGTGAGCGTGCCCGTTCACGCACAGCCTCCCCGCTGCCCGCTTGCCTGGACCTGGCGTCCGGCCCGGCCAGCGACTCGCGCTCGGCCTCCTGCATGAAACGCCTGCGGACGCGAGCCCAGCCGACGTGGAGCCATTGGGCTGCCGCCACACCCCAACCCGTCAGCACGGCGCCAGCCCGCAGAGCGGCACGACCGCCGCTCCGGACGGCGGCCGAGCCTCGGGCGAGCGCGTTCAGCGGACCCAGGCCCAGGCTGACGATCAGCGTCGTGATGAAGAGGGCCAGGAGAATCAGAGCACCGCCCACCCAGCTGAGCGCCGAGGTCAGCAGGCCCCCGGACCAGGCGCCGTAGCGTCCCGCCAACCAGGGGGCACCCCCACCCGCCGGAAAGGCCAAGCAGGCCATGAGCGGCGGGACGATGATCAGGGTGGCGCCAAAGAAGACGCTCCAGCGGACCGCCTCGGAGCGCTCCAGCCAATCGAAACTCCAGAGGCCCCACACAACGAACAGCAGCGGCACGACCGCCGCAGCCACGCCGCAGGCACCGACCAGCACGCCGGCGACCGCAGCGCCCACGGGTCCCACGACGTTGCCGGAGGGGAAGAGAGCCTGAAGCCCCGCGCCGAGCAGCTCCACGGGGATGAGGCTGAGAAAGGTGAAAACGCCTACAGCTGCCAGACCGATACCGATCAGGACGCGCTGAATCCGATCATCCGCCCGCTCGCCCATCACTCATCTCCTACTTCGCTCTTCCCTTCCCTCCACCTCCCGATCCGGCGCTCGGCTCCAGGCCAACGATCTGGTGATCGCGGAGTACCGGAACGACCGGAATCGAATCCAGCTGAGCGCAGAGCTCAATGTCCGCTCCCTGGCCGATCTTCTCCAGGGCTCGGCCAGCCGCTGTCGAGCGCAGAGTCTTGACACTCAGCGGCGAGAGCTCCCGAGCCAGCGCAAGCGCCGCCTGCGCACCGTCGCCCAACTCCGCCCCGATGGACTTTTTACGCTTCTTCGACAGCGCTTCCACCATCAGGCCAGCGCAGAGCGCATCCTCCAAGCTCACCCTGCCCTCGCAGCCGGCGCAGACGATCAGTGGGTCAGCCTCGGCGCTCCGCAGCGCCGCGACGATTCGGCTCAGGTTGACGAGCGCAGCGATGTACACCACACCTGCACCGGCCATTGCGGTCAGGGTCTGTGTCCCGTTAGTGGTAGTCATCACGATGGTGCGACCGTGGACCACTTCACTCTTGAACTCTGCGGGCGAATTCCCGAGATCGAAGCCCTCGATCCGCGCGCCCTGCCGTTCGCCGCACACGAGAGCTCCGTCGCGCCCGATCGAGTTGCTGATCCGCAGCGCTTCCTCAATCGACTCCGCCGGCACCACTGCCCTCGCACCGTTATGGATTGCGGCGGCGACGCACGTACCCGTTCGCAACACGTCTACCGCTACAGCGGTGCGCTCCTGAATGGGCGGTGCGCGTTCCAGCTCGAGTGGAGTCCAGAGCACATCAATCTTCATTGCGCAGCGACAGTGGTTCGACCCCGTTTCTCGAACCGCTCGAGGAAGTTGGTGTCGACGTCACCTGAGCGGAAGTCCGGATGGTCGAGGACAGTGTACAAGAACGAGATGGTCGTGTGAACGCCCTCAATCACGAACATCTCCAGCGCGAGCTTCCCCCGTGCGATCGCCTCGTCGCGTGTGCCAGCCCGCACAATCAGCTTCGCTATGAGCGAGTCGTAGTAGGGCGGGACGGCGTAGCCCGTGTAGACGTGCGTGTCCACGCGGACACCGGGTCCGCCTGGCGGATTGAAGGTAGTGATGGTGCCCGCTGATGGCTTGAAACCGCTGCTCGGGTCTTCGGCGTTGATCCGGCATTCAATGGCATGTCCGCGGAGCTCGATGTCGTCAGGAATAGACAGGTGTTCGCCTGCCGCTACTCTGATCTGCTCTTTGACGAGGTCGTAGCCCGTGACCTCTTCCGTCACCGGGTGTTCCACCTGGATGCGCGTATTCATCTCGAGGAAGTAGAAGCGGCGATCGCGATCCAGCAGGAATTCCACTGTGCCGGCGCCGACATAGCCGATCGCGGATACCCCACGCACGGCGGCGGCGCCCATTTCGCGGCGCAGTTCCGGCGTCAGTGCCGGACTGGGTGATTCCTCGATCAGCTTCTGATGGCGACGCTGGATCGAGCAATCGCGCTCGCCGAGGTGAACGGCACGCCCGTGACGATCGCCGAGGACCTGGATCTCCACGTGGCGGACTCCCTGGAGCAGCTTCTCGATATAGAGCGAACCGTCGCCGAAGGCTGCTTCCGCCTCGGCCTTGGCCGTAGCGAACAACGGCTCGAACTCCTCGGCACCGCGCACGATGCGCATTCCCTTGCCACCGCCGCCCGCCTTGGCCTTGATCATGACCGGGAAACCGATCTCCTCAGCGGCCTTACGCGCGCGGCGTGCGTCGGTGATCGCTTCTTCCGTACCCGGGATCACGGGGACATCTGCCTCGACCATCGTACGACGCGCAGCCACTTTGTCACCCATCTGTGCGATCTGCTGAGCGGTCGGCCCGATGAAGACGATATCCGAGCGCTCGCAGATCTGGGCGAACTCTGCATTCTCGGCGAGGAAGCCGTAGCCGGGGTGAATGGCGTCAGCTCCTGCGATCTCAGCGGCCGCGATGATGCGGGGGATATTCAGGTAGCTGTCCCGGGCGGGAGGCGGTCCAATACAGATGTCGTCGTCGGCGAAGCGCACATGCAGNGAGTCACGATCGGCTTCNGAATGCACGACCGCNGTCGGTATGCCGAGTTCGCGGCAGGCCCGGATAATGCGGAGCGCGATTTCTCCGCGATTNGCAATAAGGACTTTCTGGAACAAAGCGGGTTTCCTCGCTGGCGCTCGTTCGCCGGCAGCCGCAAGCGCGTGGAGNGGGGCTCAGTCTGGCTGGATGTNGAAAAGGACCTGGCCGTACTCCACAGGCTCAGCGTTCTCCACGGCGATCTTGACGATCGTGCCGGCAACCTCCGCCTCCAACTCGTTCATCAGCTTCATCGCCTCAAGGATGCACAAAGTCTGCCCGACCTTGACGTGGTCACCCACATCGACGTAGGGATCGGCATCCGGGNCCGGCGCCCGATAGAACGTGCCGACCATGGGGGAGGTAACCTCCACCAATTTCGCCGTCTCGACGGTCTCAACANCCTCCGCAGCGGCCGGGTCAGGTGGCACAGCGCTCGGCGGCGCCGCTCCTGGCGGAGCGACAGCTGGATTCGCTTCCGCCCTCAGGTTCACCGGCGTCGAAGCGGCATTCCCACTCAGGATCGCTGCCGGGCTCTTGGAGATCCGAATCTTCGTGGCCCAGCGTGAGATCTCCAGCGTGTCGATATCACTGGCCTCGACGATCTCGATCAGACGTTTCAGGAAGGCTAGGTCAATCATGAACTGACGCGCTCCAAGTATTTGTTCTCGCGCCGATCAACTTTGATCATATCGCCAGTCTCGATGAACAGCGGCACCTGCACGACAGCTCCCGTCTCCAGTCTAGCCGGTTTCGTGCCACCCTGCGCAGTGTCGCCCCGCACTCCGGGCTCGGTTTCCACGACACTCAACTCCACGAAGAACGGAAGCTCGACAGAGATCGGCTCGCCATTCCGTGACAGCGCCTCGCACATCATGTTCTCCTTGAGGTAGGCAAGCTGATCTTCCCCGATCGTGGCGGCCGACAACGGGATCTGCTCGTAGGTCTCCCCATCCATGAAGTAATAGAACTGCCCGTCAGTGTAACTGTACTGCACCGGACGACGGACGAGCCGTACCTCCTCAACCTTTTCGCCTGCGCGAAAGGTCCTCTCGATGACCGCACCCGAGAGTACGTTCTTTAACTTGGTGCGGACGAACGCCCCACCTTTGCCCGGCTTCACATGCTGGAAATAGGTGATCGTGTAGAGTTCGCCGTCAAGCTCTAAGACCATCCCGTTACGAAAATCTGCCGTCGTCGCCATCTCTCTTCCGGCTGAATATGGAAGGTCCTCGGCTTCTCCCGAACCAGGCCACCAAGCCTATGGAGGCAGGATCTGAAGCCTACTGGCATCCAGGTCCACCAGCGGTCGGGGCCGATCGTCCGTCACCACCAGGGTATCCTCAATCCGCACTCCGCCCCAACCTGCAAAGTAGAGGCCCGGCTCCACGGTAACAACCATGTTCGACTCCAGCCGGTCTTCGCTCCGCCGCCCAAGCCGTGGACTCTCGTGAACCTCGAGGCCAAGTCCGTGGCCTGTGCTATGCGTGAATCGCTCCTCGACATCGGCCTCCGCGAACAGCTGGCGAGCCGCCGTGTCCACCTCGGCGCCCGACACCCCGGCCCGCAGCGCGGCACGGGCCGCCCAGTGCGCCGCCAGCACCAGCTCGTACACCTCCCGTTGTCTGGGCCCTGCTTCTCCCACGACGTACGTCCTCGTCATGTCGGAACAGTAGCCCTGCCAGTGGGCGCCGAAGTCGAAGAGGACTAGCTCGCCTGCTCGCAGCTTGCGGTCGCTCGTCGCCGCATGGGGTAATGCCGAGCGCGCACCGCTTGCCACGATTGTCTCGAACGCCGGCCGCCGCGCGCCCAGCCGGCGCATACGATAGTCGAGCTCACTGGCAATATCCGCCTCGCGCACTCCCGGCTCGACCAGCGTCAGGGTCTCAGCCAGCGCGGCCGCGGCGATCCGCGCCGCCCTCTCTATAGCCGCAATCTCCTCTTCGTCCTTCACGGCCCGAACGCCTTCGACCAGGCCCGAGACCGGCACCCATTCTACCGCGGAGCTTTCACCCCTGAGTTGCTCCCACTCGGCGAACAAGAGATGCTGCCCCTCGAATCCGAGCCTCGACCCACTGAACTGGCGATCCGCCCGCTCGACCAGATCGGCGAGCAACCCATCGGGCGAGATCACGAGCTCGAAGCCTGCGCCGTCGGGAAGCTCCTCCTCGGCCTGTTGCCCATAGCGGCCGTCCGTGAGCAGGATCGCACCGGTCCCAGCGATCAGCAGCCGGGCGCTCGAGCCGCTGAAGCCGGTCAGGTACCTTACGTTCGCAAGCTGGGAGACGAGCAGTCCGTGCAGATCGAGCTCTGCCAGCTCGGCCCGAACGCAGTCCAGCCGCCGGGCCAGCGCACCAGCATTGCTGTTCATTGGAGCGAAAGGTATGCGAGGTGCCCGCGTGGCGCGAGGAGGCCGCCTCCGCCCTCAGCGCTTGAGGCTTCTCAGCCAGGCCTGGAACTGCTCCATGTCCTCCGAGGTCGGCGCATCGGCAGACGACGCTGCGTCGACGGTGCCCGCGGCACCCTCACTCCGGGCCACGGTGGCCGCCTCCGGATTGAAGGCCAGCAAACCGGCGAGATAATCCTCAATCGTCCGCGCCTCAGCGACCTGACCGACGCCGACCGCCGGCTCGAGTGAGGCGGGTGGCGGCATAGGCGTCTCGACCTCAACCGGCACCGTGAACTCCTCACCTGGCGGCAGCACATCCGCGCTGAGGGGGGTCTCCTGCAGTGCTTCCAGCGCCACTTCCTCGCGCAGCTCCTCCAAAGCGACCGCCTCGGGCTCCTCGGGCGCGACCGGTTCCGGCTCACTGACTTCGGCCAGCGGCTCGAATGGCACCTCCGGCGCCGGCGGCGTCGCCCGCTCGGCTCGCATAGCGAGCACGTCGAAGGAGGCAGCGAAGGGATCCAGCTGCTCGATGCCCGCAACGGGCGCCTCATCGTCGAACCGGAAGCCACGCTCGGCGCTCGTCGCAGCGACCTGCGGACCCGCGTCGGGCAGCTCGCTCGGCTCGGCGGCTGCGGGCTCTGTGAGCTCCGACAACTCAGCGACCTCCTCCCCGGTATCGCCAGCAGCGGCGGTCTCAGCCAACTTCTGCAATTCCGCCACACGAGTCCAGAGCCGCTCGTCGTTGGGTCGGATCTCGATCAGCTGCCGGTACACGTCTATCGCGTCCTCGTAGAGCCCCTGCTCGGCATATAGTTCGGCCATGGTCTCGGTCACCACAGCACCGCCCACCTCGTCGGCCTCACCTGGTCGGGATGCATCACCCTCGTCCGGCCCCAGGTCACCGCCCGCCTCGGCGAACAGTACATCGGGAGCGAGAGCCTCCCCTTCGCCTTCGAGATCCTCGTCGCGCAGGAACCCGGGAGCCCAGTCCTCCAAGTCGCCGAGCTCGAACTCGAGCGATTCCGGGGGCGAGAGCTCCATAGTGGGCTCGTGCGCCGGGCCTTCAGGCCTCGGCTCCGCTGCCACCTCATCGGGCTCGGCGCCTGCGGTCGGCGCGCTGGCCTCCTCTGCCTCCGCTGAGGGAGTTGACTCGGCCAGCGCCGCCTCGGGAGCGGCCTCCCAGGGCGGCGACTCGGGGACGTCGGCTTCCGGGATGGCGGCTACCTCCTCCGGGCTCGGCTCAACCTCCGGAGCCTGGAGTTCAGCAAGCTCAACGTCGCCCTCGGCGATCTCCGGGGCGGGCTCACCCAGCTCTGCAGCGGCGGGCGTCTCGGCGACCGCTGCGGGCGGGACTCCAGCGATCCCAGCCTCGAGCTTGCGCAGCTCGTCCTTGGCCTCTTCGTTCCGCGGATCGACCTGGAGCATGCGCTCGTACCAGACACGAGCGTCGTCGAGCCGACCGCCCCTGACGGCCAGATCTCCGAGCGCCCTGAGTGCGATGAGATTGTGGGGATCGAGTTCGAGGACCTTCGAGAACTGCTGGTGCGCGTCGGCGAAACGCTCGTTGTCCAGATATACGCGGCCTAGCACATTGTATGCCGTCGTGTAGCTGGGATGATGCTTGAGCCCGTGGAGAATCAGGCCCTCCGCCTTCGCGTACTGACCCGCCCTGCGGTAGGCGTCCGCCAGGTGGGCGAACACCAACCCCTTGGAATTCTCTGCGAAGCGCTGCTCCAGCTGCTCGATCTCAGCCTGAACGTCATTCTCCGGAGGCATGCCACCAACTCCTATACGGGCGGATCGATTCAGGACGCTACCGGGCGGGGGGACGTGCAAATATAGTCCTCGCAAAGTGTTAGTGTCAACGCCGCCACCNCGTTACACACGCCGCCGGGGGCCCGGCCANCCGCTGGCCGGTGGCATTTTCCGCCTCTCCGCGTAAATTCAGCTCACATTCCCAGACAGGGCAGGAGTGACCAGGCAGAAAGAGAAGGACTGGCGATATGCTGCGCTCGATGCGTCGGAACACCAAGATCATCATGCTGGCCGTGGCGGCAGCCTTCGTGGGCCTGATGGTCTTCCAGTGGGGTATGGATATCACGGGGCGGAGCAACCCGCGAGCGCTTGGTGAGGTCGGCCGCATCAACGGCACAGCGATCAGCTACCAGATCTGGACGCAGACTTTTCGTAACCTGACGGACCAAGCGCGGCAGCAAAAGGGGTCCGCGCTGAACGATCGGGAGATCGATCTGATCGAGGAGCAAGCCTGGGATCAGCTGGTGACGCAGGTGCTGATTGAGCAGGAGCTGGAACGTCAGGGGGTAACGGTGACCGACGAGGAGATCCGGCTGGCCTTCCAGACCACTCCCCCACCCTGGCTGGTTCAGAACGAGCTGTTCCAGACGGACGGCGAATTCGACTACGACAAGTACCGCGCCTTCTTCTCGGGGCCAGCTGTCGATCCTGCACTGCTCATACAGATCGAGGAGTATTACCGGACGGTGCTGCCCCGCACGCGACTGCTCGAACTGATCGGCAGCGGGATTTACGTCTCGGATTCCGAGGTCTGGGGCGTGTACCGCGACCGTAACGAGCAAGTCCGGCTGCGCTACGCCGTATTCGACCCGGAGATTCAAGTCGATGATAGTGAAGTGGCGGTGACTGAGGAGGAGCTGCGGCGCTACTACCGGGAGCACCTGGAAGACTTCCAGCAACCGGCGAGCGCGGAGGTCCTGCTGGTCGAGTTCTCGCGGGTGCCGGGACCCGCCGACAGCGCGGCAGCACTCGAGACGGCGCGCCGTCTCCGTGGGGAGATACTCGCGGGCGCAGATTTCGCCGAGCAGGCCAGAATGCACAGTGGCGACCCGGCTTCCGCCGGGCAGGGCGGTGATCTCGGCTGGTTCGAGCGCGGCGACATGGCAGCGGAGCTCGAGCGAGNCGCCTTCGAGCTGGCGCCAGGCGAGATCTCCGAGCCCGTGTTGACGCCATACGGCTACCACATCATCAGGGNCAGCGAGAAAGAGGCTGATCGGGTGCGGGCATCNCACATCCTGATTCCCATCCGCTTGCGTGGCGACGCCGAGGACCAGCTGCTTGCCTCCGTCGACCGCCTGGAANGGATCGCACTGACCAGCGGGCTNGAGGTCGCCATCGATTCTGTGGGCGTTCCGAGTCGCCGCATCACCCTCAGCGAGGGCAGCGATTTCGTGCCAGGGTTGGGGCTGTTCCCGCCCGTCTTCGAATGGGCGTTTCACGACTCTACGACCGCTGGTGAGCTGAGCCGAGTCTACGAAACCGACCGAGGGTTCCACGTCTTCGAGCTGGTGGGCCGCGCACCGGAGGGCTATCTGCCGTTCGAGGACGCTGAGCCCGCCGTGCGCCGCCGGCTGCTACTCGAGCGGAAGAAAGAGACGGCCAGCTGGCTCGCCGCTCAGATCGGTGCTGAACTCCAACAGGGTGAGCCTTTCGAGGAGGTGCTCGAAGCCCACGACCTGACGATCCAGAGTAGTCCGCTCTTCACGCGGTTTGATTTCGTGCCCGGGCTGGGCCAGGGCAACGCGGTGATCGGTACGGCGTTCGGGCTCGAGTTGAACGAGATCGCCGGACCTGTCGGGGCCGATGACCGTTTCTATTTCCTCCAGGTCCAGGAGCGCGTTCAAGCGGACCGCGAGGAGTATGAGCTCATCAAGGAAAGCCTGAGGGCGCAGCTAACATTACAGCGTCAGCGGACGGCGCTAGATGAGTGGCTGGTGGACCTTTGGGAAGAGGCGAACATCGAGGACTGGCGCCAAGAGCTCTTCACACCGCGGTCTTGATTGGTGCTGAAACGACCCTAGAGCATCATCCTGGCCACGTAGGCCACCAGGAGCACGCCGGCGACGCTGAAGAGGTTCAGCTTCAGCACGATCGGCCCCAGGGTGAACGCGAGGATCAACAGGTCCATGCTCAGCGGACCGATGCTGGCCGAGATGGTTGTCGTGAAGAACTCGCGAAACGGCCCTTCCGGCAGGAACCAAACGGACAGCTTCGTCAGAATAGCGCCTAACAGGAAGCCNAGCACCAAGATTGTCACCACCCGCCACGGTGAGCGGTAGGTTGGCCGGACCAGCAAACCGTCGCCTCGCGTCACTGTCGNCGCTCGATTACGTAGGTTACAGCCTCGGCCAGCGCCGTTGCGCTGGGGCTTTCCGGCACTCCTGCGATAGCAGATAGCGCCTGCTCGGCGAATTCCCGGGCTTTGGCTCGGGCAACCTTGATACCGCCCCGGGCTGTCGTCGCCTTGACCACACGCAGAATCAGCTCGTCATCGGGCTCGGGATCTGCGAACAGCGCGTTCACGGCGAGTCGTTCCTCGCGGCCGAACTCGCGCAGTGCTGCGATCAGCGGGAGCGTCACTTTATGCTCGCGGAGGTCGTGCCCCGACGGCTTGCCGGTGGCGTCCTCGGTTCCCGTGTAGTCGAGGATGTCGTCGACGACCTGAAAGGCCATCCCCAGGGCGTACCCGTAAGCCTTCAGCCTATCGCGATACTCGGGTTCCCCGACCAGCGCGCCCAATTCACAGGCCGCCGACATCAGCGAGGCCGTCTTCGCGCTGATAAGTCGATAGTAGTCATCCTCGGTGAAATCGAGGGAATCGTGCATGGCCAGCTGCCGCATCTCGCCGATGGTCATGGTGTTTGCCGCTTCAGCCAGCACGCCGATCACGTCCACCCTCTGCAGTTGCGCCATCTCCATGATGGAGCGGGAGTACAGGTAGTCACCCATAATGATGGCAACCTGGTGGCCCCATACGGAGTTGATGGTCGGCATGCCACGTCGCAGCACTGAGTGGTCCACCGCGTCATCATGGACGAGCGTGGCGAGATGCACGGCCTCGACGACTGCGGCCAACAAGACGGCCTCGCGGCTCGGCTTGCCACCGATCTCGTTGCTGAGCAGCAGCAGGGTGGGGCGAAAGAGTTTGCCGCGCTTAAGCAGGAGGTAGTCATTCACCTCATCGATGAGCTCGAACTCGTCGACCACGAGCTGGGGCAGCAGCTTGTCCAGCTCATCCAGCCGAGCCCGTATCGGCTCCTGAATCCGGGTCAGTTCGGGTACGTCAGTTCGGGTACCGCAGTCCGCAACATATACGGATAGTCGGTGGGTAGTCAGGAACGTTCTGGCGCTGAAAGGCGCAACCGAACGGACACTTTAGCTCGAGTCGAGCAGATTTGTCAAAGGCTGGGGTCAATGCCTGAGGGCTGCCACGCGCCGGGCCACGTCTCTGAAGTTCACATCACAGCCGACGACCCGCTCGTACCATTCCAAGGCACCAGTG
>JGI24422J19971_10002313_pt1 | contig 11811 bp, 9 predicted proteins | sample DeeMarSWOR152_54_FD_19971 | JGI IMG/M metagenome (IMG submission 19971) | reverse complement strand
AATTATTCTGCTTGGCGGCTCGTAAAGAAACTGTGCGACGAGGCTGAAGAGTACGGGGTTGCCGTCAAAAAAACGGGTTCGGGTGCAACCCTGATCGACGCGGGAATAGAGGCGAAAGGAGGGTTTCTCGCGGGCAAAGTCATAACAGAAGTTTGTCTCGGCGGACTTGGCAGGGTAGAAATTTTCACCAGTCGATACAACAACCTTGAACTCCCCTCCATCTCCGTTTACACAGATCATCCCGCCATAGCAACGTTGGGGTCCCAGTTTGCTGGCTGGCAGATTAGAGTCGGAGATTTTTTTGCCATGGGATCCGGTCCTGCGCGGGCACTGGCTCAGAAGCCCAGAGAACTTTACGAAAAGATAGGGTATAAAGATGAGGCTGATGTGGCAGTGCTAGTTCTTGAAACGGCTAAAGAGCCTCCTGAGAACGTAATTGCGCACATTTCCAGTCAATGCAGGGTCACGCCTAACCGTTTATCCCTGATTCTGGTCCCGACCACAACCATAGCCGGGTCCACGCAAATCTCGGGAAGGGTTGTGGAGACAGGGATACACAAGCTAACAAGGCTGGGACTCAACCCGAAATCGGTAACACATGCCTGTGGATACGCGCCCATTGCTCCGGTGCACCCAAACTTTGCTGAAGCCATGGGAAGGACAAACGACGCAATATTATACGCGGGCGTGACTTGCTACACAACGAGTCAAGACGATGACAACAAACTGAGAGAGCTAGTGAACAAAGCTCCGTCTCTAGCCTCTAAAAGCTATGGAAAACCGTTCCTAGAAATCTTCAAAGAAGCCAAATACGACTTTTATCAGGTTGACCCCGGTTTGTTCGCTCCGGCAGTCTTGATTGTTAATAATGCTAAAACTGGCAGCACCTTTAAGGCTGGAAAAGTGAACATAGATGTGTTAAAGCAGTCGATGGAACTGTAACATTGAGCAAATTCCGACGAGGAATTGTTTACCTGGTGTGATCTTTTCACCACTCAATTTTGGGTAGTTACTCTTAAATAATAAGTGATGATGGATAGACTCTGAACAGAACAGTTGGTTAACCATGAATTCAAAGACAATAGCGTTCATAGCATTGATGGGAGCTCTTGGAAACATTCTATTTTTGATCTCTTATCATTTAGGGGCTATTGCTCCAGGAGTTGCCCTCGACCTATCTCTTATAACGACGTTCATAGCAGCCTTCTACGGAGGACCTCTTATAGGATTTCTGACCGGATTATTTGTCGGGGTTTTTCCAGGAATTTACTTCGGTCCCTTAGGTAACGGTTCTTGGCTCGGCTTGATAGGGCTACCCATCGGGAAATCGCTGACTGGACTTACCGCCGGGCTACTCTGTAAAGGCCTCAATGTAAATCAGAGGCAACATAACTCGATTCTGACAGTTCCCTCAGTGCTTGTCTCCTATGTTCCAGAGTGCATATTTACAGTCATCTATTTTGTGACTTTACTACCTAATTTCATAGGAGAGGGAGGACCTGCTATACTTGTATTTGTGTTACCAAAGGCTTGGACAGAAATAGTTTTCATGGGCTTTTTAATGGCTGCTTTAGCAGGAAACCATGGTTTCAGCTCCTTCGTCGCCAACTTTCTTGTTAGTTACAAAGCCGAATCGAAATCTTGAAATTTAAAAAAAAATGATTGTTGCTCTCGCAGATCAACGTTGAACCACTGTTGACACTGCATCGCACATCCTTCTATTGTATCCTGTCGTGAAAAATCCATGCTTAGACCTTTTGAAACTACTCAAAAATGTCAATCCTTGAGTGCCTGAAAACATTTTAATGCGTTGACGCGTAAAGAAAAAATGGAAGTAAGGTTATGTCTGAGGAGCTCGAGATACCGCTCAAGAATCTCAGAGAATGGTTGGAGAGAGAAACTGTTCCCATCGTTGAGCCGCTGAAGGCTGAGGTAACAAGTCTGCTCGACGATTTCAGAGACAGATTGGACGATCTCCGAGAAATTTGCGAAAAATTATTGGAAGACGGCGAAAGGGAGATGTCAAAAAGCAACCCAAAAACTTATCGTCGAGCTAGAGAGGNGTACAGACTTGCTCGGGGTGTATTAGAAACGATCGATGACACCAGCATCCCAGAAGATGTNTCATATGAAAANCTCCAGACGTTTTGTGAAGACTTCAAAAAAACACTGTCANCAATTGGACGAGAGAGAGCAAAGCGTTTCCGAAGAATTTCACCTTACTTCATAATTGACCGTAGAAGACTTGATGTGGCTTTAAAGAAGATCGTTGATTCGGTTGAAGAACTGCGCTCGTTCTTATTCGGCGGATACAAGAAAGCTAAGGCTGTTGAAGATTCGTTTTCAATGATCGACAAACTTCTTCAATTGTTGGACGAGTTGGGTGTACCTGAAAAACGCATGAAAAAAATGGAATTGGAAAGAGGAGCTTTGGAGAAGAAGATAGCGGAAAACCAACAGAAAATCGCGTTGATTAAAAGTAAAGATGAGATAGGCGAATTAGAGCAAATAAACATAAAAATCAAGGAGTTAGAAAAAAGCGTAAAGCATGATCTACGACATCTTCAAAAGCCTTTTCTCAAGTTTCAAAGTCTAGTTCGAGGTCCAAGTTATTCCCTTCCGCTAGATGAAACGAAAAAGCTCGGCGAGTATCTAAGCAATCCGTTTAAAGCCCTTGCAACCGAAGATGAAGGATGCCCGTTGCTCAAAGGAATCCTACAAAAGATGGAAGACGCCATGGCTAAGAAAAAAATGAAGTTAAAAAGCAGTCGCCTAAGAAAAGCTCAACAGAAGATTAACGAGATTACCCGAAAAGACACCCTAACTAGTCTACATCAAAGTTGCAAAGAAACATTCTCTCAAAGACAACATCTCTCCACGTCTGAAGCAATGGCGGCTTTTCAAAACAAGTTGAGGCAGTTTCAAAAGAACCTGAGACAACTGGAGAAACGTAAGGAACTCATGGATTCGAAGAGAGCCGTTTTGGAGAGCACGCATGAAAAAATTATGGAGAAAATTAAGAATCAGAGGAGAGAACTAGAAAAGACCATTTTAGAGTTAACCGACAAGAACGTTCGGGTTGTGTGATAGTAAAACTAAACTGGTGGTGAAAGGCTGACCTTCAACGTCAGAAACCCTTCTGACTTAGTTGATTTAGCGGTGAAAGCGAACTCAGATGAACTTCTCCAAGTGATTAAAGATGCCGTCCAGCTGTTAAGCAAAGAGGCTGGGCAAGTTGGAGGTCTACGAATCACTGGCAGACTCGTCAGCGTCCCACCGAAGGGTGAAATAATCGTTGTTGGAGACATCCATGGAGACCTGGGAAGTCTCCTGTATGTTCTAAAGAACAGCGGTTTTATGGAGAAGAGGTGTGAGGGTGAAGAATCTCTCCTCGTCTTTCTTGGGGATTATGGGGATCGTGGTTTCTACTCTTCTGAGGTCTACTACGTGATCTTGAAGCTGAAAGGAATGTTTCCCCAAAAAGTTGTGTTGATGAGGGGAAACCACGAGGGACCTAACGACCTTCTAGCCTATCCACACGACTTGCCAACTCACTTAGACAGAAAGTTTGGTGAAGCTGGGGCAGATGTTTATGTAAAGCTGCGTGAACTCTTTGACCAACTCTACAACGCGGTGCTCATAGAGGACAGATATATCTTACTTCACGGCGGCGCGCCTAGTAAAGCCTCAACAATAGAAGACCTTGCTTATGCCCACAAGAAACACCCACGTGAAACTCACCTTGAGGAAATCCTCTGGAGCGACCCCAACGATATCATAAAGGGGACCTACCCATCACCTAGAGGAGCAGGAAAACTCTTCGGCGAAAATGTCACAAAAAAGCTCCTGAAGATACTCAATGTCAAGGGTTTAATCCGAGGACATGAACCAACTAACGAAGGATTCAAAATGAACCACAACGGAAAAGTTCTAACGTTGTTCTCGAGAAAAGGCCCGCCCTACTACAACGAGCACGGAGCTTTTCTGCAACTAAACGCCTCTAAGAAACCGGAAAATGCAGAACAGCTTAAACGGTACATTCACAAGTTCTAGACTTTGCTGAACGATGAAGCTACACGTGCGCGCAGAAAGTAAACTCTTCTTTTACAAAATTGATGGAGAAAATAAAAGGAGATGCTCGTTCAGTGATTACGATGGGAGAGCTGGCATCTCTTTGGGTGATTGTGGCTGAGGCTGTTGGTTCGACTTTTTCTTTCTTGAAATGACGATTGCAGCCGTTGCGATTACTACGCTTCCTATGATAGCCAGCAATACTAAAGCGCCATAGTTGGTTTCGGTTGTAGTGGTTGGGGCGAAGTAAATGGTATACAACGGGTCATGTTCTATTCTGTAGCCGCTGTAGTTCGGATAGGAGATTAGGAATAAGTAGTCTGCCCGTGTCATGTTTGTTATGGTCTCTTTGGCTCTCTGGTAAAGCTTAGGATACATATGCACAAGCATAAGAGGCAAATATCTTGCAAAGTTTCTGTGGAACCTGAAGATGTCACGGTTTTTGGCGTAACCGCCAATTTCAGCGGTTCTGGCGGTAGCGTTGTAGGGCTGCGGTGTACTTTCTTCGGAGTCTTTTGTGTAGTTAAAGAGGTTGTAGGTTTGTTTAACGCCAAAGGAGGCATTGAAAATCTTTTCGCCGTCGTCTGCGTAAGTCGAGATGGAAGAATCGCTAACTAAGACTTCGTTGTCTGTGACGTTCTGTCCGTTGGCCGAGACGCTGTAAGTATCGCGGTCTAACATAATTGAGGTTTGAAAGTCAACTATGCTCATCTTGACGTCATTCTTATGAAGATAGTCGTAAACGGTTTCATTGGACAGTTTCGTGCCATATCTGTAACATCCAGTGCTGTTGTAGTGATTGTATAGAGGCCAGATTAAGAACCAACCCCAGAAAGTCCAAAGGTCTCGCATACGACCTATTACGTGGTCTTGGGTTATGGTTGCCGTCTGGTTGTCTGGGTCGATCGAAAGGGTGTAGTTGAAAGTTAACTCGTCGTAGGTTGCGAGTCCCCAGGGTCTGCTTGTCTCAGTCTTATTTTCTTCTGTAATATATGTTGTTGTCCAAACAGCCGTCAGGTTTGCGTATTTCATGCCCCACTTCCAAACCAGTCCATCTTCTGAGTGGGTCAAAGGGAAAATTTCAGATTTGCTGTTGAATGCTGGGAAAGTGGCGTTCGGAAACACTTGTTTGAGGTTAACGCCAAAGCTGAAGGAGGCCCAAAGAGTGTCGTTTCTGTCTGGTGAGTCTGGATAAATTGACTTTGCAGTGTCGTTGAATCCCATTAACATTAGGAAGGAGGATGCGACTAACGCGTCTCTGTTGTTCTCGGTCTTGTAATGCAATAGAAGGGTCTGCATAGGAATTGTCAGGAAAGCTTGGTCTGCCAAACTTATGTTACGTAACCCTGCGTATAACATCTGTAAGCCCATTTTGTTAACGTAGGTCATGTAAACATTAGCGTGCCAGTAGTTCTGTGGCTTCGGTAATCCATGAAGCAAAGCCCACGCTCTTGCATACTCAAAGTAGTCAACGGTTTTTGCAAAGCTTTCTTTCTGAAAATCTGTCTTTTGCAAATAATCTGCGGAAACGGAAGTCATGACAAGCGTGGTCAATAGGCAAGCAACAAGAATAAACACCTGCAAAACTTTTATTTTCATCATTTTGGACTACCTTTTTCTTGAAGAAAAAGAGGGCTTAACATTAAAAGCGTTATGAACCGCAAATAAGCAACAGCAATTCATATTTGACTGCCATTTAAGAAATCACATATCCTTTAGCGCGGCAATTATGTGGCTAAGCCCATAGCGGAGAAGCAAAAATGGTTTGGATCCTCTTAGACCGTGCACGCTCCGCTTAATCTTTCCTTTTTTTTATACAAGTGTCAATCCTTGAGTTCAGAAGAAGATCTAAGTTCTGATAGGCCCGGAGGAATTGCAGGCCTTTCTCTGTGGTATGAAAGGAATTTCCTTTTCTAAGGAGGGTAGCTTCCAGTAAATAGTTGAGAAAATTTCCTGTCATACGATAGCTAAGGTTGCATGAATACATAATACGCGTCTTTTTTGCCCCATTCTTCGCTACTTGCAGCATTTCAGCAATTATCTCAAAAGAGCTTCTCTTCATTTATCTCACGACCTTCAGCACACTCTTTTCTTGCGTCCGCGCATAAATACCATCTTTCCAAAACCTACATATTTCAGTGCTCGGTATTGCGTGTGTAACATAAATCGTATCTCTTTTCCTTCTAGGCGACGCGGCACTTCCGGTAATAATCAGACGTCGCGTAGCCCGTGAAGAATTCACGTAGATGCTACAATGAAATAGGGGTTTTGAGGTGTTTGGGTGATGCCTTCAGAGGATTCGGATACACCTTTATGTTCGATATGAGTAAAAATGGTCTGAGTGGGATGCTACTTGAAAATGGGAATCATAACTAGGGACGAGAACGGATGGTGCACTACCCGACTGCGAGAGGCTATGAAAAGACGAAGCATCAATCCCATGTGTTTCAGCTTTTCTCAGCTGGTGGCCAGGGTTAAATATAAACCTGCAGTGTCTGTGGGTGGAACTGACATCCTCAAGGATTTAAGCGCCTTGATCACACGCCCGATCGGGCGAGGCTCTCTCGAAGAAATCATTTTTAGAATGGACCTCCTCTATCGGCTCGAACGTTTGGGGATACTGATCATAAATTCTCCTTCGTCCATTGAGCGATCTGTGGACAAGTACTACGCGCTTGCTCTTTTAGAGGAGCACGGCGTGCCAGTCCCACGTACAGCGGTGACAGAAAGTCACAAGGAGGCTCTGAAGTGCTTCTATGAGCTGGGAGGTGACATTGTTGTAAAGCCCCTGTTTGGATCCCGAGGAGTCGGCTCAACTAGAGTTTCGGATCCCGACGTTGCCACCAGGGTTTTCAGAGCCATTTCTTTCTACCATGGGGTTCTTTACCTTCAAGAGTTTGTTCCGCACGGGGTTTCTGATGTGCGTGCGTTCGTTGTGGGCGATCGTGTCATTGCTTCTATGCAGCGGGTTGCAGGGACCTGGAAAACAAACGTTAGTCTAGGCGCGAAGCCCGTGGCGTTACGGCTTACCGGGGAGCTTGAGGACTTAGCGGTGAGGACAGCGAAGGTGATTGGTTGCAAGGTGGCTGGTGTGGATATTTTGGAGGGTCCTAGTGGACCGTTGATTGTTGAACTCAACAGTCAGCCTGGGTGGAGAGGGTTGCAGTCCGTTACCAAAGTGAACATTGCAGATGAGATTGTCCAGTATGTCCTCTCTGAACTGAAAGTGTAGGAGAACCCGAAATGAAGGAGGTTCAAATCTCACGGATAGACGTCTCCGCCCAAAAAATTGAACGAAAAAAAGACTTTGTGGCGGAGGAGAGACCCCTCCATATTTTTTTAAATCAGACACATTATGTGAGCATCCTCTGTTCTCCGAGTCAGTTGAGGGAATTAGCTGTTGGACATCTCCTCTCAGAAGGGGTGTTGAAGTCTATTGATGACATACGAGAGATACGTCTGGAGAAGGATGGGAAATGTCGAGTTAGGTTGAGAACCGGCGTGGACGCTGAGAAACGAATTTCGGTTTCACAGCCCTTTGCGCGGCTAATCGTTTCTGCGTGTGGTTCGCCTGATTATTGGCCGCTGTCTAAGCTCATAGACCGACTCGACCTTTCTAAAGTGGGCTTAGGTTTGACCGTGGAGGCAAAGATTGTTTTAGAGTCGGTTAAGCAACTGAACAGGCTTGCTCAAACGTTCAGGAAGACGGGTGGGGTTCATGTAGCGGCGCTTTACTCTGCGAACGGCGAGTTATGGGCTCTCGCGGAGGATGTGGGGCGCCATAACGCGGTGGACAAGGTTGTTGGGATGGGTGTGTTAAATAGACTGAATTTTGAAAACTGTTTTCTAACCTCGAGTGGGCGACTCACTGGAGACATCATCTTGAAGTCAGCACGAATGCGGATTCCAATCGTTGCTTCTATGACGGCAGCTACTGACTCGGGTGTGGAGGCTGCTCAGCTCACAGGATTAACGTTAGTTGGCTTTGCGAGGGGCAGGCGCATGAACGTTTTCACGCATCCAGAACGGATCGTTTTCAAAGCGGATTGAGGACTGCGCTTGAAGAAATCGGCAGTGATTCTCGCTGGTGGTTTCTCCAAACGGTTCGGTCGAGACAAGGGTCTGGTTGAGCTGGCGGGTAAGCCTCTGATTCTCCACGTACTTGATAGAATTTTTGCGGCGGTGAATGAAACTTTAGTGGTTGCAAGCTCGAATCGCCAGAAGATGGCTTTTGAACGGTCAATGGGTCAAAAGGCCAGAGGTTATTATTGATAAGCGTGAAGAGAAGAGCCCTCTAATTGGAGCGTTAACCGGTTTTGAGTGTGTGCAAGGCGAATACTCATTGTTGCTTCCATGCGACACCCCATTCGTTTCCGGCAACATCGCATCGCTTCTTTTAGATCTGTGTATCAACAGAAGCGCGGTTATTCCAAGATGGCCAAACGGGTACATAGAGCCTCTTCAGGCGGCTTATCACACGAAGTCTGCTCTAATTGCGGCAAGAGCAACTATTGAGCAGGGAAACTTGGATTTGCGGTCGATGATCGCCTGTTTGAAGCGTGTTCGGTATGTTTCAACAATTGTCTTTCAACAACTGGATTCAAAGTTGCTAACATTTTTTAATGTCAACAATCCTGGGGATCTGAAGAGAGCTGAGCGCGGGCTGAAACGTCTCTAGCTTTCCAAATTCTTCGCATCTCTGATTGATTCGATTGAATTACACCATATGGCACTTAAGGCAGCACGCGCTAATCGTTTCGTATCTCGTTCATGAAGCTGATGAGGGAAAAATAGCTAGGGTTTCCAAGTCATTCCGTATAGGGTTTGAACTCCCATTTTTCTTTCTCTGCATAGATCTGTTTGAGGATGTTGGAAGCTTTCTTCTTGCCTAACGAGAGTAGTAATTTACCTATGTGTTTACAGAACCGTTTGCTTGGTAACACCCTACTCCAGTCTGCACAGTCATGTAGGACGAGACGATTTTCGAGGTCTATGACTATGTGGTAGCCTCTTATCAGCGCTTTCACTCGGTTGTCTGTTAGCTCCTGAATGGTTAGTTCTTTGTCTTTGATGCGTTGTGCCCTCTTTAGCCTCGCTTTATCAAGAAAGAGGTTGAGTAGGTTTTCGAGGGTCATTACTTTGGGTTCGATGAAGGATTCTAAGGTGGGCTTTTTAATTTTGGCGCGCGCGAGATAGTTTTCTACGGTGGTCTTAGCGTCAGCCTGCTCCGGAGTTAGGACTCCTAACATTTCAAGGACCTGCAGGCAGTTTTCCACGGCATATCCATGAAAGTGGTTATTGAAGTAGCCGTACACCTTTTTGACTCCTTTTGCAACCTTGCCTACTTTTGGCACCCAAGGCTTCAGTTCTTCCACTTTGTAGCGATAGTTAAACCAGGGCTTGGTTCCGTGTCCGTGCCATCTGAAATACGCGAAGTCAGACGTGACCTGCACTTCTGGGGGTAGCAACGGTTCGTCAACAATAGTGTATGCAACTCTGTGTTTCTTCAGTAGTTTCCAGGTCTCGTTTCTCATCCATGACAGGTGGCGAAACTCTATGGCGAATTTGAACTCCTTGGGAAGAATGCGGAAGAACTTATCCAGATGATCAGGATCAAACGCATATTTTGGGGGAAGCTGTATGAGGAGGCATCCGAGTTTGCCGTTCAGCAAGATGGGTCGAATTAGGTCGCAGAAACGGTTAAGATCCTCTTCCACGCCTTCCTCCAGGTTAAGCATTTTCTCATGAGTTATCAGTTTGGGAACTTTGGCAGTAAACACGAAGTCTTCAGGGGAATATTTCACCCAGCCCATGACGGTTCCTTTAGAAGGGTAAGCGTAGAACGTGGAGTCTATCTCGACAGTTTTGAAAACCTTTGAGTGTGCTTTCAACATGCTCTTTTCTTTTTTCTTGTAGAAGGGTCCGATCCAGTCTCTGTAGCTCCAGCCTGAGGTTCCAAGCAGGATGTTGTTCAATGTGTTTACCATGGCTTGAGCGGCCCCAGCGTTTGAACTATCTCGTTGATGCTATTATACGTTTTTTCGGGAAGTTTTTTGAGCATGTATGACGCATGCACCCTTTTGTCTGCCGTTAAGTCGATGAGCTTCCATCCTTGATGGCGGATTAGTTCTCGCTTGTTGCTTGGGAACTTGGCATCTTCTCGGAGGACTTCCGTGAGTGAGGTCAAGCCAGTGGACTTGGTGACTGTAGGGAATTTTCCAGTTTGCTTGTAGATTTTGAAGCGTGCGGCGTCTTTATACATTCTGACGAAGTGGAAACTGACGGCTACTGTTTTGTGGTCTCCTTTGGACGCTTTTTTGTCGATTCTTCTCAACTCTTCATCTGTTGGTTGGTAGATGTTGTGAGGACCTTTACCGAATAGTCTTGAGTATAGGATGTCGGATTTGTAGGCTGGTTTCTCATCCTTGGAAAGATCAACGCAATGAACCATGTTATAGTCCTGCATCACTTTTACGAGGTTAGGGTCAAGAGGTTGTTTAGTGCCTCTTGTCTCTAAGGCTATTCTAATGCCTTTCAAATCCGTTGATGAAAAGAAGTTACGTATGAGTTCAACATTGCTCTTTGTGGGTTGGAAAGTTGCAGGTGTTTGTATGTGCAGAATCTCGGCTTTGAGGGTCCTGCAGATAGTAATCATGTTCTCTAGGACTTCAAATGCTTCCGGGGTTGGTTGGAACTTGTGTTTGTAAGTTAGCGCCTTGTTACATCTTACTGCGAATTCGAAGTCTGGTGGGACTAATTTGCGCCAAGATTCAACCAGTTTTAGGCTGGGTATTTCGTAGAAGGTTACGTTTACTTCTACGAAGCCGAATGCTTTTGAGTAGGCTACAAGAGGGTGTACGCCAGGAACTTGAAAGTATGCCCATCCTCCGGCTCCGATGAGGTATCGTGTCAAAGATGGTCCTCATAGGTCTTTTAGGCTTGGCCGTAAAATAGAATATCGGTTCGAATCAACAAGGTTCGAATCCCTTCCCCGGCGCCAAACTACACAAATTACGTTTAAATCCTTGGTTGCACGCGCGAAGTTTCTTCCACAAGTCACAGAAACTCAAAGAGAAATACTATTCCTTTTTCTCTGATTTTGGTATTCCTATCCATCTTGGAGTTCTATTCATATATTCTTTATGTACATCTCCATACTTTTCTAAAAGGAAGCGTTCTTCAACCCCCACCGAAATATGCATCAGGATTATGTCAACAACTGCATATAATAGGAAAACCCAAGAAGCACAAGCTATGCCTATGCCTACATCTCCCAAAAAACCTGANAAACACACAGGATTTCTAGAAATTCGGTAGGTCCCTTTGGTAACGAGTTNATCAAGTTGGGTAGTNCCAAAGGAGACAAAACTTATGAGACCTATAACTAGAGATAGAANCCATATCGCAAGACCTACATAAAACCATAATGTGCCTAGCTTTATTGGCAGGAAGACACTGTAGACCATACTAGCAAGTGCAAGTGGGAGATATATTTTGTCTGAGATCTTCTCAGCTCTAGTTTTCTGTACATTAGGTATAGTCCTAAACTTCTTCATTGCTTCTCTGCTAATGAGAACCCAAGATACAAAACCAATCAAAAGACCAACAAGCACAAAGATCCAAGCGTTCCATAAGCCTAACTTAAATTCTGGTATAAGTGACATGATTTCACCTTCTATCTATCAACTTTTACTTCTCTCTTTCTACGTTGCAGCAGCCGTATGACCCCGAGCACAAAAT
>JGI24422J19971_10002312_pt1 | contig 11812 bp, 10 predicted proteins | sample DeeMarSWOR152_54_FD_19971 | JGI IMG/M metagenome (IMG submission 19971) | reverse complement strand
AACAAAAACCTCTTTTCCGCCTTGAGGCTGGAAAAGGTAATCATGTTTATCATCTTGTTCCTCATCGTTTTTGTGGCGGCCTTCAACATCGTCAGCACGCTCATCATGGTAGTAATGGAGAAGAATAAGGACATCGCCATTCTGAAATCAATGGGCGCACCGGCCCGGAGTATCATGAAGATCTTTATCATCCAGGGACTGATCATAGGCACGGTTGGTACTATTTTGGGAGCCCTAACGGGCATGCTGGCCGCCATCAACATGGAGACGATTGCCAACTATGTCGAAAGGATTCTGGGCCTTGAAGTCTTTCCGAGGGATGTCTACTACCTCGACCGTTTTCCATCGGAGCTGAATCCCATGGACGTGTTAATCATTGTCGTGGTTGCCCTGATGCTGTGCTTCCTCGCTACCCTCTATCCCTCTTGGAAGGCTTCAAGGCTGGATCCCGTAGAGGCCCTCCGTTACGAGTGAGATTTCATGGTTTCCGAGAAGGCCCTCATAAAAAGCCAAGCGCAAAAGCATCTCTCCAAGGGAAATTACAAAAAGGCCTTGGAGGAATTTCAGAAGATCGTCCAACTGGAGCCCACGAACCTGAGGGCCCGCCTGAGGATAGCTGACCTGCTCCAGAAGCTGGGAAGGTCCCATGAGGCCATTGCCCACTACAAGGAACTCGCCCGCGAGTATGTCCGGGAAGGCTTCCTTATCCAGGCCATCTCCCTCAACAAGATTATCCTCCGCATTGACCCCTCACAGGAGGGCATCGACAAGGAGATCACTGATCTCTATGCCCGGGCAGCTCCTCTCCCGCAGATACCATTGAAGGCCCAAACGGTCGAAAGGAAGCTTCCCGAAATCCCGCTTTTCTCGGAGTTGAATCGTGAAGAACTCCATCAAGTCATCAGCCGCATCAATGCCAAGCACGTGGCCAAGGGAAAGCTCGTTTGTAAGGAAGGAGACCCCGGGGATTCCATCTACATCATCAGTTCAGGGAACGTTGGGATCTTCAAATACTCCAGGAAGAAACAAGGGGACGTCCCTTTGGCAACCCTCCGCGCGGGGGATTTCTTCGGTGAGTTCGGCTTCTTCTCCGACCGGAGAAGGCATGCCACAGCGAAGGCCCTGGCCGATGCGGAGGTTCTGGAAATTTCACGGGAAGATCTCGACGAAGTTGCAACCCTTCATCCCCGGATAAAAGACATCATTTTTACCTTTTACAAGAAACGCATTATCGACACGCTGCTGGCCTTTTCTCCCCTTTTTCGGCACCTTGAACCGCACCATCGCGCCCAATTGGTCAATCGGTTCAAGCTGAGGAGATTGGGGGAGAACAGGCTGATATTCGAACAGGGTGCCCCACCCACGTCCTTTTTCATCATCAAAAGCGGCGAGATTGAAGTCTTTGCCTCCAAAGGAAACGGGGGCAAGGTCACCCTGGGCTATCTCAGGGGTGGTGATTTCTTCGGGGAAATTTCGCTGATCTTCAATCGACCCCGAACGGCCAGCGCCAGGACAACGACGACGACCGAACTCCTGGAATTGGAAAGGGAGGACTTCGATCATATCCTGGGGGAGTATCCCGCCATCAAGGGAGCTTTGGAGGCCTTTTCAAGGAGGAGATTGGGATTCGCAAACCAGATCATCTCCTCCTCATGGACCAAGAAGGCAACACAATCCATGGTGTAATGATCCCCCTCGTAGAAGGAGGAGAAATCCTTGGGGACTGACCATGCCTTAATCCTCGTGGAAAACCTTTCTAAGTCTTTCGGCCATGCTCCAAAACGCGTTGATGTCCTCAAGGGCATCAGCCTGGCCTTTAATCCAGGCGAAGCGGTAGCCATCTATGGCGCATCAGGGGTGGGAAAGAGCACCTTCATGCACATCCTCGGAACCCTGGACAGACCCACTGAAGGAAAGGTCGTCTACCGCGGCCGAGACCTCTTCTCCATGGAAGAAAAGGCCCTTGCCGTATTCCGAAATCGAGAGGTGGGCTTCATCTTTCAGTTCTATCATCTTCTGCCCGAATTCAACGCCCTGGAGAACACCATGATGCCCGCCCTCATCAGGGGAATCCCGAGGAAGGAAGCCGCCATGAAGGCCGAAGAACTCCTTGCGGAAGTCGGTCTCAAGGATCGAGTCACCCATAAACCAGGGGAACTCTCAGGGGGGGAACAACAGAGGGTGGCTGTGGCCCGCTCCCTCATACTGCAACCGGCTCTGCTGCTGGCCGACGAGCCCACGGGGAACTTGGACACCAAAACAGGACATGCCATTCATGACCTCCTCATGAGATTGAATACCGAAAAGAGGGTAACCTTGATCGTGGTCACCCATAATCACGAAATTGCAGGCCGAATGCCGAGGAGAATNCGGATGGTGGACGGAAAGGTCCTTGAGGAGGCNTAGTGCGGATAGCCTGGATTTTCCCTATTTACAAAGGATCATTTATTTGTTATGAAAGACTACCCGAAACCTCTTCAGATTCAAATCTTGGCCGGGAACTCTTTCCCAGGGAATCCATATGACTCCGGCACTCAGGTTCGGCGGGAGAACGGTGGTTTTTATTCTCCTCTGTCTCATCCTAACGGGCCGGTGTTTCGGGGAAGACGAAAAGATTGTAAAAATCACCATATTGGGCAACCAAAAGGTCGCCGAGGACGTAATAAGGAGCCATATCAAGAGCAGGGAATCAGAACCCCTCTCGATCCCCCAGCTCAGAAGGGATCTCAAATCCATCTATGAGACGGGCCTTTTCACCGATATCATCATCGATCTAAGGGATATGGAAGGGGGCAAGGAGGTTATATTTGTCGTCGTGGAAAAGCCCTCCATCCGGGACATACTGATCTCGGGAAATGTGAAGATCGAGGCCTCCAAAATACGGGAAAAGATCGATATCAAACCCGGAGCCATCCTAAACATGGAGAAGCTCAAAGAAACCGCCGACAGCATTGAGGAGCTCTACTCCTCCAAGGCTTATTACCGTGCAGAGGTCAACCGTCGCGTACACTACCTGGATGAGAACCAAGTGGATGTCGAGTTCATCATCGAAGAGGGGAAAAAGGGCTATGTCAAGAAGGTCCGATTCCACGGCAACAAGCACTTTTGGGCGCGAAAGCTCCGGAAGCGAATGAGGACCAAGAAGAAGGGGTGGTTCTGGTATATTACGAAAAGGGGGGTTCTGGATGAGGATCTCCTCAATGCGGATATTCAAAGCCTTCAGGCCCTCTACTTCGATGACGGATACATCCAGGTGAAGATCGACAAGCCAAAGATCACCATATCGGAGGATGGAAAATCGATCTACATCGACATTACGATTCAAGAGGGCGAACAGTTCAAGGTTGGAGAGATCGCCTTCAGGGGGGATATTCTGACCACCCCGGAAGATCTCCGCAAACGATTGACCTTGAAAAAGGGGAAAATCTATAGCACCTCCGTCTTGCAGAGGGACATCCTGAGGATTACCGATGTCTATGCGGATAAGGGGTACGCTTTCGTGGATATCGCCCCTCTCACCTCCGTGGACTCGGAGAAGAGGTTCGTCGACCTGACCTTTGATATCCGCAAGGGTGAGAAGGCCTATTTCGAGCAAATCAACATTTCCGGGAACACGAAGACCCGCGATAAGGTCATCAGGCGGGAGCTCAAGGTGGGTGAAGGGGATCTCTTCAGCGCAACAGCCCTCAAACGAGGCCGACAAAAACTCAAGACCACCGGATATTTTAAGGAGGTCGATTTCACGACCAGCAAGGGAAGCAGTCCCGAAAATATTAACGTGGACATCAAGGTGGAAGAAGCCCCCACGGGCTCCGTCAGCTTTGGGGCTGGATTCAGCACATTGGAAGGGATAGTGGGGATGGCCCAAGTCTCGGAGAAAAACCTCTTGGGCCTGGGATATAAGGCCAGCCTCTCGGCCGCATTGGGAACCGAAACCCAGCGATTCAAACTGGGCTTCACCGATCCTTGGCTTCTGGGGTTCCCCCTAAGCGCCGGTTTTAACGTCTATTACGATGAACTGGAATACTTCGATACCTACGACTCCAAAGTTGCCGGGGCGGACGTCCAGTTCGGGAAATACCTGACCGACTATATATCCGTCTCCCTTGTGGGCCGAGCCGAGAGGGTGGAGATCTTCAATGTCTCCGAGTTTGCATCTCTTTACGTAAAGGAACAAGAGGGGATAAGGGATACCATCAGCCTAAGCCTTGGGTTTGCGAGGGATACGAGGGACGACTATTACGCCCCCACCAAGGGATCCAGACACTCCCTCACCATGGAGAATGCGGGATGGATTTTAGGGGGCGACAACACCTTCTTCAAGGCCATCGGTGACACCGACTGGTATTTCCCCCTGCCTTTGAAAACGGTGCTCCACCTCCGGGGAAGGGCTGGTTTTGTGGAGGGGTACGATGGAAAGGATGTTCCCATCTATGAGCGTTTTTACATTGGCGGCATCAACACCATCAGGGGCTTCGAATATGGGGAGGCGGGACCGGAGGATGAGTTCGGGCAAATTATCGGCGCTGAGAGGATGGTTATCTTCAATGCGGAACTCATATTTCCCCTGAGCAGGGAACTGGGCCTGAGGGCAGCTGTCTTCTACGATGGCGGGGGAGGTTGGAATCAAAAATTTGATAAGTGGAGGCACTCCGTGGGAGTTGGAATCCGCTGGCTATCGCCCGCTGGCCCCATTCGGATCGATTGGGGGTATAACCTCAATCTCCAAGACGACGAAAGGCGAAGCGTTTGGGATTTCACCGTTGGGACTCAATTCTAAGGACGAACTTGGGGGGGAGGAGAGATGTTTAGGAACGCCACACAGGGAAAGGTAATGATCCTCTGCGGGGTATTTGCCCTCTTGGTTTCGGGTGCTATGGCCTATGCAGCGGAGATGAGAATTGGCTACGTGGACATACAGAGGGCCCTCAATGAATCTGACGCAGGCAAAAAGGCAAAAGTGGTAATGGAGAGCCAATACCAGAAATTTCAAACCGAAATTGCTCAACGGCGGAAAGAATTACAGGACTTCCAGGAAACCCTGCAGAAACAGGGAATGATGCTCAGCGAAAAGGCGAGGAAGGAAAAGGAAAGGGATTACCAGAATAAAGTGAAGGATTTCAAGCGGTGGGGAGAGGATAGGCAGGGCGAACTCAAGCAGAAGGAGATGGAGCTCACCAAAGCCGCGCTGCAGGGCTTGGGGGAAGTTGTCAAGAAACTAGGAGAGGAGGGAAAATTCACCCTCATCCTGGAAAAAAATGAGGCCGTTATCCTCTACGCGTCAGGGGCCATAGACCTTACGGATCGAGTCATTGAGCTCTTCAACTCTACCAGCAAAAAATAGAGGGGGAGAACCCGGCCATGGAAAAAACGCTGAGTGAACTGGCCCAATTGGTTGGTGGCGAGGTTGTCGGCGATGGAGCGGTAAAGATCCTCGGCGTAGCCCCCATCGAAGATGCCCAAAAGGGGGAAATCACCTTTATTGCCCACCCAAAATACCTGCCCAAATTGACTGAGACCAGGGCCTCGGCTGTCATCGTCTCCCCCCAGGTCAGCGAGGCCAACAAGCCCCTTCTCAGGGTGGCAAATCCTTATCTGGCCTTTGCCAAGATCCTGGAGATCTATTCCCATCGGCCTTACAAGCCAAGGGGGGTCGACCAGGGGGCCTGGGTTAGCCCAACGGCCAAGCTGGGAGAAGGGGCCAGCGTCTACCCCTTCGTATACATCGGCGATGGTGTCGAGATCGGCAACCGCGTCGTTCTCTTTCCCGGGGTTTTCGTCGGCGATAACGTGGCCATCGGGGACGACACGCTCATCTACGCCAATGTCTCCCTCTACGGGGGATGCAGGATCGGCAAGAGGGTAATTCTCCACAGCGGTGTTGTCATAGGGAGCGATGGATTTGGCTACGCCAGGGACGGGAAACGAAGCGTAAAAATACCACAGGTAGGCAGCGTAGAAATCGAAGATGATGTTGAAATAGGGGCCAATACAACGGTCGACCGGGCCGCCATGGGAAAGACCGTCATAAAACGAGGGGTCAAAATCGACAACTTAGTCCAAGTGGCCCACAGCGTCACCATTGGTCAGGATAGCATCATCGTCGCCCAAGTTGGAATCGCGGGAAGCACGAAGGTCGGCTCCAACGTAATCCTGGCCGGCCAGGTAGGAGTAGGCGATCATATCGAAATCGGGGATAATGTCATGGTGGGCCCTCAGTCGGGAGTTGTCAAGGATATCCCCCCCAATCAGGTGGTCACCGGGAGTCCCTCGATTCCCCATAAAGATTTTCTCAGGGCGATCATGACCTTTCCCAAGTTGCCGGAAATATGGAGAAAGATCGGTCAGTTGGAGGCCAAGGTAAAGGACCTGGAGGCAAGGCAGAGCCTCAAAGGGAAAATATCCCCTCACTCCTCGGAGGACGCCCATGATTCACATCAATGAGATTATGGAGATACTCCCCCATGGATATCCGTTTCTCCTCGTCGATCGGATTGTGGAGTTGGAATTGGGAAAGCGGGTTGTCGGCATAAAGAATGTCACCATAAATGAGCCCTTTTTCCAGGGGCACTTCCCTGGCCAACCCATCATGCCTGGGGTATTGATAGTCGAGGCCATGGCCCAGACTGCCGGCATCCTCGCCTTCAAATCCATGCCCGACAAGGTAAGGAAGAAAGCCGTCTACTTCATGGCCATCGACAAGGTTCGGTTTCGAAGGCCGGTTCTCCCGGGAGACCAAGTACGGATGGAAATGGCAGTTTCAAGACAGCGCAAATCCGTATGGAGTTTTGCCGGGAAGGCCTATGTGGAGGGACAGTTGGTTGCTGAGGCCGAGTTAATGGCCATGCTGGGCGACAAGGGATAGGGGGAACAGAGGGAGGTACTCATGATACACGAAAGGGCTCTCGTTCACCCCAATGCGCGGATTGCCGATAGTGTTGAGATTGGCCCATTTTCGGTCATCGGCGAAAACGTGACCATCGGCGAGGATACCTGGGTTGGACCCCACGTAGTTGTTACCGGATGGACGACGATCGGAAAAAATTGTAAGATATATCAATTTTCCTCCATCGGAGAGGCGCCGCAAGCCTTCAGATTTAAGGGGGAGGAATCCCATGTCATCATCGGGGACAATAATGTCATTAGGGAGTTCGTCACCATCAATAGGGCTACGAGCCATGGAGGAGGAAAAACCGTCTTGGGAAATGGAAACTTCTTGATGGCCTATGCCCATGTGGCCCACGATTGCCTCATCGGGAATGATGTGATTATGTCCAACGCGGCTACCCTTGCAGGGCATATCGAGATCGAGGATGATGCTATCATCGGCGGGCTCTCAGCTGTGCACCAATTCGTCCGGATCGGGACATGCTCCTTTATCAGCGGATTGACCGGTGTTCCCCAGGACATTCCCCCCTACATCCTTGTTGCGGGCGGTCGGTGTAAACCGTATGGCTTAAACTTGGTCGGCCTCAAAAGACGAGGTTTTCCGGAGAAGACCATCAAGGGACTTAAGAAGGCCTACAAAATCGTCTTCAGGTCCGGATTAACCCTCAAGAATGCCGTAAAGGACATCCAGGACGATGAGATAAGCAGCATTCCCGAAGTGCTTCACTTCATGCAATTCATACAGGGATCAAAGAGGGGGATCTGCAGGTAATGAGGAAAGTGAGGGTTGGTGTCATAGGGGTTGGATATTTCGGGCAATTCCACGCGGAGAAATACCATCGACTGTCCGAAGTGGAATTGGTGGGGGTTGCCGATATCAATTCCTCCCGTTCACAGGAAATTGCCAAGCGATTCAATACAGGCGCCTATTGCAATTACGAGGATCTCTACGACAAGGTGGACGCCGTCAGCATTGCCGTTCCCACTCCCGTTCACTACCAAGTAACCAAGGAATTCTTCCACAGGGGGATCGATGTCCTCCTGGAAAAACCCATCACCACCACCCTCCAGCAGGCGGATGAGTTGGTCGAGATGGCGGAGAAGAAGCACTGCGTTTTCCAGGTGGGCCACCAGGAGCGGTTCAATGCCGCCATCATAGCTCTGGAAGAATCCCTCATCGATCCCATGTTCATCGAATCCCACCGGCTGAGCCCCTTTCTGCAAAGGGCAGCAGGCGTCGATGTGGTCCTGGACTTGATGATTCACGATATTCAGGTCATCCTCAGCATGGTGGATTCCTCCATCCAGTCCATTCATGCCGTCGGCGTCCCCATTGTATCCCCGCATTTGGATATCGCCAATGCTCGAATCGAGTTCGAAAATGGGTGCATCGCAAATGTCACGGCGAGCCGTGTCTCCAGGGAGAAGAGTCGGAAGATCCGAATATTCCAATCCAACGCTTATTTCTCCATCGATTACGTCGCCCAAAGGATAACCGTTCTCAGCAGGGATGGCGAGGGGAGCCGTAAAGCCCTTTTTCCCGGCGTCTTCGCCCAGGATATCGAAATCACCAAGACCGATCCCTTGGAGCTGGAAATAAAATCCTTCGTGGAGAGGGTCAGAGATAGAAGGCGACCCCTCGTCTCGGGATTAGATGGGAAGAAGGCCCTTGAGGTCGCCTTGAGGATTACCGATCAGATTCAAAAGAATATCGAGAAGAGAAGGAAATCGGGCCTTGTGGTATGACGGGAAGAGGAGAACGGAAAATCCTGATCGTGGCGGGAGAAACCTCCGGGGACTTACACGGGGCCCACTTGGTAAAGGCGGCCCTCTCCCTCGATCCCAATCTCCGCTTCTACGGCGTGGGGGGCAAACACCTACGAGGTACGGGAACCGATGTTATTTTCGACAGCTCGGAGGTGGCCGTAGTCGGCATCGTGGAGGTCCTCTCCAAGCTGAGGTCTATCTATAGGGCTTTCCGGTGGCTTAAGAAGTCCTTGGAACGGGATCGACCGGCCCTTGCCATCCTCATCGACTTCCCCGACTTCAACCTCCGATTGGCAAAGGAGGCCAACAAGAGGGGCATCCCCGTCTTTTACTACATCAGCCCGCAGGTATGGGCCTGGCGGGGGGGGAGGGTTAAGAAGATCGCGAAACTCGTCCCGAAGCTGGTGGTAATCCTCCCCTTTGAGGTTTCCTTCTATCGGCAAAGGGGCGTCGATTGCGAGTTCGTTGGCCATCCTCTTATCGATATCGTTAAGCCCCATTTCTCCAAGGAGGAAGCCCGTGAGATGTTCCGCCTGGATAAAGACAAGAGGGCCATCGGGCTGTTGCCGGGAAGCAGGAGGGAAGAAGTGCGAAAACTGCTTCCCGTCCTTCTGGAGAGCGCCCAACTTCTTCTGCGGGATTTCCCCGACCTTCAATTCGTCATGCCGTTGGCGCCGGCCATAAACCGCTCTGAGGTTGAGGAACACATTGGGCGCCTCAATCTGGATATCAGGATAACTGATGAATATGTCTACGATGTGCTCAACATCTGCGACCTTATTATCACCGCCTCCGGCACGGCGACGCTGGAAGCGACCATCATGAATACCCCCATGATCATCATCTACAAGGTCTCTTTTCTCTCCTATCTGGTGGGGCGGCTCTTGGTGCAGGTTAAGAACATCGGCCTGGTCAATCTCATCGCCGAAAAGAATATCGTGCCCGAGCTCATCCAGGGACAGGCCTCCCCCGCCAATATAGTCAATGAGACCTCAAAGATGCTGAAAGATCCCCATGTGCTCCCCACCATTAAAGGCGAGCTGCAAAAGGTCAGGGTAAAATTGGGGAGCCCGGGGGCGTCAGAGAGGGCGGCGCACATCCTCTATCGCTTCATCCACCAGGGGGCGTAACCCCGCTTTCTTATCTCGTTGGTGCTATGGAACTGTACAGAAGGCTGTTGCAATACGTTAAACCTTACCGGATGAAGCTCATCCTGGCTATGACTTGCATGGTCTTCGTCGCCGTGTGCACGGCCGGATCCGCCTGGCTCGTCCAGCCCGCAATGGACAAGATTTTCATCGACAAGGATATGCGGATGTTGTTCCTCATACCACTGTTGATCGTGGGGCTCTATATCCTCAAGGGAGTCTTCTACTACGGGCAAGCCTACCTCATGAGCTATGTCGGTCAGCGTATTGTGGCGGATTTCAGGGAAAAGCTCTACGATCACATCCAGCGCCTCTCCCTCTCCTTCTTCACCAAAACGCCAACGGGAATCCTCATATCCAGGCTCACCAATGACGTCACCCTCATCCAGGGCGCCGTTTCCAGCGCCTTGACCAGCGTCCTGAGGGACTCCTTTACCATTTTTGCCCTAACGGTGGTGGTCTTCTATCGGGATTGGAAGCTGGCGTGCATTGCCGCCATCGTCCTCCCCCTCGCGGCCATTCCCATCATTAAGTTCGGCGAGAAACTCCGTAAATTCAGCATCAAGGGCCAGATTCGCATGGGATTCATTACATCCTTGCTCCAGGAGACCATCTCGGGAAACCGGATCGTCAAGGCGTTCACCATGGAAGATTACGAAAGCCGTCGCTTTGCCGCCCAAAACGACCACTTCTTCAAGATCATCATGAAGCGCCAGAAAATCAGGGCCCTCTCCTCCCCCGTTGTCGAGGCATTGGCGGGAGTAGGCATCGCCGGAATCGTGTTGGTCGGCGGATATGCCGTTGTCAGAGGGGACTCGACGCCCGGAACCTTTGGCTCCTTCTTGGCGGCTCTCCTGCTCCTGTATAAGCCCTTCAAATCCCTCAGCATGGTCAACGACATCGTCCAGGGCGGGCTGGCGGCGGGCTCCAGGGTCTTCGAGCTGCTGGACACAACCGCCGACATCCGGGATGCCGATGGGGCGGTGCCGTTACGTGGTATTTCGCACGCCATTAAATTCGAACATGCTTCCTTCAAGTACGAGGATGAGATGGTGCTGAAGGATATCAATTTTGAGGTGAAGGCGGGGGAGGTAGTGGCCCTCGTTGGGGTGAGCGGTGCGGGGAAAACAACCTTGGTGAATTTGATTCCTCGATTCTATGACATAGGTGAGGGCCGGATAACCATCGATGGGACGGATATCAGGACACTAACGATAAAGTCCCTCAGGGAGCATATCGGTATCGTAACCCAACAGACCATCCTCTTCAACGATACCGTGAGGAATAACATAGCCTATGGGGACATTACCAGGTCGGAAGAGGAAATCGTCGAAGCGGCCAAGGCGGCCAACGCCCATGGATTCATCGAAAAGCTGCCCTTGGGCTATGATACCATCATCGGGGAACAGGGGGTGAAGCTCTCCGGCGGGGAGCGGCAGAGGATCTCCATAGCCAGGGCACTTCTCAAAAACGCCCCCATCCTCATCCTGGATGAGGCCACCTCGTCCCTGGACTCGGAATCTGAATTTCAGGTTCAGGTCGCGCTGGAGAGGTTGATGGCAAACCGGACCGTCTTCCTCATCGCGCATCGTCTCTCCACCATACGAAATGCCCACCGCATCGTGGTCATCGATAGCGGGAGGATCGTGGAAGAGGGAACCCATGACGAGCTTTTGGCCATGAATCGGATCTATGGGAAGCTTTACCAGATGCAGTTCAGGGACGATGGCGAAACCGTCTTGCGGAAGGCCAAGGTGAGGCAGATCTATTAAGGGGACGATAATCGAGAGCCTTTCATGCCTCGAAAAAAAAAGCGATTGAAGGGGTTGGTTAACAGTCTCCTCTCAGCCATAGTTCCCGCCCTAGCCTATTGCGTAATAAAGCTCCTCTCGTGGTCAATGCGGATCGAGGTAATCAACGGCCACGTGCCCGATGATCGTCTCAGAAAGGGGGAACCCTTCATTCTTGCCTTCTGGCATGGAAGGCTTCTGATGATGCCAGCTGGGTAC
>JGI24422J19971_10002310_pt1 | contig 11820 bp, 11 predicted proteins | sample DeeMarSWOR152_54_FD_19971 | JGI IMG/M metagenome (IMG submission 19971) | reverse complement strand
CCCTCTGGCTCCACCTTATGTCTATGAAAGCCACCTGCCGGTACTCGGCATCTGCTATGGTATGCAGGTTATCACCAAACAACTGGGTGGCCAGGTATCACCGGGAGAAAAGAGGGAATATGGTCATGCTATCCTCCACCTGAGCAACGCAGACTCCCCCCTCTTTGCCGGTCTGGATGAATCTCCGCCGGTATGGATGAGCCACGGCGACAGGATTGAAGAAATGCCGCCCGGGTTCACCTCCCTTGCCTATACCGAAAATTCACCCGTTGCCGTTATGGGCAATAACGATGGACTGTTTGGCATTCAGTTTCACCCTGAGGTAGCCCATACCCCTCAAGGAAAGACTATCCTCAGAAACTTTGCCTATGAGGTATGCGGCTGCAAGGGCAACTGGATAATGGGTAACTTCGTAAATGAGAGCATAGCCAGAATCAAAAAGCAGGTGGGCAAGGGTAAGGTGATTAACGCCCTTTCGGGAGGAGTTGATTCGGCAGTAGTCGCTACCCTTATCTACCGGGCTGTCGGCGATCAGCTTACCTGCATCTATGTTAATAACGGACTATTGCGCCGCGAAGAGGTGGAAAGGACCTCCAAGGTCTTCCAGGAGAATCTTGGTATGCGCATTATCTATGTTGATGCCACGGAAAGGTTCCTGGAGCGTTTGAAAGGGATTACCGACCCTGAGGTGAAGCGCAAGGTTATCGGTGAGGAGTTTATTGAGGTATTCGAAGAAGAGGCTAAGAAAATAGGCAGGGTTGACTTTCTCGCTCAGGGGACTCTTTATCCAGATGTTATCGAGAGTGCTGCTTCAGGAAGTACCGCCTCAGCCAAGATAAAGAGTCACCACAATGTCGGTGGACTGCCAGCCAAGATGAGACTAACTCTGATTGAACCCCTGCGCTACCTGTTCAAAGATGAGGTACGCCAGGTAGGACTTGAGCTCGGTATGCCTGAAGAGATGGTCTGGCGGCAGCCTTTCCCTGGTCCAGGACTGGCTATTCGCATCATTGGTGATGTTACCAGAGAGAAACTGGAGATACTGCGCTCGGCTGATTTCATTGTAATGAATGAAATTAAGAAAGCAAAGCTATACCGGCAACTGTGGCAGACCTTCGCTGTGCTTACCGACGTCAAAAGCACAGGGGTTATGGGTGACTATCGCACCTATGGCTATCTGGTTGCCATCCGTGCCGTAACCAGCGATGATGTAATGACTGCCGACTGGGCACGCCTCCCCTACGACCTTTTATCCCGTATCTCCAATCGTATCGTCAACGAAGTCCCCGGCGTAAACCGCGTCGTCTACGATGTAACCTCCAAACCTCCCTCAACAATAGAGTGGGAGTAGGTTATGTTAAAGGGGGTGAGGTAAAAACTGAAGATACTTGTTGTTGGTAGCGGGGCCAGGGAGAATACCCTGGTCTGGAAACTCGCCCAGAGCCCCAAAGCCGGGGAGTTATATGCCGCTCCCGGAAATGCCGGCACAGCTCAAATCGCGCAGAATCTTGATGTCAAACCTGATAATATAGAAGAGCTGGTTAAAACAGTCCAGAGAAGTAAAATCGAGCTGGTGGTTGTTGGACCCGAGGTACCTCTGGCTGAAGGTATTGTCGACCGCTTTCAAACAACAGGCATACCGATTTTTGGTCCGACAAAGGGGGCCACCCAGATAGAATCGAGCAAGGCATTCGCCAAGGGACTGATGCAGAAATATGGCATCCCATGCGCTCAAAGTAAGACCTACTCCAATATCAACCTGGCTAAAGAGTATGTAACGCAGCAGACGCCCCCCATCTGGATTAAGGCTGATGGTCTGGCAGCAGGCAAAGGAGCAATTGTAGCCAATTCCGTCGCTGAGGCACTGGATATTCTGGCAAACATCATGGAATCGAAGACACTGGGAGAAGCTGGCGAAACAGTGGTTATCGAAGAGTGCCTGTCGGGAAGCGAAATGAGCTCATTCGCTTTTACTGATGGTAAGACCGTTGTGCCGATGGTGGACGCCTGCGATTACAAGAGGATAAACGATGGCGACCAGGGACCAAATACCGGTGGTATGGGCAGCTACAGCCCGCCGTATTTTTATACTCCAGAGCTTAGCAAGACTGTAATGCAAACTATTATGGAACCGGCAGTAACGGCTATGAATAAAGAAAAAAGACCCTATAAGGGGGTCCTATATGGCGGCTTAATGATTACCGATGAAGGGCCCAAGGTAATTGAATTCAATGCCAGGTTTGGCGACCCCGAAGCACAGGTAACCTTACCCCGCCTTAAGACTGACCTGGTTGATATTATATTGGCAGTGATAAATGGTAACCTCGATGAGATAAATGTAGAGTGCAGTGAGGATGCCTGCGTTGGAGTAGTGATAGCATCGGGCGGATACCCTGTTAGCTACAAGACAGGCTTCCCCATTACCGGGCTGGACGATTTAGATAAGGATATTATTGTATTTCACGCTGGTACGAAAATCGGGGAAAATGGCGAAATACTGACTAACGGGGGACGGGTAATGACCGTGGTAGCTATGGGCAAGACCCTTGCCGAAGCCAGACAAAAAGTTTATGATAATATCTCGCGTATTCATTTCGATGGTTGTCATTATCGCACGGATATTGCGCTAATGCAGGATTAAGGAAATCTTTAAAATATCAATTTAATGAGGTAGATAAAATGCCACTGGTAGGCGTAGTAATGGGTTCAAAATCAGATGCCGAAGCTGTACAGCCGGCACTGGATATATTAAAGGAGCTTGGTATTGATTATGAATTAAATGTAATTTCAGCCCACCGCACCCCGGAGAAAGCCCGGCAATACGGCCAGGAGGCACGAATCAGGGGGGTTGAAGTCATAATAGCCGCCGCTGGCGGAGCGGCACATCTGCCAGGCGTTCTGGCCAGCTGGACTACCCTGCCGGTTATCGGCGTGCCTTTAGCCAACAGTGAACTAAAAGGCGTTGATGCCCTATACGCTATTGTCCAGATGCCAACCGGAATACCGGTAGCCACCGTATCCGTAGGTACTGCCGGTGCCAGGAATGCCGCCTACCTTGCCGCCGAGATTCTGGGCTTAAAATATGATAAAATTCAAAAGGCTTATGAAAAGTATCGAGGTGAGCTACAAGGAGAGTATAAATGATTGAGCGGTATTCCAGACCACAAATGACAAGGGTGTGGTCGGACGAAAACAAGTTCGCCAAGTGGCTTGATGTTGAAATCGCCGTCTGTGAAGCCTGGGCTGATCTAGGTGTCATACCGAGGCAGGTAGTGCCCAAGATAAAGATGGCCCGCGTGAATCTTAAACGAATGGAGGAGATTCTTAAAGAGACCCATCACGATGTAACTGCATTCCTCGGTTCCGTTGCCGAAAGTCTGGGCAGTGAATCGCGTTATATCCACCTCGGTCTTACCTCCTCCGATGTGATAGATACCGCCCTCAGCCTGCAACTTGTCGAAGCCGCCGAGATACTAACTCAGGATATAAAAGAACTCCTCTCGGTGCTAGCTCAAAAGGCAATAAAATACAAATACACGCCGACGATAGGTCGTACCCACGGCGTCCATGCCGAAGTAACTTCCTTTGGCCTGAAGCTGGCACTATGGTTCGAGGAAATGAACCGCAACAGGTTAAGGCTCAACGAAGCTAGAAAAATTATAGCTGTCGGCAAAATTTCCGGGACGGTCGGCACTTATGCCACAGTACGCCCCGCCGTCGAAGAAAAAGCCTGCGCCAGATTAATGCTGACTCCCGCCCCGGTATCAAACCAGGTTTTGCAGCGTGACCGCCATGCCCAATTTGTTACCACCCTGGCTATTATCGCCAGTTCGCTGGAGAAGTTTGCTACCGAGATTAGAGGCCTGCAAAAAACCGAGACACGCGAGGTAGAAGAACCTTTTGAGACAGGACAGACCGGCTCTTCATCCATGCCACATAAGCGTAACCCGGAGCTCTGTGAACGCATCTGCGGTCTGGCAAGACTGATAAGAGGCTACGCTTTAACCTCGATGGAAAACATTGCCCTGTGGCACGAACGCGACATCAGTCACTCATCTACCGAGCGTGTCATCCTGCCCGATTCCTGTCTTTTACTGGACTACTCTCTTTCCCTTTTTACTTCAATAATGAAGGGCTTACAGGTATACCCGCAACGGATGAAGCATAATCTGGGGCTTACCAAAGGCTTGATTTTCTCCCAGCGGGTAATGCTGGCACTCATTGATAAAGGTTTAAGCCGGCAAGAAGCCTATGAACTTGTCCAGCGTAATGCTATGAAAGCATGGAAGGGGAGCAGGAACTTCCTGAGTCTATTAAAAGCAGACACCGATGTTACCGCCAGCCTGCCTCCAGAGGAGCTGGAACCCCTTTTCGATTATGAATACTACCTGCGTTATATAGACAATATATTTCAGAGACTGGGTTTAACCGAAGCCCAATGGAAGGAGACATTGGCAAAAATTGAGCCTGGAGAGCTGGCACCCAATTCAATATAATCTGGGTCAATTATCCCTGTATTTGACCATTTTTCATTCCTGAAAAATATGTCTGTTATATCTAAAATACGCCGTCTCATACAAAGTACCACCGAAATCATCCCTGATGTCTACCAGATTACCAACCGGGGTGTAAATGTAATACTGATTGCCGAAGATGAGCTGACACTCATCGATACCGGTCTCCGTGGTAGTTCACCTCACATCATAAATTTTATCCGCCACCTTGGACGTTCCCCCGAAGAAATCAGCCTTATCATCCTTACCCACAACCATATCGACCATATGGGTGGACTGGCTGAGCTCAAACAGGTAACCTCAGCTAAAGTTGCCATTCATAAAGCCGATATAAGTGATAGTGATGATGAGCCATCCAGTACCGGAGACAGACAAAAAAAACCGCTGGAGGAAATTTCCTCCACCATACGCTCCGTATTTTCCGTCAAATTCAATGACATCGATATCCAGCTGGAAGGCGGTGAAGTACTGAAACCACTTGGAGGGCTTGAGGTAATTCATACACCGGGGCATACTCCGGGTAGCACCAGCTTTTTCTCGCGACAGAATAAGTTGCTCATTACTGGCGACGCCCTGAGAAAACGCCGCAAAACTCTTAACCTGCCCCCTAAAATGGCAAGCTCCGACCTGACAAAAGCTCTGGAGTCGGTAAGAAATATAGCCCGGCTGGACTTCAATATTCTTTGTCTCGGGCATGGCTTACCAGTATCCGAAGATGTCCACGCCAAGCTACAGGACCTGATAGACAAACACAAAGATTGACAATATCCTCTAAAACTGTTTATCATCAATAGGCTGTAATGAGAGTTATCGCTGGCCAAGCCAAAGGGCACCGGCTTAAAGTACCAAAAGGGACCGTTACGCGCCCGGCAACAGATTTAGTAAAAGGGGCTATTTTTTCTATACTGGAAAATATCACCGGTGACTGGGAGCAGGTACTCGATTTATTCTCTGGTAGTGGTTCTTTAGGTATTGAGGCCCTGAGTCGCGGTGCCGGCTGGGCCGATTTTGTTGAACGTAAACCAAGATGTTGTGCTATAATCAAGGAGAATTTAGAAAAGACCAAACTGGCGGAAAAGGCTCATGTTTACTGCTGCACTGTAGCCAAAGCTTTTTCCTTTCTTGATAAGGAGTACAGTATTATTTTAATGGACCCGCCTTATTCTGATTCGTCTATAGGCAGTATCATAGAACAACTGGGAACCTCTAAACTGGTGGGGTCAGATACAATTGTAGTAGTCACCCACTCCCCTCACCTTCCCCTGAATTCAGTCTATGGAACACTAAATCTGCTTAAAGAACAACGCCACGGTGATAGTTGCATTTCAGTATACCGAAAGGAGGACAGGGCGTGACTACTGCTCTTTACCCGGGTAGCTTCGACCCTATAACCAACGGGCATCTGGATATTGCCGCCAGAGCAGCCAAGCTTTTTCAGAAGGTTGTTGTCGGAGTCTACGACTCGCCGGCCAAAGACCTTCTATTTACAACAGAAGAGAGGGTTGATTTAGCCAGACAATCTTTGGCCGACTATCCCAACATTGAGGTTGAACCTTTCAGTGGATTGACCGTTAAATTTGCCGAGAAAGTGGGAGCGCAGGCAATAGTACGCGGGCTAAGGATAGGCGCTGACTTCGAATATGAACGCGAAATGGCGCTGATGAATAAAAATCTTTCTCCTGATATTGATCTGGTTTGCCTGATGGCAAGCCTGCAATACCAGTTTCTTAGCTCTGGCCGACTCAAGGAAGTAGCCAGTCTGGGTGGTCATATTAACGACCTTGTCCCCAAACCTGTTGCCGAAGCACTGAAAAAGAAAGCTCTAATCAGCACATAGCTTATTAATAACAAAGCAACTCTATTAAAGAGTATTGTAAGGAGGTACATTGTATGGCATACAAAATTACGGATGATTGTATCAGTTGTGGAGCTTGCGAAACGGAATGCCCGAACCAGGCAATCAGTGAGGGCGAGACTATTTATGTGATTGACTTCAATAAATGCACCGAATGTGTCGGCTTCTACGATAGTTCCAAGTGCGCGGAAATCTGCCCGGTAGATGCCTGCGTACCCGACCCGGACCACCCCAGAAAAGAATAAGATAACAAATAAAAGATAGGATTGCCACCGGGTGAAATACCGGCTACCTGGTTGGGTTTTGCCCGGTTCTATCCCCCGTCAGTAAATGGGGAGAAACTTATCATTCAAAGAAAGAGCGTACCGCATCAAATTCGCTGGGAAGCAGTCCCAGTACGATTGGGAATTTGTCCAGGAGGAACTGTGCCAAGGCTGAGTCCGCAACAAATTGGGGTGGGTTCATGGTGTTTTTCCACAGGGTAAGCAGAGCACCACAAAGTAGTGCTCCCATAAACAGACCGAAAACAGCGCCGCCTACATGATTTACCCAGCCCAGCATCACTACCGAAGCAGCCCATTTCAGAAATGAAGCCAGTACGCTGGCAATTACCATTACGCCAATCAGTATAATGGCAAAAGCAACACCATTAGCAACGCCTTCCGTTTTAATAAAGGTCATTAGAGCCCCGAGGTCATCATAGAACTGCCCGGCCAGAAATATACCCAGTACCAGCCCTGCCAGTGACAGCACCGCCTTTATCAGACCCATTTTCAGTCCGTAAAAGGCGCCAACAGCCGCAATTACTATAATTACTATATCAAGCCAGCTCATATTTCTTCCTCAGATTTAAGACTATCATTAGCAGAATAAGGTGTCAATAGTATTCCAGCCCGAGAAGTCTGGTACATTCTTATCCACCAGTTACCTTACGGCGACCTCTAACAAGACTGTAAATAACCGGAATAACCAGCAGTGTAAGCAGCGTCGAACTGAACAGCCCGCCAACAACAACTATAGCCAGCTCAGCAGCCATCAATGTGCCCTCTCCGAAGCCGAAAGCCAGCGGCAACATCGCCACCATAGTGGTCAGCGCCGTCATCAGAATGGGACGTATCCTTGTCCGCCCGCCTTCAACCAGGGCGTCACCGGTTTCCATGCCATTCTTGCGTAATTGCTCCACCAGAGATATAAGTACAATAGCATTGGTTAGGACAATGCCAACGAGCATCAATATGCCCATCAACGCCGATATACCCAGTGTCTGACCGGCAATAAGCAGACCAAGCAAAGCGCCTATAGATGCCAGGGGCAAGCTCACCATGATAATGAGCGGGTTCAGGAAGGAACGGAAAGTAACCGCTATTACAGCATAGGCAAGGACTACAGCAATAATTATAGCCACGAACATATCAGAGAAGGTCTCCTGCATCATCTCCATCGTACCACCCATATTAATTTCAACCCCGGGAGGTAGAGAAAGGCTATCAATCTTTTCCTGCACGACTCGATTAACCGCCCCGACATCCTTCTCGACTATATTACCCGTTATACTGGCTGAGAGTTTCCGGTCAATGCGCGGCAGGTTTGTCGGCTGCTCCCCGAGCTCAACCTCAGCAACATCAGCCAGACTTACCGGGTTGGGCCAGCCTATCTTGAGCTGCCCGGCCATCTCGGCGCTGGTCAATTTCTGGGTAATCCCGTTTAAAAACACCTCGTAGGTCCTGCCCTCTATGTTTGCCTGGTTTACCGCTCCTCCCATTATCATCAGGTAGAACTCCTGACTCACCTGCTGTATCTGCTGCGGCGACATCCCTGAGGACATCATTTTAACAGGGTCCGGTACGATATCCAGCTTTGGTTCAAAATCAGCAACATCAAGCTCAAGATTGGCAATTCCGTCCATGCCCTCCAAAGCGGCAAAGAGCTGCTGGCTTTGATAGGCTACCCCTGCATAGTCATCACCACGAATGGAGATATCCAGACCGCTACCCATCATTTGACTTGCCATTCTCTCTCCGGTAGCTACCGTTATAACTATGCCTTTTTCTGTCATTGTCTTATAAGCCTCGCGCAGCTTGGCGGCTTCCTGCTCCATATCGGCGGCAGGGTCAAGGAAAACCATAATACTGGTAGAACTTAAACCACCGCCCATCATAGAGGCAAGACCTCCCATGAAGGAACTCGATGTACCTGCCGATGTCAGGTAAGTCCTGACCTCAGGATTATCTTCAAGGGCTTTCTCGGCAAGTATTGCCATCTCCTCGGCAGTCTCTAAATCAGCTCCCGGCGGCATCTCGATTTCCACTGTCAGCATCTTCTGGCCCATAGGCGGTATAAAAGAAGTGCCTATAATAGGAATCATAGAGAAACTTCCAAAGAACAATACCGCAGCAATTACCAGAGTTACCGCCCGATGTGAAAGAGCCCATTTTAATACCATCGTATAGAAGCGCTGGTACCAGGCATCCGCCTTCCTAACCGATTCTTTCTTTGAAACCGGGAAGTCGGACAGGGCAGGAATCACCAATAAAGCCACCAGCAGTGAGGCAATCAGAGCAAAGGTTACAGTGAAGGCAAACGGGACAAACAATTCGCCCGCTATTCCACCCACAAATGCCAGCGGCAGAAAAATAACCACCGTGGCAAGAGTGGAAGAGGTAATAGGAACGGCTATCTCTTTAACTCCGCCAATGGCTGCTTCTCTGAATACCTCGCCTTGCTGAATACGCCGGTATATCACTTCCAGAACCACAATGCTGTTATCGATTACCCGCCCCACGGCAATGGCAATAGCGCTCAGGGTCAGCAGATTAACGGTCATCCCGGTCAGGCGCATCACCAGTAAAGCAATAAGGATGCTCAGAGGTATGGAGACAGCGGTTACCAGGGAAGCACGGAAAGCCATCAGGAATAAGAAGACAATAATAATTGCCAGAGCACAGCCGATTATGGCGTTGCGTGTCAAATCACCGATACTGCTTTCAATATAGGTTGACTGGTCCAGCACGGTAACTATTTCAATATCATCTCCAAGAGTCTCGCGGATATTCTCCACTTCAGCCGTTACAGTATTGGCTACCGTAACGGTATTAGCCTCAGGCATCTTCATTACACTGATGCCGACGCTGGTCTTGCCATTAGTACGGTTCAGAGCCGTCCCTGAGGGCAGACCAAGTTTTACCTCAGCAATATCCTTAACTACCGTGGCACCAACTCCGATATAAGTATTTTCAACCTCACTTAACGAATTGTACTCCCCGACCGAAAGTGCGCCGGCTACCTGGGACATTGATATGCCAAGTTCATTAACCGTAGCGGGGTCAAGGTCAACAAGCACCTGCTCTTTGTAACCACCCTCCACTCCTACATGATAGACACCTTCGATGTCCTCCAGGACTGGTACAATACTGGTAAAAGCAATTTCCTGCAGCTCATCGGGAGGTAAGTCTCCAATCAGGCTGAGTGTTACCAGTGGCATAATATTTATATCAATAGCATAAAGTCGGGGATTCTCTGTCATCTGGGGCATCTGAGAAGGAACATCACGGACAGCAGTCGGGAGGTCAAGTTCTTCAAGTCCCCGTCTGATGGTGCTGTTTATTTCATCCATGTCTGAACCGTAGTCGAAGATAGCAACGACGAAGGAACTGCCTTCCGCAGAGCTTGAAATAAGCTGGTTCAACCCCTCAATGTCAGCGATAACATCTTCTATGGGTATGGTAACCTCGTTCATAACATCATCCGGTTTCGCCTGAGGATATACCGTAATTACCGTGGTAACCGGGAATTCAATATTGGGGATAAGTTCCATCTTGATGGTCATCGTTCCCCATATCGAAGCTCCTGTTACCAGCGCTACGATAAGAAAAGTCAACCACCGTTTCTTCAATGCAATTTTGGTCAACCAGCTCATACTACTAATTTTCCTTTCTTAAGATATAATTTGATTAAGAAATCTCATCTTTATCGCTTGCCGCTTTCGGTGACCTGTAGTCACTCACCAGCTTCTCAATGCTGGCCAATTGCTCACCCACTGCAGACAGTATTTGCTCGACGGTATCAACCTTGAGTAACAGCAGCCCCTGCCCATGTGGCGGACCGCAGACCAGGAGAGTATTCCCCGAAGCTATGTCTAAATCCTTACGAGCAGTGGCCGGTATGACCACCTGTCCTTTAGGACTGACAGTCGCCGACCCAAAAATTTTGAACTTGTATAAATCTTCTTTGAATTCCATGATGCCTCCCCGTTTCGAAAAATAGGAAAATGCCAACTATTCCTAATTATACTAAATAAACGGAAAATTTCAAAAAAGCGACCGTAAAAATCCAGGAAATGAAACCTATGTTGTCACTAATGTAAATAGGTCAACAGAGTAGCAATTACCTGAAGCAGAATTACAGCTATCAGAGGAGAGAAGTCCAGCATACTGACCCTGGGAATAATGCGGCGCAGCGGTCCGAGAATCGGCTCGGTAACCTGATACAAAATATTTGTCAGGGTGTTGGTCTGCCCCGGTGATACCCAGGATACTATAACTCTGACCAGTATAAGCAGGGTAAGCACTTCACAGAGAAGCTCAAGAAACCGGAACAGGTAAATCACGCACCCTCACCGCCCAGTTCCCTGGCTCTATTATAGGCAGCCCTTATCGCCCGCAGGACTAATTCATTAAATCCACCCCTGTCCAGCTCATCTAATGCTGCAGCAGTGGTGCCGCCCTTGGATGTCACCATCCTGCGCAGTTCAGCAGGCGGTTTGCCCGACTCCCGGATAAGGTGTCCCGAACCGAGCATCGTCTGCAGTACCATTTCCTGAGCCATATCAGGAGACAGACCGATATCCACCGCAGCCTCAACCAGGGCTTCGACAAAAAGGAAGAAATAAGCGGGACCACTGCCACTTACCGCAGTAACCATGTCAAGATACTTTTCATCATCGACATAGATTTCTCTACCGACAGCGCCGAGAATGGAGCTTGCCCACCCTTTCTGCTGTTCGGTAACTTCGGCAGTAGCTGTCCATACGCTCATACCTTCGCCAATCTGGGCAGGTGTATTGGGCATGACCCGGACGACACAACGGTGGTCCAAGCCTGAAGTCAGCGTTTTTATAGTAGCTCCGGCAATAATGGATAACGCCAGTTGAGCTGATTTCAGTTTTCCATCAAGGTCAGCCATTACCTCAGCCAGATGCTGTGGCTTGATGGCAAGAACCACGACATCAGCACCATCTATAGCCTGCCGGTTGTCGCCGGTAACAGCCACGTCGTATTTTTGCTTCAGGTAATCACGGCGGTCATCACTGATATCACTAACAGAGACATCATCTGGCGAAGTAAGCCCTTTCTCAAGCAGGGCTGACAGTATCGCCGTCCCCATGTTCCCACCGCCAATAAATGCTATCTTCATATTTGTTTAACCCCATCCCCCTTAATCCCCCTTCCCCTT
>JGI24422J19971_10002309_pt1 | contig 11821 bp, 13 predicted proteins | sample DeeMarSWOR152_54_FD_19971 | JGI IMG/M metagenome (IMG submission 19971) | reverse complement strand
GAGCGGGGGTAGGTTGTGGTAATTGTGTTTATGGCCAGCGCCTTGACCACTCCTTATCTTGATGAAGTGGCAGGGCAGGTTCTGCTAGACTTATACTGTGAGTTAAGTAGAGCATAGAGGATGGAGGAAGTCTAGCTATGCAGGATCTAGTGAGACGGGCGGCCAGTGATCTGATTGGCAGCAGCTATGCTATAGCGCTGACGGGAGCAGGCATATCCACCGAGTCTGGCCTGGCAGATTTCAGAGGACCAAGAGGGATCTGGACTACCAACCCACAGGCGGAGGCCAAGGCATATCAAAGATATGAGACGTTCCTAAGGGATCCCAGATCTTATTGGGAGGAGATGTTGGGCGCTGTGGGCAGCCATAGTGAATTCTATAAGCTGGTCAGAAAAGCTGAGCCGAACCCAGGCCACCATGCTCTGGCGAAGCTGGAGCAAATGGGCATTATCAAGTGCACAATAACCCAGAATGTCGATGCTCTGCACGAGAAAGCAGGAAGCAAGCGTGTCATTCACTACCACGGCACGGTTGAGAGACTCAGGTGTATTTGGTGCGGCTCGAGATTGGAGCTTGACCAAGTCTCGTTAGTGGACATACCGCCTTTGTGCAGCTGTGGCAAAGCCCTCAAATACGATGTAGTTCATTTCAAAGAGCCTATTCCCTCGGATGTTATGCAAGAGGCGGAGGACGAAGCGTTGAAATGTGACCTTATGCTAATTTGCGGTACATCAGGAGTGGTATATCCTTTTGCTGGTTTGCCGAGGATGTTGCGTGCCAGGGGAAAAGGGAATTCAAGAGCAATAATTATAGAGATCAATGCGGAGCCAACGCCGCTCACGCATGAAGCAATACCCGACTACCTAATTCAGGGGAAAACGGGGGAGATACTGCCAGCGATAGTTAAAGCGGCCAGCATCATCGCATGAGGCTGGCTCCTAAGTAGGAAAGGCACATCTTACATTTTAAGGTTGTCTTGGGGCTTTCGGCGGAAAGTAATGAATCGCAGGTCCTGTGGCCAATTCCGGTTTGAGAACGTAGGATGTTCTTTGTGCCAATAGCTGTGAGATATGGCTGTTCGGATCTCCCAGATCCCCAAAGAACATGGCTCCATACCCGCAGCAGAGAACGCAAAAGGGTTCAAATCCTTGATCTATTCGCTCAAAGCAGAGATGGCACTTGCGCGCCAAGGCTTGAGCGGGATCGTAGATCACAGCCTGATAGGGACAGGCCGGCAAACACTCTTGACAACCATTGCATCGTTCCTCGTCTATCAACACTATTCCGTCAGGGCGCTTTAGGATCGCCTCGGTAGGGCAGGCATCGCGGCATGGCGGTTGGTCGCAGTGCATGCAGGCTACCGGGAGGAAGTGCATGTTCAGATCAGGGTATGCGCCTCCCGGGGTATCTTGCTTTGCGCCACCAATAGTCTCAATTTTGATGCCTGTGCCTGAATCCATGTTGTTCTCTACCTTGCAAGCCACGGTGCACGCTCGGCAGCCAGTACATCTCTCCAGATCAATAATCAGACCGTACCTCTTTTTCACCCGTCTAGGCCTCCTTGACCTTTTCGACCTCCACACGCACATCGTAGAGGGATGCATTTGGTTCGTAGATAGCCTGCTGGACCGGGTTGATGGTGTCGTGGGTCAGCGCTTGGTGAGTGCCAGTGAAGTAGTCGCCGGGAGACCATCCCTGGCAGATGTTGACAACTCCCGGCCGGATCCCTTGGTGCACCTTAGCTCTGAGTCTGACCTCTCCTCTATCGTTGTAAACACGAATCAAGTCTCCGTCCATGATGGACCTGGGGTTAGCGTCGGCCGAATTCATTTCCAAGGCAGGCTCATGGTCCATCTCACGGAGCCAAGCGACGTTGGCAAACATGGAATGGGTACGGTACTTGGTATGTGTGGTCAAAAGTGATAGAGGGTATCTCTGGGCAGCCGGTGTGCTCGGCCCCTCCAAGGGCTCCAGGTAGACAGGCAATTCCTGCCCGAAACCTTTAAGCTTCTCTGTATAGAATTCTAGCCTTCCAGAAGGCGTTGCAAAGTGGGGCAGACTCTGCGCTGCGGGGAGCATGGGGGTCTCCTTCAGCTTTTCCAGGGTTACTCCGTCCATTGACGGGTGACCCGACGCCAGCAGTATTTTGATGAGTTCCTCCGGACTCTCCTTCAGAAAGCCTTCCATGCCCATTTTCTCCGCTAGAGAGGCAATGATCTGGATATCTGACCTCGATTCATACAGCGGTTCTATCACCTTTTGTTGTAGCTGAAGATAGTTGTGTGAACCGTTGCCAACCGGTGAGATGAGGTCGGTACATTCAAAGAAACTGCATACGGGCAGAACCAAATCAGCATACTGTGCACTGGTGGTCATGAACATGTCGGCGACAACAATGAACTCCAAGCGAGGGATTAGCTCGTTGATCATCTTGTTAAAATTAGGATCTTGATTTACTGGATTGTGCCTGGCGATCCATAGTGCCCTTACTGGGTAGGGCTTGTCTATCCGTATCGCCTCATACAGCTGCATCAGTGGCAGAAGATTGGGTACGCCGCGGCTCAGGAAGGCGACATGATTAAGCTCAAAGGTGGCATGCCCCTCGAAGCTGATGTTGCCGGTGATGGCTGCCAGTGTGTTGATGGCATGAAAGGTAATATCACCGTGGAAGGTTCTCTGGCAACCCATACCTCTGTAGGAAGCGGCCGGTCTTGTGTTAGCGTAGGCAACAGCCAACCGAGCGATTGCATCTGCCGGCACGCCAGTTATCTCAGACGCCCTGTCAGGTGGGTACTGGGCAACCAACTCCCTTAGTAATTGAAATGCTGGCTTGCAGTCTACAACGCCTGCTCTGTACGATCCCACCAGAGCCGGAGAGACATTTGACGCGTCGTAGCATTTGGGCATGTCAGATCGGCTGTCCCAGACGACGTATTTCTCAGATCCTCCAGATACGAAATCCTTCTCCCTGACGAACATACCGTTGTCGCTGCGCACTAGAAAAGGTCCTACTGTGTGATCGCAGATGAAGGATATGTCATGAAGGCCTCGATCCAGGATAACGTTCATCATCGCTAGCGCCAGAGCAGTATCAATTCCTGGCTTTATGGGTACGTACACGTCAGCCTTGGACGCGGTGGTGCTAAACCTGGGGTCAATGACCACCAGCTTGGCCCCGTTCTCCTTGGCATCTCTGATGTTGCGCCACTTGAAAAAGTCTGTATCAGCAGGATTGTTTCCCCACACTACGCACAGGGCAGGCTTATCGAAACGAGTGGTGTAGTCTTCTCCGTACCACCAGGGCGAGCCATAGCAAACTCGGTCAGCACAGGGGCCGGCTGAATCTCCGCAACCTGCAGGCAAGACGAAGGTCCCCTGACAGGCGCCAATGAATTCTAGAAGCGCATCTACCGTTAGGATACCCATCAAGTCCATCACCCAGGCCAGGGAGCTAGGTCCATACGTGGAACTGATCTCCCTGAACCTAGCCGCAATAGTGTCCAGTGCCTCATCCCAAGACACTCGCTGCCACTTGCCCTCACCCCTACTGCCTTGGCGTTTCATGGGATACTTCAATCGCTCCGGGTGATACACTAGCTTCGGATAGGCGAGGCCACGTGCACATATGTGGCCAGTGCCCGGAAAGTCACCAGGCTCAACCCTGACCAGAACATCGCCTTTGACATGAGCCAGGAGTCCACAGGCAGGACCGCAGGCAAAGGGGCTTGCTGTGCGCACAGCCTTCCCGCCAGGTTCTGTCTTTATGGGTCTTTCAGCCAACGTTGGGCTCCCCCTAACTACGTTTGAGTACTTGGGTCACGAACACGTCTACTAGCAAAAAAATACCAGACGCCCAATGGCTTGTCAATCTCTTGAACAGTGAGCAGAATTCTATCCCGCGACCACCTCTTGCGGGCGAAATAGACCATGATGTCTGCTGCGAAGGCAGATGCGACGAATGTCACGGGGAGACACCAAGTCTACAGCCCAGTTGCTTCAACTGGTGCCATTGATTATGATTCAATCAACACAAAGAGGAGGTGTAACCGGTGCTCCAAACAGTTGATGTAGGGATGAATTCTCTAGACGACTATAAACTGCTTATCAGGGATGAGAAAGCCAACGAAATACGGATACTGGCACGAGAACTACACGGAGCGAGAATACTCCATCTCAACGCCACCCCCTATGGCGGTGGGGTATCTGAACTACTGAGATCAGAGGTACCCCTTCTGCGGGATCTGGGCTTGCATGCAGATTGGAAGATCATTTTTGGTGACCAGAAGTTCTTCAGCGTCACCAAGTCCTTCCACAATGCCCTCCAGGGTGCAGAATTTATCTTGGACGATGAGGTAAAGGAAATCTACCTTAGCTACAATGTCAGGAATGCCCAACTGCTGGAGGAGCAATATGACTATATTATTGTGCATGATCCCCAGCCCTTGGCTCTTTTGCACTTCAAAGGCAAAGGCCATTCGAAGTGGATCTGGCGTTGCCACATTGACACATCGCAGCCTAACCTGGAGGTGTGGAATTTCCTGAAGCCGTTGGCTGAAGAGCACGACGCCGCCATTTTCACCCTGGAGGAGTTTGTTCCACCAGGGTTTCGGATGGCGAAAATATCTGTCATCCCACCTGCTATTGACCCAATTAGCCCTAAGAATATGCCAATATCGGCAGATCTATGCCGCAGGGTCATTAACTGGGTAGGCGTGGATCTGCGAAGACCGCTGCTGACACAGGTCTCCCGATTTGACCCTTGGAAAGACCCACTGGGGGTTATCGATGTCTATCGAATGGTGCAGGAAGATGTCCCAGATCTTCAGCTTGCTCTGGTAGGTGCCATGGCCCTTGATGATCCTGAAGCTTGGCAGATTTATTCCACCATATCAGAGTATGATAAGAAAGACCCCAATGCCTTTGTCTTTACCAATCTCACCGGAGTTGGCAATATCGAGGTAAATGCCTTCCAGCAACTGTCCGATGTGGTCATTCAAAAATCTATCAGGGAGGGCTTTGGGCTGGTGGTCTCCGAAACCTTATGGAAGGAAACACCAGTGGTGGCTGGCAAAACGGGAGGTATACCCCTGCAATTGGAGGATGGTGTAAGTGGATTCCTATGTCAAAGTAACGAAGATTATGCCCGGAAGATCAGCTACCTATTTGGCAACAAGAAGGAGGCTAGGGCCATGGGGAGTCGAGGTAAGCAGAGGGTGAGGGAGGAGTTTCTTATTCCTCGTTTAGTAGCTGACGAGCTGAGGACTCTATGTTCCCTCTGACTACGTGCCAAAGCAGAATCAATACGTTCAATGAGAAACCCCTTCATGCCGGGCTAAAAGAGTGGTATAGGCAGCCAGGCGACCAGCTTGAGGTAGCTGTTGATGGGTTCCTTGTCGACATAGTCCGGGGCAGCCTACTGATAGAGATTCAAACACGCAACTTTGCAGCCATCAAGCAGAAATTGGTCAAGCTTACGGTTAACCATCCCGTGAGGTTAGTGTATCCGATAGCGCGAGAAAAATGGATCGTCAGGCTGGCAGATGATGGACAGCATGAGCTTGGTCGCCGCAAATCGCCCAAACGCGGCGCTTTTGAGGATGTCTTTGAAGAACTGGTGAGCTTTCCGAAACTGCTCTGCAACCCCAACTTCACCATTGAAGTGTTGCTCATTCGCGAGGAGGAAATCCGCCGATATGACGGTACCCGCGGCTGGCGTAGAAAGCGATGGCTCACCCACGAGCGGCGACTCCTTGGCGTGCTCGAGCGACAGGTTTTCGAAACGCCTGAGGACATGGACACGCTGATTCCTTCTGAATTGGCTGAGCCGTTTAATACGTCGGATCTTGCCAGAGTCATTGATAGATCCCTTCTTCGGGCACAGCAAATGGCCTATTGCCTGCGCCAAATGGGGGCTGTCGTACCCATTGGAAAGCGCGGCAACGCTATCTTGTACAGCCGGGCTGTGATTTGAACCACTCACTGAGAGGACTGGAAGGGAGGAGACATTGGAGAACAGATCAGACCTGGAGAAACGGATCCAAATTCTGGCGCACTGGATGTTCGAGGCGAGGCACCTCGTTGTCTTCACCGGAGCTGGAATAAGCACTGAATCTGGCTTACCTGACTTCAGAGGACCAAACGGCCTTTGGACTAGAAGAGACAAAGGACTACTGCCGCCGAAACCTGTCGACTGGTCAAAGATTGAACCAAATGAGAATCACTTTGCCATATTCGAGCTTCAGAATATGGGCAAATTGGGCTTCCTCATTTCCCAAAATGTCGACAATCTCCACCTTAAGTCGGGCATACACCCAGATCTATTAGCAGAGCTTCATGGCAATGTGTTCAAGCTGAAATGTGTTAATTGTGGAACGAAGTGGGACAACTTTCCCGACATGAGAAGCTGTCCCAGTTGCCAAGGCAGACTGGCTTCCAGCGTGGTCAATTTTGGTGATCCTATGCCTGCAAAAGAAGTGAAAGACTCCGAAGGGCATAGCCGACGTTGCGACCTCTTTATTGTGGTTGGCTCCAGCCTGGTAGTCTATCCAGCAGCCGATATGCCAAAGATAGCTTTGCAGTCTGGAGCTAAACTGGTCATCATCAATCAGGGCGAAACCCCCTTTGACCAAATCTGCCACCTCCGCTTTAAGGAGAGCATCGGAGAGGTATTGCCAGCAGCAGTAGCAGAGCTGAAAAAACTGCAGACGAAAGGCACATAGAAAACAAGACCAGCTATCTTTAGGAAGATGCTGAATCTACAGTTTGATCCTTTGAAAAGGGTCGAGCAGGTTGAGCGTCTAGTCACCGGACAGAGTAGTCCCAGCCCCTGGTTTGAGCCCTAGCTGCAAGTCTATTCTTCGATCCTGAGCTCCCACTGGCAGGCAATTTCGTTTGGGCTTTTCCGAGGAGGCAGCTTTAGAGGGGTCATTTTCATGCTAGGATGAAGGGTGTGACACTGTGCTTCCACAGCCGCCACCTCCACCCTGTGACACAGAGTCTCTATCATCTCCGGTGCGTTTTTCTCAAACCTTTCTAGTGTGGCACAGTAAGTTACAGTACCTATGACATGATTGTTGTCTTTGATATCGTACTTAATTCTGTAAATGTCCGGTGTAACGTTGTCTGGACTGACCTGCCAAACCTTAAGGGCCTGAACAACATCCTTTACAGGTAGCTGGATATTTGCCAGCCTGGCGATCCTTGGAATTACATAGTTGGCTATTCTTCGCCAAACGACCATCTCGCAATCCATAGCCTCTTTCTGGCCGACTCCCTGTGTCACCGCTCCATTCCAGAATCCATCCATTGCCAAATAGGCTCTCGCATATTCCCTGGTCAAATTCGCCAGGAAATTCGCAGAGAAATCCTCAAGTTTTCGCATGGGATCATACTCACCGCTGTTATCTTGCAACCCTTTCATTCTGAACCTCCCTTTCTATGGCTTGATTCAAACATGACTTCTCTATATCAACGATTGCGGCTATGTTAGACTCCCCGCCCTCTGGCTGTCAATCTGCTGGGGGGATTGGGGTCTTAGAGTTAATTGGTGATCCAGGTGATGCATGATGGTTGCCCTTGGCTGGCTTTAGTGTTATCATTTTAGCGCTTGCCTGCGGCTCAGAGAGTAGAATGCTGACTTCCAGGGCAAGTGCCAAGAGTTAGAATCCTGGCAGATGACTGCTTTTAGAGCCTGAGGATTGGATGAAGGGATATATTGAGATTGATCAAGACTTTTGTAAGGGATGCCAGATATGCATAGCGTTCTGCCCTAAGAACGCAATTTCCCCATCCAATAAACTGAATGCCAGCGGCTACTTAACAGTGGCATTTGATGATAATGGCGAATGCACAGGCTGTGCTATCTGTGCGATAGTATGTCCGGAAGTAGCAATAGAGGTTTATCGTGGCTAAAGTCCTCATGACCGGAAATAGCGCAATTGGAGAAGCAGCCATCAGGGCTGGCTGTCAGTGTTATTTCGGTTACCCCATTACTCCTCAGAATGAACTGACCGAATATATGGCTACCCACTTGAGCAGAAGGAAGGGGTGCTCTTTTATTCAGGCAGAGAGTGAGATTTCGGCCATAAATATGGTATACGGGGCCAGTCTGGCTGGGGTCAGAGTGATGACCTCCTCGTCCAGCCCTGGAATCAGCCTGAAGCAGGAAGGAATCTCCTATCTGGCAGCTTGTGAACTTCCAGCAGTTATTGTCAATATGTCCCGAGGTGGGCCGGGGCTGGGAAGTATAGTTGCTTCACAGTCAGATTATTTTCAAGCTACCCGGGGGGGAGGTCATGGAGATTATCGGACCATAGTCTTAGCACCATCATCAGTACAGGAGTTGGCAGATCTGACCCACCATGCCTTTGACCTAGCTGACAAGTATCAGATTCCGGTGATTATTCTTGGAGATGGCATGCTGGGTCAGATGATGGAGCCGGTAGAATTCAAGCATGAAGCCCCTGAAGAATTGCCGGTTAGAAGCCGTGCATTAAGGGGAGCAAAAGGGCGGCCAAGCAGAATCATCAAGACCTTTACCTCAAAGCCGACCGAGCTGGAGGAGATTAACTGGAGTCTATACAGAAGGTACCAATTGATCAAAAAAGAAGAAACTAGCTGTGAGACCTTTCTGGTTGAAGATGCTGAGCTAATAGTCGTTGCTTTTGGGATAGCAGCCCGAATCGCTAAAGGGGCAATCAAGAATGCACGGACAGATGGCCTAAAGGTGGGAATGTTGAGGCCAATTACCCTCTGGCCGTTCCCTTCAGCAAAAGTTGAAGAGTTGGCCAATGGGACAAAACATTTTCTTGTCTTTGAAATGAACATGGGCCAGATGATAGAAGATGTGCAACTAGCATTGGCAGGCAAAGGGGAAGTTTCCTTCTACGGCAGGCCGGGAGGCGTAATTCCCACCCCCAGCGAGGTTTTTCGAGTAGTCTCGCGCCTTTACTATCAGAAAGGGTTGAAGTAGGGAAATGAAAAAGGTATACACCCGACCCAGTTCACTGAAAAGAAATCCTTTCCACTATTGTCCCGGATGCGGGCATTCCATCATCCATAGAGTCATGACTGAGCTGATTGACGAGATGAATCTTCAAGAAAGGATTATTGGTATTCCCCCGCCGGGATGTTCAGTCTTTGCCTATTACTATTTTGATGTAGATATGGCGGAATCCGCCCACGGCAGAGGAGCGGCTGTGGCTACTGGCATAAAAAGGGCATTTCCTGAGGCAATAGTTTCACTTACCAGGGGGATGGCGATCTTGCTGCCATCGGTACTGCAGAGACTATACACGCTGCCAATAGAGGAGAGAAAATAACCGCCATTTTTATCAACAACGCTGTCTACGGAATGACCGGAGGACAGATGGCCCCAACGACTCTCCTAGACCAGCAGACTACTACTACCCCTTACGGACGGGATGTAAAGCTAGAAGGATATCCTATCAGAATGAGCGAGATTCTGGCACTGGTTGAAGGTGCAGTATACATTGAGCGGACTGCGGTGAATTCTCCGGCCAACATTAGGAGGACGAAAAAGGCCATCCGCAAGGCATTGCAAACACAAATCGACGACCTTGGTTTTTCTCTGGTGGAGATACTCTCACCCTGCCCCACCAATTGGAAGATGAGTCCGTTAGAAGCGTGGCAGTGGATCGACAAGGAAATGACAAAGCAGTTTCCCTTAGGGGTAATAAAGGATACAACTGGGGACAAAGATGCTAATTAAGACAATCTTTGCCGGTTTTGGAGGTCAGGGTGTTCTATCTATGGGTCTCAATTTGGTTCAGGCAGCTATGTTGGAGGGGAAAAACGTAACCTATTTGCCCTCTTATGGTGCCGAAGTTCGCGGCGGTACGGCCAACTGCACCGTAGCCATATCCGATGAAGAGATTGCCTCTCCGGTTGCTTCTTCTCCGGACTTCGTTGTGGCCATGAATCAACCCTCTCTGGTTAGATTTCAAAATCAGGTTGAATCAGGAGGTGTAGTTTTTCTCAATTCCTCCCTAATAGAAGCGGAAATCTCAAGGGGTGATATCGACATTGTCAGGGTCCCGGCAAATAGGATTGCTGAAGAGATAGGGGGTCCAAGATCTGCTAACATGGTGATGCTGGGGGTATTCGCCAAGAAAAGCAATCTGGTTTCCCTTTCCAGCCTGATTGAAGCAATGAGTAGTACTTTGAAGAACAAAGGCAAATTGATGGCCATTAACAAGAAGGCCTTGATGACAGGGTACGATCTATTTTGATCCGAGTTATTTGTTCTGGTGGGTGGTAGTTCCTAGAATCGAAATTGTGATAAGAGTAAGATTGCTAGAGTGTACATTTAACGGGGGTAACTTATGTGCGTAAGACAGATTTCAGTTAGCCTGGAAAATGTGCCGGGTAAGTTCTTGGAGGTGAGCGAACGTCTGGGGGCTGAAGGGATAAATATCAGGGCCATTTCAGTAGCGGACACATCTGACATTAGTACGGTTAGATTTGTACCAGATGACCCGGAGAAAACTACCAATGTTCTAAGAAGCCACGGTTACTCGGTAAGGGAAACCGATGTAATCGCAGTGGAGGTCCCTGATCACCCTGGTGGCCTTCAAGCGGTACTTAAGCCCCTAAAGGGGGCCAATATTAACGTCCTCTATCTCTATCCCTATCTGGGCAGGGGGGAAAGCGGGCAGCCCATAATCATTGTGGGCGTGGACAAGACCGAAGAGGCGATAAAGGTTTTGAAGAAGAACTGGGTCCATACCTTTGGGAAAGAGATCTATGCTCTGTAATTTAGACCTTTGGTGACATTTGAGACTAATCTGTGAAGAAAAGGCAGCGGATTTGGGCAAACGGAAAACGCACAGCCTAATCTAAGATTAGTCAGTCGCCATTCTCTTTGCCACAGCCGACGTCATATCCTCGAGACCTCTGGAGCTCACTCTCTTCAATTTCGACAAGACTCTGTACGCCGTTTTCTGCCTCTTGTCGGGTGGTTTAGCTATCGGGAGATTCCATGGCCTCAAGGGCAATGCAAAGCGACGGTTTCTCTCCCACAAAAGAAGCTTAAATAGACCATTGAACAATTTGGACTAACGTGTGATCGGGAGGTGTGGCAGTTATTAGCACCCGATCTGGGCCAGATCCGGATATCCATAAACTCTCGGGAGCCACCTTGGCACCTCTTCACGCTTGTGCGAAGTTAGGGCTTCCAAGAATATCTTAGACTGTAAACCTCTATGCACCCTGAGCTAATATGCGGTCTATTTCCGTCTTTAACTGCTGAGCAGCAAGGGGTCTGGTAATATCTTGAACTGCGGGTCTGTCAATATGAGGGGCCTTTGTCTCGTTAAGGAAATCTTTGATATTGGCCTTCATAACCTCACTGGTGATAAAGGCCACCCTCTTGGCCAGAGGTGGAGCTATCTTTTGAATACTCTCATATAACTCAATTAACTCAGTACCGCTTGCCCCTGGTTGGGTATCCAGCAGGACGAGGCTATACTTCTTACTCTTCAGTCTTTCCAGGGCATACTGGGCATTATCTACACTTTCTACCTCGTGTCCTTCCTCAGCTAGCACCCGGCTCATGAATTGTAGAATTGGCAGCTCATTGCCCACTACCAGTATTTGAGCTTTTTCTACGCTCTCAGTCTCATCAGCAACTGGCTCAGCCGGTTTCAATTCCTCAGGTTGAGTCACTACGGGTAATTCCACAATAAAGGTAGCTCCCTTGCCTGACACGCTCTCAGCATATAGTTTTCCGCCATGCTCAGTTATTATTCCGTGGCAGATGCTCAAGCCGATTCTTATTCCTTGACTCACCTCTCTGGTAGCG
>JGI24422J19971_10002303_pt1 | contig 11833 bp, 10 predicted proteins | sample DeeMarSWOR152_54_FD_19971 | JGI IMG/M metagenome (IMG submission 19971) | reverse complement strand
GAAAGACGATAAAGCTCAAGATTCTGGGGACTGGGGTTTGTATGAATGGAAGACGCTGTCACGTCAAGAGCAGGATCAGATCAGCAGACTATCTGAGGGAGAGGTTTCAGACATTGTGGAACTTGAGGATGGAGTGGCTATCCTCAAGGTAACAGAAAAAGAACCCGAATCCATTCAGAGTTTCGAGTCCGTTAAGGACAGAATCATAAATATCCTGAAGGACGAAAAAGCACGAGATTTAGCAGACAGTAGAATTTCTCAACTGGAAAAGGCAGCAAAAAAAGAAAACAGCCTGGATGTGGCGGCACAGAAACTTGGATACAAAATCAGAAACTCAGGTCTTCTTAAGGAGAATGATCCTCTGGAAGACATAGATCCGTCTGGATCCATGAGCATGTCCCTCTTCTCTCTCGAAGAAAGGGAGATTTCTTCTCCAATTTACACCTATAAGGGAGTCGGTCTGGCCCAATTGATGAGAATAGAATCCGCTCGTCAAGCCAATTTCGAAGAAGTGAAAGAGGAGGTCAGCAACGATTTTAATGCATTAAAAAAGAGGGATATTGCGGCTCAGAGACTTACAGCTCTGAAGCAAGAACTCAATGAAAAAAGCATGGAAAGTTTAGCCGAAGAACAAAATCTAGAGTACAAGATCGTTGAGGAACACAAGAGAGGACAGTATATCGGCGTCATCGGTGAGAACAAGGAAATCGATAGATTGGCATTCTCGATCCCCCTGGAACAGGCAAGTGATCCAGTGGAATTTGGATCCGGATATGCCTTGATTAGGGTTCTCGACCGCAAAGAAGTGACGAAGGAAGAATTCGAAGAGGAAAGGGAAACCCACAGGGAAAATTTCCTGGAAATGAAAAAGAATAAATTTTTCTCATCCTACATGGCTAGATTGAGAGAGGAAAAAGAGGTAAAAATCAAGTATGATCTCTTCTTGAAGGTTAACTCGGATGTACTTTCCCGTTTTGGCGGGCAGCAGGAACAAGTGGGGGGAGAAGGATAAAAAAAGAATATATCAAGCCCTGATAAGCTCCATCAGAAGGTCTTTCACTTTCCCTTCCATAGCAATCCGAAATTTCTCAATGGAAGCCGCAATCCCATCGGTCATATAGTCTGAGATAAACATCGGTTCTCCCACGCTTACTTTGATCTTATTCGGGATCAGAAAAGGAAGCTGAGTCCCAAACATTGCCACAGGAGTCACAGGGACTGAGATGTGCTCCTTTATGTATAAATTGTAAGCAAGAAAAGAGGGTCCTGTTCGGAATGGACTGACATATGGATGCGGATCACCCTGCACGACCCTCCCCTTTCCTTGAAGGGCAATGATAGCTCTTCCTTTCTTAAGATAATCCTGGCATTTCTCTATGGCCAGTTTTTTCTGTCTCGTTAGATCCACAGGAATAGTTCCGACTCTAGTTATATTCGAAGAGATAAAATGAATGAATCGGACTTTAAAGGGATTCAATAACAGATCTACAAAATACCCGAAAGTTTTTAGATGCCTTTTCAAATGATTTCTGATGAGCCAATTGAATTCATCTTTGCTGAATAACATCTTGTTTGCAGTAAAAAAGATTGGTCGAGGCACAACCTGCAAAATGATTGCAATATCTTTAAATGTTCCGATATGATTGCCAACGATAATATTGGGACCTGTTTTAACGAAATTCCCACTCCCTCTGATTTCCAGTTTTTTCCCCATTAAGAAAAACCTGCAGAATCGATCTACCACAGGTTTCAACTTAGCGAATTCTTTTTCTGGCGTCTCCATCGTTAAAATTATACCATAATAAAGCTCGATAACTCATAACTTTCATTATTCACTCTTTTCCTGTATATAAATAGGATACTAAGATGAGATTTGAATAACAGTTACGAGCATCCGATTCCAGAATTATGATGAGCAATAATCCACAGGATATGCAATCCACAAAAAGGCCGAGTCTTGCCGTCGCCTTGATTCCGATGATCTCAATGGGTCTTCTTCTTGGAATTGGCTATGGGATATATCAAATCCGCCCCCAAGTCCTCCTTGTCGCTGCGGCTTTTATCACTGGATGTCTGGGTTTGTACTTACGCTTCAACTGGCAAGAGATGGAAAGAGGAATTGTAGACAGCATTCATAAAGCCATGCCTGCCATTTTGATCATGCTTTGTGTAGGCATTCTCATAGGTTCCTGGATTGCAAGCGGCACGATTCCTATGGTCATTTACTACGGACTGAAGCTCATATCTCCTAAATTTTTTCTTGTCACAGCATGCTTTGTTTGTTCGCTCACGTCAATCGCTACTGGGACATCATGGGGAACCATCGGAACTCTTGGTGTTGCCTTCATAGGAATAGCCTTGGGATTGGGAATACCTCTGGGACCGGCTGCAGGAGCCATCGTAGCAGGTGCATATTTCGGAGACAAGATGTCTCCCTTTTCGGATGTAACCAATCTCGCTCCTGTTGCAGCCGGGTCGAATCTGTTTGACCATATCAAGCATATGCTCTGGTCAGCCACCCCTGCATGGTTGATAGGACTCTTTGTTTATTTTCTTGTCGGTCTCAAATACGGAGCTGAGAAAGTCGAGTCCGCGACCATGACAAACATCACCCAAACTTTGAAATCTCATTTCAACTTCAACATCCTACTTCTCCTTCCGATGATCATCGTCTTCTATTTTGCAGCTACAAAAAAACCGACCATTCCAGGCATGTTGCTCTCGTCTTTTGTGGCAGGTGTATTGGCTCTAATCTTCCAAAAGGCTTCTGTCACCGAAATCGCAACAGCAATGAATACGGGCTATCAGGCCAATACAGGTCTGGAAGAAGTGGACAGGTTGATATCTCGTGGAGGCATGATGAGCATGATGGAAACCCAACTTGTCGCTTTTACAGCTTTCAGCTTCGGCGGAATTATGCAAAGTACAGGCCTTCTATCGGTTATCTTGGACAGGGTCATGAAATTTGCCAGTAAGGTGTGGAGCATCGTCCTTACCACAATTGCCTCTTCTATCATCACAGCTCTTATCACAGGAAGCAGTTATCTCTCTATGATCATCCCAGGCGAACTTCTCGCTCCGATCTACAAAAGAAAAAGACTTGCAGCTTGCAGCAAAAAACCTTTCCCGGATCATCGAGGAGTGCGGTGCCATCGTCGTCCCACTCATTCCATGGAGTATGGCAGGTGTTTATATAACTGGGACCATCGGTGTTTCCACTTTCTCCTACCTCCCGTGGGCTGTGATGAATTACGCAGCAGTATTGATTTTGGCTATCTTTGGATTTACAAAATTTACAATGGCTCCCAAGATTCGGGAAGACGAAACCCAGATTGGAAGTTAGCCTTTAATCTTTCTTACCAATACCTGTGAGTGCTTTTTCAAAAATCTCCTGAGCTTTTTTCCGTCTTTCCTCCTGCATCTCCGAGGTCGCTTCGAATTTTCTATCGAACTCCATTTTTTTCTGTTTCTCTTTTTGTAAGAGGACATCCAAAGATTCTTTTTCTTTTTTCCCTTTTTCTGACTTGATGACAGCAGAGGTCAGGGGATCGATCCACAGATGGCTATGACAACACGGACATTTTATTTGGAAAACCTGAGTTGTTTTCTTTTCAGCTTTCATGAAAAAACAATGTATCAAAAAATCATAACCAGGGCAAGTTGTGCAGATCAATCACAAGCATCCTTATTTCCGTGATATTTTATTGGAAGGCAGGCGAGTTGCATCCAGAGACGAGCGGGCATGAAAACAAGCTTTTCCTGCAGGTAGAGGAGAACGAGTCGAGGAATAAGTGAGTTTTTCTCGCTGGCGAAAACTCACTGGCTGACGAACCAGTTTGCCTGATTTTTCCTTTGTCACAGAAATAAGTATGCTTCCAGCTCAATCGGTCAGAATACCATGCTTTTTCATAAGCTTGAAAAGACCCTGCCGGCTCAATCCAATCTCTTCTGCTGTTTTTGTGCGGTTGTAATTGCTACGGGTCAAGGCTTCGTTCAAGAATTTTTTTTCAAATTCGGCTTTGGCACAGAAGTAATCCACGGAAGACGAAGAATCCTTTTCTTTTTGTCCAAGAATCTTGGAAGATAAATGCTCTTCTTTGATAAGATTATCCTCTCCACAGAGAAGCAGGCATTTTTGGATCTCGTTTTGAAGTTCTCTTACGTTACCTGGCCACGCATAATTCTGCAAAAGTTGCATCGTTCGTGGAGATAAATAGACTCTTTCCCGTTCCATCTTTCGACAGTATCTCTCAACCAGATGATTCAATATACAAAGAAAATCCTCTTTTCTCTCCCTTAAAGGAGGAATATCGATGGAAACAATCTTCAAGCGATAATACAGGTCTTCTCGGAAACGGCCTTTGTTGACTTCCTCTTCAATGTTTTTATTCGTCGCACTAATGAATCTTGCGTCGACAAAACGTGTTCTATTCTCACCGATTCTTCTGATTTCTTTCTCCTGGAGAACCCGTAAGAGTTTAGCTTGAAGCGGAGGGGAAAGGTCTCCTATCTCGTCCAAAAAAAAAGTGCCTCGATTCGCCTCTTCTATAAGACCTGGCCTATCCCGAACGGCTCCTGTAAAAGCACCTCTCAAATACCCAAACAACTCGCTTTCTAAAAGTTGATCAGGAATGGCTCCACAATTTATAGCGATAAACTTGCCCTTTTTGCTCCTTCCTTTTTGATGGATTAATCTGGCTATAATTTCCTTTCCTGTTCCGCTTTCTCCAGAAATAAAAACAGGAATATCACTGTTTCTCACCCTATCAATGAATTTGATCACGCGAAAAAAAAATTTGCTCTTGCCCACAAAAGGAGACGGATTTTCGGGGAGCTTACCGATGAATCTTTCTCTACCTAAATTTCTCCTCAAAATGTGACCAATCGGAAGAGAAAAGGAAGCAAGAAGCTCTATATCCTGTTTGGAGTACTCCTTCATTCCATTTCTCCTTGTCAGATATATTCCTCCAATTGGTTTATCTTCCGCGAAAAGAGGCATGCAAACAACGATAGGGTGAGAGTTGGTACATTCGCTGGAGCAAACCACGGGATTTCCTTGCTCAAATGCCTGCTTGACAATATCGAACCGCAGGTTTCTGGCTTCGGACTGGGAAGGTTGTCGGGATCCCTGAGCCAAGATGTATCTCTCCCTATTCAAAAGAAGAACAGCACCAAACTCAGAATGGCTTTCCTGCACAATCAAATCCAGGATTCTTCCCAAGGATGGAGACTGCTGCATTTTCACTTCAATACATCCAAAATCATTCTTAATGTTCATCCTTCACTTTGGCGAATGTGTCCTAGGTTTGGCTATACTTTTAACGAATTCTTTTTTTGGATTTTCTCATTCGCAGAATTGTATTCTGCTCTGCGGTCTCCCAATTCCCCCCCAAATGATGTCACTTCTAGGAATTTTTGTTTAGATCACCCGGTAGTTTGTTTTCTAAGATTTTCTATTCGAGCAGTGACATCACCATACTCTGCATTCCAGTCTTTAACTTCGTTGAAAAGCTTTAAGGCTTTATCCAACTCACTTTGTTCCTCATAAAGAGATGCTATTTCATATTTCAATGCAAAGGCTTGTATTGAATCGTCATCAACGAGATTGATGGCTTTTTCATACCATTTTATAGCTTCGCTGAATTCATTCTTTCGTTTATAGCATTCTCCCAGGTTAGTGTAGCACTCCATTTCCCATGTTCTGTCTTGAGATGCAAGTGTGAATTCTTTTATCGCTTCATCGAGAAGATCCTGCTCCAAATAAGCGATGCCTAAATTGAATCGTGATTCCAGATCAGCTGTGCCAATCTTTTCATCAACACGTGATTTGAATTCTGTGACAATAGACGAAAGTTCCTTCTCCACAACCGAAGTATCACCTTTTCTCTGTTGGGTGATGATTTGCTTGATGGCCTCCATTTCTTGATCAATCTGTGCGGCGAGGTCGAAATACTTTCTCTCGCTTATCTCTTTCTCCTTCGTCACGATTGGGACAATATCTGTATCAGCAAAAATTTCAGCCGCAGTCAGCTTCTCTCCATCCTCGCCTGGTTTTTCCTCCTTCTCAACTTCATGTTCGGATCGCACGCCAAGATTCTTCTCCTTTGCCTGGGATGGGATGACTTCAAGCTCCTTCAATCTAAGCTGAATTCGTTCTTCCTCTGGGAATTCTATCCGCAGGTCTTCTAATACTTTTACAGCATTTCTGATTAATCCTTGCTCGATGTACATATCTGCTCTACTCAATTCCCTATCAATGATTTCCCCTGGTTCTTCATCAGGCATTCCAGCTTCCTCTGATTCCATCCTATCTTCTGGTACAGGCTCAGGAGATGCCGCTTCTTGCTCTTCCTGGGAAGCAGTTTCTTCCGGGGCAGCCAGTTTATCCTCCTGAGAAACTGCTTCAGGCTGGATTTCAGCTAGAGTGTGCTCTCCTTCGATCTGCCCTTTGTATTCTTCCTTCTCGGGGAAGAATTCAGATAACTCATCGAAAAGATTTTTTAACTTTTCAGCAAGCTTTTTCTTTTGGTATTCTTTTAAGAGCCTCCGGCCAACTATCTCTAAATTCCTTTTTTGTTTTTTTTCTTTGTAAATAAAGGCTAACTTCTCCAAGGAGGGAACATGGTCCTTATTGCTCCTCAAAATGAGGCCTAGAAGACCAATGGCCTTATCCTCCCTTTGTTTTTTTACCAAAGTATCAATCAAGGGCTCGTAGCATTCGAAAGCTTTATCGAGTTTTTTGCTCTGAATATGGATTCGACCCAGTTTGACACATGCCTCGACCTCCTTAGGGTAAGACGCCAAAATTTTGGCATAAATTTCTCTCGCTTTTTTGAGCTCTTCCTCCTCGTAACATAAGTTTCCTAAAAGATATAAAGCCTTCAGGTTTTCCCTATCCTTCTTCAAGACCTCGTTCACAAGCTTCAGGGCATCCTTCCTCTTATTCTCTCTCTTAAATAAATCGATGAGGTTTTCCAGAGTCCTCGGATGATCCTCTTTTATGGCCCTGCTCTTTTTTAGAATCTCCGCAGCCTCTTTCAAGGAATTCTGCCGCATCTTAAATTCGGCGGCCTCATTGAGTTCCTCAACAGCCCTGTCTTTCAGGCCCTGTCTGATACACAGCTCGGCCAAGTTCAGTCTGGATTCAACATCTTCGCTGTCAAGTTTCAGCAACTTCTCATAGGTTTCGATGGCTTCCGGGAGTTTCCCCCTCTTGGTAAGAATCTTTGCCAGCTTGAGATATTCTGACTTTCCTTCTGAAACGAAGCCTCTTTGGTAATAGAGATCGGCTAATTTCCGGAGAGAATCTATATCCTCAGGAGCTATTCTTGTTATCCTCTTGTAAATGGCAATGGATTTGGTATAGATTCCTTTTTTCTCAAAATAGTCAGAGACTTTTTTAAACTCTTCGACCGCCCGATCGATCTGTCTCGTTTTGATATATAAGTCTCCAATGATATTTCTGATAGGAATATCCTGCTCATCCCCGGTTATGAGTTTCAGGTATTCCAGGATAGCGTCTTCATATTTCTCCTTCTTGGTATACTTTTCTGCAAGCGCCTCAATTTTTGTTCTGTCAGTCTTTGCACTCATTTCTTTTCCTTGTTTAAGGGCCTGAAAGAAAATCTGTGTAATTCAGTCGGCCCTTTCTTCTCGAGTGTCCTTAAATGAACCCTTGTTCCGTAACCCTTATGTTTAGAGAATTCATATCCCTCAAAAATTTTATCCATATATCCTACTATCTCGTCTCTGAAAACTTTGGCCACAATGGAAGCCGCGGCAATCGAGCGGCTCCTCCGATCTCCATGAATGAGTCCCAGTTGACGGTAATTCAGATCGCTCAGTTGGAATCCGTCAACCAACAGAAAATCTGGGCAGCATGACATTCTTTGGAGTGCTCTTTTCATTGCCTCTAAGGACGCCCATTGGATATTGTGCTGATCGATTTCTCTGTTTGTAGCCATACCAACACCTACAGACTTAGCTTCAGCCAAAATAGCCTTAGCCAGTCTCTCTCTCTTACGGGGAGCAATAAGCTTGGAATCGTCGATCTCGCTGATCCATTTCTCACGGCAGTATCGAATAAAATCAGCAGAAAATACAACAGATGCAGCTACAACAGGACCAAAAAGAGCACCTCTACCAGCTTCATCAATTCCTGCAATGTCCTTGTAGCCCTTCTTGAGCAGATCTCTTTCAATATGAAAATCCGCCACTTTTTTGACCTACTTCACTATTAAACCATATCTCATCTGTTTAGTCGAACGACATATTTTTATAAGGACAAAAGGGGCTGTAACTTGACTGAAGATAAGAATGTCGACGCTCTTGAACAAAAACTCTTTATCTCAACTCTTTCAGTCTGGCTGCTTTACCTTTAAGATCTCTAAGATAATACAGCTTAGATCGTCTCACCTTTCCCTTTCTGACTACTTCAATACTTTTAATCATTTTGGAATGGAGGGGAAAGATTCTCTCAACTCCGATTCCAAAAGATATTTTCCTGACCGTAAAGGTCGCACTTATTCCGGCTCCTCTTTTCGCTATCACATTCCCTTTGAATACCTGGATTCTCTCTTTTCCTCCCTCGCGGATGATCACATGAACTTTAATAGTGTCACCAATTTTGAAGGGATCTAAATCTTTATTTAGTTGTTCATCCTCTACCATGTTTATCAGATTCATTTCTTTTTCCTTTCTTTTTGAATCTCTTCAAGTCTTTTCTTTTCCTCTCGTGATAATTTCCTTTTACCCAACAGATCAGGCCTAAACACCCATGTTTTCTCCAGAGCCTTTATTCCTCTCCATTCCTCGATTCTCTTATGATCACCAGAGAAAAGAACATCAGGAACTTTTAGTCCTCTGAAGCTACGCGGCCGGGTGTAATGGGGATGGTCAAAGAGCCCATTAAAAAAAGAATCCTGCCTGACTGACTCTGCCTTTCCTACTACATGAGGGATGAATCGAGAGACAGCATCGACAATGACCCAGGCAGCCGGTTCTCCACCAGTAAGGACGTAATCTCCAATTGAAATCTCACCGTCTGCCAGATATTCAATCACCCTTTCATCCACTCCTTCATACCTGCCGCAAATGAGGATCACCCTTGAAAGCCTTGCTAACTCTGCAGCCAAGCGACAATCGAATCTCCTGCCTTGAGGAGAGAGCAGATAAACCGGAATGTCTTCTTCCTCACTGATTTCTTCGACAGCTCGAAAAATTGGCTCCGGTTTGAGGACCATCCCCTGTCCGCCACCAAAAGGACGATCATCGACCTGCTTGTGCTTCGAATCAGCAAAATCTCTTAGGTTGTGTACTTTAATTTCAATCAAACCCTTATCCAGGGCCTTCCTCACAACACCACCTGAGAGAATGCTCCCTAACATATCGGGGAAAAGAGAAATTATATCAAATCTCATTCAACTCTAAAAGTCCCTTAGGCGGATCGATAACTATTTCTTTCTTCTCCAGATTTATTTCCACACAGATGGACTCTATGAAGGGAATGTATAGCTCCTCTCTTCCCTTCACAACTACCAAAAGATCATTGTTTTTTATGAAGAAGACATCTTTAACCGATCCAATCGCGTGACCATTTTTCGTGATAACGGAACAACCAATGAGCTGGTAGGAATAATATTGATCCTCCTCTAATAATTGGAGGTCTTCCTCAGGGAGCCAAATCTCTTGTCCAGCAAGTTCACGTGCCTGTTCAAGGGTATGGACGCCCTTTAACTTGATTATGTAGAATTCCCTAAAAGGCCGATAAGATTCGACCTCTAACTCCTGTTGAATCCCCTTATTTCTCAGAAATAGCCTAGAAAAAAAAAGGCTTCGGGAAATGCTCAGCGTAAAGCCTAACTCTAAGCTCTCCTCTCTTTCCCTGGCTTTTAATAACTTTGCCTACAGTAACCAACTTATCCCTTTTCAATAATCTCTAGATTAAATCTCCTCTTCAGCTTCATTCCAGCCGCACCAAGAATAACTCTGATGGCTCTCGCAGTCCGTCCTTGCTTTCCAATGACCTTGCCCAAATCTTCCGGAGCAACTTTGAGTTCCAAAATGGTGGTTTGTTCCCCTTCAAGCTGGGAAACCTGCACCTTGTCCGGNTTGTCAACTAAGGATTTGGCGATCAGTTCAACGAGTTCTTTCACTGTGACCTCCTTTAAGTTTTGTTTTTGNGTTGTTTCTCTGACTCGGAAACTTTATCTAATAGAGATTGAACTGTGTTGGAAGCTTGAGCTCCTCTTCCTAACCAGTGATTGGCCCGCTCTAAATCAACCTTGATCTCTGGAGGTTCTTTCAAAGGATCATAATAACCTATGATTTCTTTTGCCTTGCTTTCCCTAGGATTCCTCGAATCGGTCACAACAACTCTATAAAAAGGATTTTTTTTTGCTCCGACTCGCGTTAGTCTGATAACGATCATTTCTTGTGCTCTTTATATGTATATAAAATATTTTGGGTAATCACAAATAATAACAAAAATTTTGACCATAAGTCAACTTAAAAAAGAGGGCATCGCCCTATCCTAATCATTTCGGGAGGTCGGAAAGAAGCTTCTGAAATTGAGACTTTTTCATCATCTTTTTCATTTCAAAAAACTGCTTGAGTAGTTGATTGACTTCTGAAACCGGCCTTCCACTTCCTCTTGCTATCCGCGCACGACGCCTGCCTCCGATAATTTTCGGATTTTCACGTTCCTTCGCTGTCATGGAGTTAATAATGGCCTCGAAATAGACCATCTTCTTATCGTCTATGTTCATGGTTGATATATTCTTGAACATCCCTCCTGTAGGTAACATGTGGAGAAATTGTGATAACGATCCCATTTTTCGGAGTTGAACTAGCTGTTTTTTAAAATCCTCCAGAGTAAATTCGTGTTTACGGAGCTTTCGGGCAAACTCCTCAGCCTCTCTCATATCGGCTTCCTTCTCTGCCTTCTCGATCAGGGTAAGCATATCTCCCATACCTAGTATACGGGATGCCATACGATCAGGATGAAACACTTCGAACTTTTCAAATTTCTCTCCCACTCCGACGAACTTGATCGGTTTCTTTGTAACAGACACCATAGAAAGAGCAGCTCCACCACGAGCATCCCCATCAAGTTTGGTCAAAATGATTGAAGTCAAGCCAATTTTTTCTTCAAATAACTGGGCACTCCTGACAGCATCCTGACCCGTCATCGAATCTCCCACATAAATAACTTCAGTAGGATTAAGAACATTCTTTACCATCCATAACTCCTCCATCAACTCCTCATCCACATGAAGCCGTCCAGCCGTATCCACAATTAAGGGATCATAGCTCTGATTTTTTGTATGCTTGAGGATCTCTTTAAGCGTGTTCTTAGGAGAAGCAATCTGTTCTTTGGCCAGTTCATAAAAAGGAAGTTTTAACATGTTTGTTATCATCTTCAATTGGTCCTGAGCAGCCGGTCGTTTAAGGTCAAAAGAGACCAGAAGGGGATTCTTATTGAGACTCAGCACCCAGTTGGCCAGTTTCCCGCAGGTGGTTGTTTTCCCTGAACCCTGGAGCCCCACAAGCATGAAGATAGATGGCGGGGAGCTTTCAAATTTCAGTTTTTTGGCTTCTTGTCCAAGAATCGATGTGAGCTCATCGCGGACAATCTTGATAACCTGTTGAGCAGGAGTGAGGCTGTCAAGCACTCTCTGGTCCAATGCTTTTTCTTTTATTCTTTCCTCTAAATCCTTCACAACCATATAATTGACATCGGCCTCCAGCAGAGCCATTCTTAACATTTTTAAGGCCTCCGCCATATTTCGCTCTGTAATTTTTCCCTCGCCCCGGAGGAATTTCATGACTTTTT
>JGI24422J19971_10002302_pt1 | contig 11837 bp, 13 predicted proteins | sample DeeMarSWOR152_54_FD_19971 | JGI IMG/M metagenome (IMG submission 19971) | reverse complement strand
ACTGGCTTTAAGTATCGCATCAAAGAGGATGGCAAATAAAAACGCCCTTATAAAAAATCTTGAATCCGTAGAAACGCTCGGCTCAACCACCGTGATATGCACCGACAAGACGGGAACGATAACCGAAAACAAGATGGCGGTAAATACTATATTTATCAATCTTGAGGGAAAGAATGTCTATGAAAAAGATTTAAAAGATACAAAGAATTTAATCACGATTCTTAAGATAATGACGCTCTGCAACAACGCAAGAGTGGATGATGAGAATACTTTTATCGGTGACCCCACAGAAACCGCGCTGCTTAATTTTTCAAGAAATTTTCTTGACATAAGTGAATTAAATGAAAAAGAAAAAAGGATGTATGAATCGCCTTTTGATTCAAACACAAAAAGGATGATCACGACAAATATTTCAGACGGTAAAAAAATTGCTTATATGAAAGGCGCTCCCGAAGTTGTTTTGGATATGTGCAACTGCCTGCTTTTCAATGATGAAGTAAAAAAATTATCGCCAAAGAAAAGAAAGAAAATCACTAAATACTATGAAAAACTTGCTTCAAGAGGTGAAAGGGTTCTGGCTTTCGCGTACAAGGAAACAGAAACAGACAAAGCAAAAGAGTGCGGGTTTATTTTCATAGGACTTGCAGGGATGCTTGACCCGCCCAGAAGAGAGGTCCCTGAAGCTATAAGGAAATGCATGACAGCAGGGATAAAAGTAATAATGATTACAGGGGATTACAGCCTTACAGCCGAGGCGGTAGCAAGAAAAGTGGGGTTGATTGAAGATCAGAAAGCGGATATAATCACTGGAGATATTTTAGATAAATTAAGTGAAGAGCAGTTAAAAGAAGCATTAAGAAAGGACAGCATAATTTTCGCAAGAACAAACCCCCTGCAAAAGCTGAGGATAGTAAAAGCGCTTCAGTCAACGGGAGAGGTTGTTACCGTAACGGGCGACGGTGTTAATGACGCTCCTGCCCTGAAAAATGCAGATATGGGGGTTTCCATGGGTATCAGCGGAACAGAGGTTGCAAGAGAAGCAAGCGATATGGTGCTGATGGACGATAACTTTGCATCCATCGTAAATGCCGTTGAGGAAGGAAGAACGATATTTGAGAACATAAAAAAATTTATTGCATACATCCTCACAAGTAATGTTCCAGAGATACTGCCGTTTATAGCATTCGTCCTCCTAAAAATTCCGCTTCCTTTAACTGTTGTCCTTATACTTGCGATCGACCTCGGAACCGACATTCTTCCGGCGATAGGTCTTGGAACAGAAAGACCCGAATCAGACATCATGAAGAAAAAACCGAGGTCAAGAAAAGAGCGTCTCTTAACGCCGCATCTTTTATTTATGTCCTACGGGATAGTGGGGATGATACAGGCGGCAGCGGGATTTTTTTCATACTTCTACATATTATTCGGCGGGGGATGGACATGGGGGCAGGAACTCCCATTAAATGATCCGTTGTACATGAAGGCTGTAGCCGGGTTCTTCGCAAGCATAGTAATATGCCAGATAGCCGATGTTATGATATGCAGGACTCGCAGACAGTCAATATTTAAAGCAGGGCTGTTTACAAATAAAGTGGTTTTGCTCGGCATAATAACAGAACTGGTACTGCTGTCAGTCATAGTATATTTCCCAACCACGCAGCCCTTTTTCGGTACAAATTCATTAACTCTTTTTGAGTTATCCCTGTCAATACCTTTTGCCTTGTTGATACTGTTCTGGGATGAGGTAAGGAAAATCTTTGTCAGACGGAACAATGCATTTGTTGAAAGATATTTAACCTGGTAGGTTTCGATAAAATAAAGTTTTGAAATAAAACACCTTTGGAGCTAAGATATCAACCATGGATCACTTTGCAGCATTTTTGCATTCCACGTATCCGATTTTTATTTTTTTTTGTAATGCAAATCATGCCATAGTTAAAATTTTTGATTTTAAAATATTTTTGAAATGTTTTTATATATATATTTATACTATATAGTTATATGTGTAAATTGATATATTTATATCGTTTAATAAAAATTAGAATAAAATGAAAAATATTAAGGGCATATATGGAAAAACCACGACAAAACAAAGATTGAAGAAAGAGAAAGTTGCTTTGCCTAAAACCCGGAGAAAAACCATGGTAAAACAGAGATTGGAGGAAGAGGAAGCTGCTTTATCCACAAGCCCGCGAATTCATCCCTATTCGAGAACTCCTGAAGAAAAGTCTATGATACGACCACGTGGAAACGGTTGGGAATCATACGCGACATTTAATCCTGCGGCAGTTTACGAAAGCGGAAAGGTACATCTTATTTACAGGGCTGTTGGAGATAAAAACAGGTCTGTCTGGGGGTATGCCTCCAGCAAAGACGGCCTTCATATAGATGAAAAGTTGGATGAGCCGATTTTTGCGTTGGAAGATGCGGAGGATGACCCTTCAAAAGAAGGAGTAAAAGAGGTAATTAATCTCAATTACAGCTCTGGCGGGGGTTGTTACGGCGGATGTGAAGATCCAAGAATTACAAAGATAGATGGCAGGTTTTACGTACCCTTTGTATATTTTGATGGCAGAACCCCCCCGAGAGTTGCATTGACTTCAATAAATACAGGTGATTTCCTAAACAAGAAATGGAATTGGAAAGAGCCCGTTTTTATCTCACCGCCGGGAGTCACAGATAAGAACCCTGCCATTCTCCCAGAAAAAATTAATGGGAAATATGTGATATTTCACCGCATATTCCCGTCAATTCTAATAGATTTCGTGGACGACCTGGATTTTGACGGAAAGACAAAGTGGTTAAAGGGTGACTTTTCCATCAATCCAAGGGAAGGAAGGTGGGACAGCAGAAAAATAGGCGTGGGACCCACTCCTATAAAAACAAAAGACGGCTGGCTTGTTATCTATCACGGGGTTGGTGATAAATGCCTTCATTATAAATACAAAGTAGGAGCCATGCTCCTGGATCTTAATGACCCCCCAAGGGTTTTATACAGGACTAAAAATTCGATTCTTGAACCCGAAGAAGACGACTGCAACATAACCTATCCGTGCGGAGCGGTCGTAATAAATGACAAGTTATTTGTTTATTACGGAAGCAGGGATTTAACCGTCAAGGTTGCCACAGCAAACCTGGATGAGTTCCTTGATGCAGTGAAGGATACGAAAGAGGCAAAGGTAAAGCCAACCGAGGTATTTAAAATTTAGACCAGGGATTTTTTATTTAAATACTTATTTAAAAATAATTTATAGGTAATCGTTATGGATTTTTTTCCCTGATCACCTGATCTAATTATAAAATGGTTAACATAGAACGCCACAAATACAATCCTATAATCAGGCCGAATAGAGATCACCAGTGGGAAGCATTGGCTGCTTTTAACGGAAGCGTGATAAAAGACAGCGGAAAATTTCATATGGTTTACAGGGCACTTTCTTACGAACAAACTTATCATGATCGATATCTTAATCTTTCCTCGATAGGATACGCGACGGGCGATGACGGCATCAATTTCGGAAGTAATCGTCTATTTATAAAGCCGGAATTTGACTGGGAGATCTTCGGCTGCGAAGACCCGAGAATCACAAGAATAAACGGAAAATACTTTATCTTCTATACCGCGCTTTCCAATTTCCCGCCAGATGCTTCAGGCATTAAAATCGGTCTTGCGATAACGCGGGATTTTGTAAACGTTGAAAAGCACCCGGTTACCCCGTTTAATTCAAAGGCGATGGCTCTATTCCCTGAAAAAATCAACGGCAAACTGTTTGCGATATTAACGGCCAATACGGACATCCCGCCGTCGGAAATTTGTCTCGCTTCATTTGACGAAGAGTCGCAGGTCTGGTCGGAGGACTACTGGAAGGAATGGTTTTCCTCCCTGAAAGAGCATGTGGTTTTACAACCAAAAACTAAAATTGATCAAATCGAGGTGGGTGCACAACCCGTAAAAACCTCGCGTGGATGGCTGCTGGTCTATGCATATATCAAGAATTACCTTTCGCCTCCAAGAACATTCGGGATTGAAGCGGTCTTACTTGACTTAAAAGACCCCTTTAAAGTAATCGGGAGAACCAAGGAACCTCTGTTGATCCCTGAAATGGAATATGAGCTGTACGGCGCTGTGCCCAATGTAATTTTTCCGTCAGGAGCCCTTATCCGGGATAATGACCTTTTCATTTATTACGGGGCTGCGGACACAACATGCTGTCTTGCAAAGTGCGATCTTAATGAACTGGTTGAAGAAATGTTGATTTAAAGATAAATTTTATTCAATAACTCTACTTGAAAAGTTTTTTTCTACATATGCATTATACTCCTTTGTAGATAAAAACAAAGAGTTTTTCATTGAGATTTCTGCTCAAGTTTAACTTTATCCTTATTCTCAAGTTTAACTTCTCTGACATGCACCTCTGCGTTTCCTTTCAAAAACTCAAGAAGTTTTTCTTTATCATCATTTCTTACGATGATTACCGCCCGGGCTAATTGTACGTGCGGTATCTCATCTAAAATGCCTTTTCTCTCGTAGACATACTTCCCATAGTTTGATTTATCCCTGCATCCATACAACTCCCTGAAAAAGCTGGTTCTCGCGGTAGACTTAATTTCTTTGTGCAATTTGAATGCTACCAAACATCCAGTGTCTTCCATTTTGTATTTTTTCCTGCTATGCATACTAAATATGCGTTTGCATTTATATATATCGTGTTACTATATTATAATATAGTAATTTGGATATATAAATGCAGCAAAATGACCAAAAAACCCAAGATAGTAAAGATTCCAGGAAAATTAGATGAGCAGTTACGGCAATTTGAGGATTTGTTTACAAAGCCAATCTTTGAAAATTTTTCCTATATGGCATCTGCAATCATGGCATGCACGGGATCAAAAAACATTCAAAATCTCCATGGAACAATTTCCGATACCTGTGAGGACAAGAAAGATTATCAAACATACAGATACTTCTTTAATAAAGCAAAATGGGATGAAAATGAGGTTGCTCAGAAAAAGGCAGATTTATTCTTTAAGGCAGTTGGTGCAAAAAAAGGGAAACGAATTCTGATCATTATCGATGACACTTTTAACGAGAAAAAGGGTGAAAAAACATTCGGAGTTGGTTGGTTCTGGGATCATAAGGTTAAAAAACATATATGGGCAAACAATATTGTAACATCTGCAATACAATGCAAGGACTATTTTATACCTCATAAAGCGGTGCTGTATGTGAAAGAAGAGGATGTTGAAAAGTGGGATGTTGAGTTCAAGAAAAAACACGAGATTGCTTATGGGGAATTTATAAAGCCATTAGAGGTACCACCGCGTGCTAATCCGTATGTTGTTGTTGATGCAGCATATTTTAACAAGGGGTTTATAGACAACTGTCGGAGCAATCCTAATCATTATCATGTACTCGGACGAATCAAGTCTAATCTGATTATCATTCAAGATGATGGCTCTGAGATTAACGTGAAGGATTATTTCAAAAAGGAGTTTAAAAAAGAGGACCCTAAAAAGGTAACGATCAATGTCCGCGGTAAAACGAAAACATACTGGATTGTTGAAACTGTTGTGAATCTCAAATCTATTGGCAAATGTAAAATAGTTGCTTCTAAAAAGGAACTTGACGATGAAAAAGCAAAGTATTATGGTGGCACAGATATTGTTCTTTCTGGGAAAGCGATCCTTTCCATTTACGGAGAATAGATGGAATATAGAAATAATGCATAAGGAGAGTAATCAAAAATTAGGATTTAAAGAGTATCAGGTGCGAAGTAAACAATCAATAGAGCGATCATTCCAACTTATATTTCTTATTTGGGCAATTTTACTGCTGCTTGATTTTGATAAATATGGATCAGTGGAGGGTATGCGATTACTGAGCGAGATGTTAGGATCCATAGAGACGATGCATTTTACTGAACTGTTTTATTCAATATGGGACCATTTTGGTCTGATGCGTCCCCCTTTATGGGACTTAACTAAACACCTTCAAGATATGGGATTTACTATGTAAACAAGTATGCAATAATCGTTCAATTTTTAGAACTTTTAGTTAGCGTGAGCTTTAAACAAAATTCGTGGAAAATTCATGGAATACTGGAAAAATAAAAACGCTACCTTATTTTTATAACTGCAAAAATCTAATTGTATACTGAAGAGTGCGTTATATGGTTATTTTGAGATAAATTTTGACAAATTAACCACAGCATACGCAAAAACTTTTCATATAGAGTCAATAAACATTTTTAAATTTAAAATTAATTATTAATAATATGATAAGTCTTAACAGATTTTGGGGCAATCCCATAATATCTCCCACACACGAGCATTCATGGGAATCAAAAGCGATCTTCAACCCGGGGGCAGTTTACGAAAATGGAAGGGTACATATAGTTTACAGGGCAATGTCTGAAGACAACACTTCAGTTCTTGGATATGCATCCAGCAGAGATGGTTTCCATATGGATGAAAGGCTGGATGAACCCATATATGTCCCGAGAGAGGAGTTTGAAAAAAAAGCCCAGCAAGGAAACTCAGGCTGTGAAGACCCAAGGATCACAAGGATAGATGACAGGTTTTACATGTGCTATACAGCATACGACGGCGGCAGAAACCCTCCAAGGGTCGCTTTAACTTCAATAAAGGTAAGTGATTTTTTGAACAAGAACTGGGAGTGGAAAAAGCCTGTTTTGATTTCACCACCAAGAGTCGAGGATAAAGATGCCTGCATTTTTCCGGAAAGGACCGAAGACGGCGAATATATAATATTCCACAGGATACGCTCAACCATATCCCTTGACATCGTGAATAATCTGGATTTTGACGGCACTAACTGGACGGGGATCACAAAAACCATTCCTTACAGACCGGGGGGCTACTGGGACAGCGCAAAGATAGGTATAGGGGGTCCGCCGATAAAAACAAAAGAGGGATGGCTTCTCATGTACCATGGAATCTCCGACTATGACAGGGAATACAGACTTGGTGCGATGCTGCTTGATTTGGATAACCCGTCAATTATCATATCAAGACCGTTTCGCCCCATTTTGGAACCCAAGGAGAGATATGAGAGAGAAGGGCATGTACCTAATGTGGTTTTTACCTGCGGGGCGGTGGTAATGAAAAATACTTTATTTGTTTATTACGGCTGCGCGGATAAAGTGATAGGGGTTGCAACAGCAGATTTAGATGAGTTTTTAGGGGAAATAACAAAAACGGTTATGAAGTTTAATCTAAAAACCCCTGCCGCGATAAAAAAATGAGTCGTCGTTCTGGTGCTAAAACCGCATAATTTTTATCACGAATGGAAGGCATCACAACACGCCAAACTGGGAAGCCACCTCTTCCGCGTTATATTCATCCGCTAACTTGATATGTGCTCTCTTTTTGCCCTTGATGGTGATCATTGTGTTGACCTTTTTTACCTTGACGGCGTATAATTCCTCAACCGCCCTCTTTATATCCTCCTTATCGGCGTTTTTGTCGACTACAAAGGTCAGTTTATTCTCCGCTTCCCTTAACATGGTTGCCTTCTCACCCATCAGGGGGTACAAAAGTATCTTATAGGGCGATATTTTATCTTTTTCCATTATTCTTTTGTTATAAATTTAATTATTGAAATAATAAAGGGTCTCTGTCAATATGCTTACAAATCAGCTCATAATGATGATCCGTTGTAAGGATTTTATGATTCTTTGGTGTTTCGATGGATATTATACAATCACCAAGTATCTTATTGCAATTTTTGCCCATCGCTTTTTCATGCTCATTCAAAATTTCTTCTAATGAATTGCAAGCATTTTCAAGGCGTTCATCAAGCGTTTCCTCAAGTTTTAATCCATTCAAAATATCTTCGAATTCGTTTTTGTTTCTTTCAACAAAGTTCTCTAGTTCACATTTCATTTCTCCTTGCTTGCAGGTTGTCTTTAAAAAATATCTATCATTTTTCTCCACAACGCTCTCTCTTGCTAAATCGCACTTTGTTTCATCAACAATATTTATTATCCCATAGAAAAACTGTTTTTTAAGTTGACGATCTATAAATCTTTTTAGCCTTATTACTGTTCTATCCTTGTTTTCAAGGTCTCCGGTATCACTTATCGCTGCAAGAATTGAGATGCATATATTCTTTTTTCCTTCCCATTTTTTTGGCAGTTTATTTATCCGTCTTATTACATCGCCCACGGTTTCTTCTTCCTTTAAAAGTTCATGAATATACCTACAATCCTTTAAAATCCTTCTGTTAAACTCCATTAAAACATAGGTGGATGTTGCTGTTTCCTTATTTTCTATATAGTCTAGTATTTTTTCTCTTTCATATGCAAAAATTTTATCTATTTGTATCGTGGTATCCAGAAATAATTTATTCATCTTCATACATTTCATACATTTCAGATAGTTTGTCTATCACGGGTATCGTAAAAATTCTTGCATCAAGAAAGATCTTATCGATTTCCACTAAAGCCTCTTTATCAATTTTTGTTCTTAGAATCTTGATTGCTCTCTCCAATGCTTTTAATTTCTTTTTTGTCAATCTCTCTGACCTTAAATCTTTAACTGCGTCTTCCATTAAAACTACTGCTTCTTTTTCCCTTCCTTTACTTATTTTCCACAAATCATTTAATTTTCCTTTAAATTCAAAGAAGAATTGTTGCCTGTCAACTATATCATCAAAATTTTCCTTTACTTTCTCTATTATATTTTGAAGTTCTAAAATGCCTGAAAAGAATCTTAATTCACCTGGGGAGGTTATTGGATTAAAATCTCTAACTACATTAGTTAATTGCACACCCTCAGATATCTCTTGGAATGATTTTTCTACTTTCTGACCTGTTGCACTCATAGGTACTCTAAATTCAATATATTTTTCGTAAATTATATATCTCCCAGATTCATCAATTGAAATCTTATCGTGTTTTTTTCCAGATGCAAATTCTTCCATCAATGTTGTCTGACTCATTTTTTAAGTTTTTCTTTTGCACTTTCCAATTCTTTTATTAATTTCTCAATATTCTCTTTATCACATTCAAAACTGATATGTTTTATCTCCTCTTTTGGCGGGAAAGAACCTGTTTCTCTAGAAGGGTTTCTTACCTTAAGTTGAACCATAACTGTGGAAAATGGTTCTTCTTCTCCCTTTCCAAAATGTCCTATTATCTCCCAATCAAAATCACTTAATAAATAATTTTTGCAATTAGTATGAAAAAGGAATTTCTCAATAAGTTTCTTTGTTATTATATCTTCTTCTATTAACTTACATTTTTGTTCTACTTCTTTTCTCTCTTTTTTAGGAACTTTTTCTAAAAATCTCCCTTCCTTGTCTCTCAGTATTTTATTTACGAGATCACTAATCTCTCTGGCACCTTTACTGAATAGTTCCTCATCAAGGTCAGATGGCAACATCTCACTCAGGTAGGTTGCATCTATCTGTGTGCTACTACTAAATGGCGTAAATTCTAATTTTATACTTCCATCATCAAGCATAACTTTAAATACCTTTAAAACTTCCTTAAATTCATTCAGAGTTGTTGCATTTATTTTATCCTTTTTGTCCATTTTCAGTTAATTTATTTTGATTATATTAAATTATAATACACTATTAGATTTTTATCGTTATAAAAATAATTTTAAAATTAATCATTCCTCCCTCTCCTTTTTCTTCTTCATTGCGGAAGGCACATGAATGTAATAAACTCCCTCCTCGGCTTTAACGACATACGGCTTCCCGCTCATAAGAGATGCGACATCAAGTTTAAATTCTCCTTCTTCAAGCCGCTGGACGGTTTCAATATCAAAATAAACCGGCTTATCCTCTTTTTCCTTATCTGTAAATTCCTTATCCAGCCATTCCATATCGGACATCGGGTTTTCTTTTTCCGATTCTTTTTTCCCTTCCTTTGTTTTCCTTTGTTTTCCTTTTTTTAGTGCCTTCTTTTCCTTAACTTTCCTTTCTTCTCTTACCTGTTTTTCTATCTCCCGCCTTATATCTTCCTCAATCTCTTCTACCGGCTCGCGAATATACATCAAAAGTTTCTTTCCGCACTCGCACCCTCCCCGTTTTACAACTTCCCGCAGTTCGTCTGAACCGTCCATGTAAATCTTTCCGCACTGGGTGCATTTGTAAGGCATTTTTATTTATTTAAAAGAAATATATTAATCATTATGCTAAAATCTTTCTCCTGTTAATTATTAAGAATGTATAATAAAATTATAATAAAATATTCCGCCCTCTTTTAAATCATTTCAAAAAGAAGTAAAATAAAATCAGCGATGCGACATAAATATTGAGGCAATTAGAAAAATCAGCGCCGCAAGAATGATAACAAGACCCGTAATTAAAACTCCTGTTATAATTTTTTCAATTCTTTTATCCGTCCTGATTTTTGCGCGGGTTTAAAATATTGATAAAATTATCTCAATTATTATTATTGTTATTACAATACTCATAACAAACTTGGGGCTCATTTTAGGACCGCGGCTGTCAACATCAAAATATCTCATTAATCCCGCGCCTCCTGAAGGTGCAGCCGACTTTTTTCGTCTCATTCGTACCATTTTTATTTTTTAGGTGTTATTATAAATTACAAATAAATTAAATTAAAATTAAATAAACTTTGTTAAATTTAGTGTGTTAAATTCAGATAAACCATTTTAAATAAATTTTAATTATTTGAGACAATTGTCACATAGTTATCACACTGTTATTTTTAATTATGAACAATAAATAATTTAATATGGTAAAAATTTGTAATCATCACATGCAATTACTCAAAATGTATAAAAAGCATTTAATTTTATTATTATTATTTCTGGCATTTTCATTAATTCAGGGAACTTATGCGGGCGACCCGCATGCAATATGGGGTTACTGCAGGGACGGGCATGACGGGACAAGCGCTATTGGCTCCAGCGTGTCCGCATATATTGAGGGAAGAGAATTTGATATGGTGATAACGCGGGTTGGAAGCAATCATGAATATCTTATAGATGCTGGTGAATTTTCAATATGGGAAACAGGAGATGTCGTTGTTATAAATATAAAGAAGGGTGAATGTTATGCCGATAAAAAAATCTTTTTGGACGCCGTGGGTGCACAAAGAGTTCCTGACATGGCACTGACCTGCTTGGAAGGTTCAGGCAACGCAACAACGGAAAATCTGGAAAATGAAATATACAAAAATTTATCTGCATTAAAAACACCGAAACAGGAAGAACCGCAGAGCAACAAAAACCTGCCGAGAAATTATTTCCTTGGAATTATATTAATTATTACCCTCGCAGCAATATTATTTATCTTCTTAAAGAAAAAACAACCTGTTCCGGGGGATGCAACAGTAAAAATACCTGCAAAATCACTTCCAGAGTTTACAAAAGATGAAATAAAAGTAATCAAGGCGCTGGCTGTTGAAGGTTCAACAGAAAATGAAATTTCCGGGAAATTGGGTGCAGGTGCTTTATACATCCTTAAGAAATTAAATGAAAAAGGCATTATCTATTCTGATGACAAGAACCGTCTTTACCTGCCAGAGAAACTAAAGGCAGGATTTATATTTGAGTATATGCTCGGAAAAGAACAAAAAGACATTATAATGACATTGAAAAAGGAGGGTAGGTTAAAGCAAATTGAAATAACCGGGAAGGTGGGGTTTTCAAGAACCACGGTTTCACGAAGATTAAATGACCTTGAAAAAATGGGTATTGTCACAAGAGACGCTGACGGGACAAGTAAGAAAATTGAACTCTTGGCGTGGTTCAGGGATAATTTATAAAACCAGGCGGGACAATTGTCATCTGCTTGTCACACAATCATTTTTAATTATGGACATTCTATA